>Ga0209101_1001338_pt1 | contig 18394 bp, 15 predicted proteins | sample ConPoolayeCmetaG_FD_185481 | JGI IMG/M metagenome (GOLD analysis project Ga0209101, IMG submission 185481) | Hot spring microbial mat communities from California, USA to study Microbial Dark Matter (Phase II) - Cone Pool mat layer C metaG... ...
GTCCATAACAAATAGTCCATAACAATTCTGTGCGACGGTAACCCGTTGCGGGCCTGCCCCCGCCGGCCTATCCAGTGGTGATCGCTCGGGTGGCAGGCGCGGGGTCTTCGTCGGGCGTGGTATCGCGGGACCGGGCGGCCGACTTCGGCCATGCCCTTCGCAAAGGCTCATGGCACGCTGCCCGAACCGATCTACCGCTTTAGCGATCCTCATGAGTTGGGATCAGAGGAATTGGGCGTTGCCGGGCCGAGTTCCGCGATTCCCAACCCGCGAAGCAGTTCCAGTGGGTAAATGCCGGTCTCGTGTCCGTCGGAAAAGAGGATCCGGTAGGCATAGTTGCCCACGGGATCCATCTGCCGAATGGTCAGGTTGGGTTCTATGGAGGGGGGCGCGATCGACGTTCCCGGGCCGTGGCCTTGGCAGGCCGCGCAAGGACATTGCCTGCGAAGCTCTTTCACCGAGTATCTTCGCCGCTCACCATCGGTCCAGTCGATGACGAGATCGCCAGATTGCGTCAAAGTAAGTTGGCTGGGACGAATGGACATCGAACTCGTGGCCGCTACAAGAGGCAGACAACGCAGATTTCGCTTCTGACAAATTATACTCCGCGCGGCCGAATATAAGTCCTTCTTATTCGAGAAACGTTTCATTTCAACGCGTGCGGAGCATAAAGGCCCGTTGACGGGCCTTCCCCGCCGCAGGCGGTCTAGAGGCCCGGCGTTTGACGCCGGGGCGCGGTTTCCATCCCGTGGCGAACCTCAAGCCCCGTTTACGGGGCTTCTCGCTGCCTTCGTGATTTGCGGGCGGGACGCCCGCGCTCCCAGATTCGCGGACGGCGTTGAGGCCGTTTCCTCTGTGGAGCGCGGGCATCTTGCCCGCATTTGTCGTTGCGGGCGAGACGCCCGCGCTCCCAGATTCGCGGACGGCGTTTGCGCCGCTTCCCCCGTGGAGCGCGGGCATCTTGCCCGCATTTGTCGTTGCGGGCGGGACGCCCGCGCTCCCAGATTCGCGGGCGGGACGCCCGCGCTCCATGTTTTGTCCCAGCGAGAAGGCCCGTCAACGGGCCTCGCGCCGTGGCGTTGGTCCACGGATACCCGGCATGAATGCCGGGCCGAAGACCGCCCGCGGCGGCAAACGCCCGCAGGCGGGCGTCTTCGCACAACCTCTTCCCGGCGATCCTCGCGCTATTTTCCGCGCGGCCGAGAATGAGTCCTTTTCGCCCGAAAAACATGTCATCTCAATGCGTGCAAAGTATATCATACGCTGTCGCGTGCGACTTGCCAGGCCGATGCGGGCAGTAGGGTTGGGGGCTTTGTGGGGTGTGGTCTGGCGATGTCGGCCCCGATTCCATCCACGCCATGCGCAAAAGGCCCTGGGGCACGCCATCCGACCGCCTGGCCCGGCGAAAGCGCAACCAAAAACCTGACGTCCCGCTATCTGTTTATCGAAGGGTTTTGCCAAGAGATTTGTCCGCTGGTCGTGGCGTTTGTAAGATTCTAGGAGGCGAAACCGAGTCCAAGCAAGCGATCCAGCAGGGGGGTATCGTGAAGCGGATTGTGGCGATCGGCATTGGTTTGCTTTTTTTGAGCGGATGGGCGGGCAAGAGCCTGACGGCGCAGTCGGCCAAAGGCAAGAGCGTTCGAGTCCCACGGGAAACGAAGACCATGACGCAACAGAACGAAGCTCGTGAAGACGCAGTCTCGACCGAGGCCAATTCCACCAAGCCGCCCGCCAAGGAGCGCGACTTGCCCAAGACCGAGGCCGAGTGGCGCAAACGGCTCACTCGGCAGCAATACTATGTGCTACGCCAGAAGGGGACCGAGCGGGCGTTCACGGGGAAATACTGGAACACGCACGAAAAGGGCCTGTATCGTTGCGCTGGTTGCGGCGCGCCCCTGTTTTCCTCCGAGGCCAAGTTCGACAGCGGCACCGGATGGCCGAGCTTCTGGAAGCCGGTGGATGAGAAGCAGGTCGCGACCGAGGTGGACACGAGCTTGAACATGCGTCGGATCGAGGTTCATTGCGCGCGGTGCGGGGGCCATCTCGGCCATGTGTTCAGCGACGGTCCGCCGCCCACCGGTTTGAGATACTGCATCAACTCGGTCTCGCTCGATTTCGAGCCGGCCGAACCGCGTTCGCCAAAGCAAGCTCAGGCGTCGTCCAAGGATGCGGCCGCTGGCGAAGGGAAGTGATCGTTGCCGCGGCGTCGGGCTACGGGGCCGGCGCCGGGAAGGCTTTGCCAGCCGGCCGTCGGAGGAGAAACGCCCACAGCCCGCACACGCTCGCCAGAAGGCCCAGGCTGAGGAACTGGGCCCCGGTCAGCGGGGTCCCCCAGATCCCAGGTTCATCCACCCGGATGCACTCCATCAGGAATCGACTGATGGGGTAGATGGTGAGGAACAGGGCAAACACCTCGCCGTCGCGGCGCTTGAAGGGGTCATAGGCCAACAGAAACAGGCAGAGGACCAGGGCGTTGATCGCGCCATAGAGTTGCGTCGGATGGATCGGCTTGCTTCGCGGCAAGGGATCGGGAAGCGGAAGACGCAGGGGTTCGCTCCGCCCGGCGGTCGCGATCACCGCCTCGCGACCCAAGCGGAGGGCGGTCATCAATTCCCAGCGGGCCGCCGCCACGGTGTCGATGGGCAGGCCATTGATTGCCCGGAGCGTTTCGCCGGGCTTCAATCCTGAAGCGGCGGCGGCCGAGTGCGGCTCGATTTCGGCGATGGTTGGCCGCGCCGCGTCCGGTCCATGGAACTTCAGTCCGTAAAGAAAAATCTTGCCTTCTTCGGCTTGTTGCACGAACGGGGGACTGCCCACCGGAAACCGCACGGCCCAAGGCAACTCGCACGGCCCGCCAAAGCAACACCCGTTCAAAAAACACCCCACGCGGCCCAAGGCCAGGCCCAGCAGCATCCCTGGGGTCAAGAGGTCGAGCATGGGGAGCAGGGGGAGCTTTCGCAGGCGGAGAAACGCGCCGAAGCCAAGCAGTCCTCCGATCAACGAACCGTACACCACCAAGCCGCCTTGGGGAATGTTCACGATCTCGCCCAGGGTCCGCCAGAGGTCGAGCCGCTGGGAGGCGTCGAGCCGCCGGACCACGTCCCAGTGGGTGACCACGAAATAGATCCTCGCGCCGATGATTCCGGGAACGAAGCCCCAAAAAACCAAGCTGATGCTCACGTCGGGATCGATGCCCAAGCGGTAGCCTCGCCAGGCCACCAGTCCGGAGCCTGAGAGAAAGGCAATCAGCAGCATCGTGCCGTAGCCGCGAATCGGCAGCCCGAATCCCGGCTCGACAATCTTGGGCAACACCGCCCAGATCACCACGCCGAGCACCAAGAACAGCCCCGCGTAGCCCCGCGTGTCGGCGTTGAAGCCTTGCCGGCGCCAGAGCCACGCCAGGATCGCGACGCTTGCCACGGCCCACGCGGCCAGCAACAGCCCGAAACCGAACAAGGGATAACCGAAAAGCGTCTCGGGAATGTAAAAGAGCGTTTGTCGCATGCTGCACCGTGATGGTTATGGCGGTTCGAGGATCATGTTGTCGATCAGCCTGGTCTTGCCGATCCGCACCGCCAACAGCGCCACGGCGCGGCCGCGGATGGTCTGGACTGGCTCGAGCGTTTCGGGATCGGCGATGGCGATGTAATCGATTTGCGCGGGATCGGCGGCCTGGAGCGTCTGGCGCATGGCCTCGACAATCCGCGTCGCGCTGGTTTCACCCCGGGCGACCATGTCCGCGGCCTGGGTCAGGCTCTGGAACAGCGCGGCGGCCCGGCGGCGCTCGTCGGGGTCGAGGTAGCGGTTTCGGGAACTCATGGCCAGTCCGTCGGCTTCGCGGACGATCGGGCATACCCGAATCGAAAGCGGCAGGTTCAAGTCCGTCGCCACACGGCGGACGACCAACGCCTGTTGATAATCCTTCTGGCCGAAGTAGGCGACGTCGGGCCACGTCATGGTGAACAGCTTGAGCACGATCGTCGCCACGCCGCGGAAGTGACCGGGACGGCAGAGGCCCTCGAGCGGCTGGGCGACCGAGCCGACCTCGACCCAGGTGGAGTAGCCCGGCGGATAGACCTCGTCGTCGCGCGGGGCGAACACCACGTCGGCCTGACCGGAAAGCAGATCGATATCCCGGTCCAGGGTTCGCGGATATTGGCTGAAGTCTTCCTGGGGGCCGAACTGGCTGGGATTGACGTAGATCGTCACGACGGTGAAGCCGCATTCCCCGCGCGACGCCCGCACCAGGCTCAAATGCCCCTCGTGCAACGCTCCCATGGTCGGCACCAGGCCGATCGTCTTCCCGGCCCGTCGCGCTTCGCCAAGCCGCTCGCGGAGTTCGCCAATAGTCGTCACTAAAAGAGGCATGATTTAACGAGAAAACCTCCATAAACTGGTGGGTCGGCCATGGCGCCGCCGATCCTTTTCCTTGTCCACTGAGGCGAGTGACGCCCTTTGGGGCCGAGTCGCCGGCGCCTCTGGTTGTTTTGCCCACGGAGGTCGTGGCCGTCCCCGCCCGCGGGGAACCTGGTGCGAAACGACGACCGTTCCCACGAAGCAATGCCCTCGTGGCGGCGGAAGTGGGTCGCGGGCACGGCCGCCGCTTGCGGATGGCCTTTCAATCGAGCCAGTCTTGGTTTTTGAGCCGCGTGGGAGTGTACTCCTCCGTCACATAGCTGATGTCCTTGCTGATGAGGGCCTCGACTTCGAGCTTGAACCCGTTCTCCAAAAGCTGCTCGATCTCCTTTTGCCAGGCCTTCTTATGGGCGAACCAGGGATACTTGGCGATCTGCCTGGCCCGCTTGCGGTCGGTTTCGTTGAGGTTGATCTTCACGCTGTTGGAGAGACCGCACTCGACGAAATCCTTGGAGCGCAGGCCGAGGAATCGGGCCTCGGGAATGGCCATGCGCTTCGACTCGTAGGCCAGATTGATCGAGCCTTGCTTGATGACGCTGTAGATATAGTATCCCCACGGGTCGTTGTCCAAGAGGCAGTAGATGGGGAGGTTCAATTCATGGTGGAGGCGGTAGAGCAGCCGGCGGACGCCGCGCGGGGGCTGGCCGCCGCCGTGGGTGAGGATGCACTGGTGCGTCCGCCAGAATTTGTCTTCGTTGAAGCGGCGCCAGACCGTGTCCTTTTCGACGTGGAGCACGAACTTGGCGTTGCACTCGGCGAACTGGACGACCTCGGGTTCGACGATCGAGGGAATGCTGTACCCGCCCGATCCCATGCGCGTGCAGTCGATCGTGTCGCCGCTGTCGATCAGGGTGATCTCGCCGACCATCGCCCCGGCGTTCTTCGCGTACAGGTGGAGTTCCTCGCGGAGCACGTTGATGGCGACTTCGAGGTCCTCGATGATGCCGTCCGATTCGCTCTGATCGTCGAACGTCTCCTCGCGCGTTCCCTCGATGCTGTGCTTGGACAGGTAGAACATTCCACGCAGGCTGGTGGTCTTGCCCTGGTCGATCAGCTTCTTGGCCCCGCTGGCGACGAGCAGGGTCTGCATGTAGCTTTTGGCCTGGTTCAAATTGAAGAGTTGGCGGTCGCTGCGGGCGCTGCCCATCTCGATGATCCGCTTGGAGCGATTGTAGCGGACGTTGGAGAGGGTTCGGGTGGGGATTTTCAAGGTCGGGTCGGCGCCGGACTGGGCGGCGCGGACCACGGCGTCGGCCAGTCCGAGCAGTTGCTCAAGGGTGTATTGGTCGCGGGGGTTGAGGGCGGGCGGAGTGGCCGCGTCAGCCTGGTTTTTCGTCTTTTTGGCCATAATGCAAATTCGCTCGCGATTGCCCGGCCGCCGCAACGAGCGGCCGCGACGCTGGTCTTCAAAGGGTTGAGAACGAGTTTTCGGCGGCGGCCGGCCCGCCGCCCGCGGTTGGGCTGGCCTCGGCGTCGCCGACGATCAGCACGCCGCCCCCGAATTCGTCTTCGTCGCCCCGCTCGATCGGTCGGCCCCGGTCGTCGAACTGCACGTCGGCCTGGCTCGTCTTCCGTTTGGCCACTTTGAGCAGGCGCTGGTAAAGGGCTTCGCGGTCGGTCTGGTTGATCTCGCTCACCGCGGTGGCCACCTCGCCAAGGTAGCGGAGGAACAGGTTGCGCCGTTCTCCCTCTTGTTTCACGCGGATGCGCCGCCGCAAGTACATGCCCAACTTGCGTCCCACGGCCTGCAAGGCGAGGCGAAGTTCCTTCTGGATCTCGGGATAGCCGGCGATGGCCTCCTTGGACTCGCTGGTGAAGGGGACCCAAACGCTCGCCATGTGGACCATGATCGTCACCGGGCCGGAGGGCAGATTGCCGCGCGACTGGGCCAGGCCGTAGGACCGCCAGTTGGTCGCCATCACGGTCTGCGTGATCGCGCAGGCCCCGGCCTGGAAGAGCAGCGGCACCCGGTTGGCGTAGCGGAGGACGGTCATCGTCTGCCCCTCGCTGAGGTTGACGTGTTGCATGGCCTCGTGGAGGCGGTTGATTTCGGCGTCCTTGAGTTTCGCCGGGGCGGTGCGGCGGCGGAGGCCGGCCTCGTGGATGATCTTGTCCGCCGCCTGCACCCCCACCCCGTCGAAGGTGCTCGTGAGGAACTGGCGGAGGGTGCGGGCATCGGTTTGGCCGAGGAGTTCGACCAACGTCTCCTTGGCGACGCGGTGCGTCGCCGGCCCGCCGCCGTAGGCCAGCCCCACTTCGATCAAAAACGGATTGCCTCGGTACACGGCCGGCGGCCGCGTGGTCGCGGCGTAGAACTCGCCAGGCACGAGCTGGCGCAGCCCGCGCAAAATCAACTCCTCGCCGATCGGGGAAATGCAATCCGTGGCGGGCGCCGGAATCTTCGTCGTCTGGATGGCCTTGTAGAGCTCGTCGGCCTCGTGGCGGCCGATCTTCCGCGGACTCGCCCGGGGACTCACCTTGGCCGCCTCGCAAATCCGCCGGGCGACGTTCGCGCCGACGCGGGAGAACGAGCCGGTCAAGAACTGCATCATCGTCGTCGCCTTGGTTTCCTTGAGCATGGCGACCAACCGGCCCAGCTCCACGCCGTACGGGTGCGGCTTGATTTCCTTGGGTTCGGGCGGCAAGGTCTCGGTCACGCGGGCGTAGGTGGTTTCCTTGCCCTCGGGATCGACGTAATGCACGGTGACGTGCGGGTTGGCCAGCGCGGTTTGCTCCAGGTATTCGTCGACGCTGCCCCGGCCGCGCTGGTAGCGGGCTTCCAGTTCGATCGTCACCAACGTGCCGTGATCGACCTCCACCCAAGCGATCCCCAATTTCTCCAGCGCCTGGCGTCCCCGTTCGCCGACGGGAATCTCCTCGCCCTCGCCCCGCCCGTTGAGAATCTCAGGCTCGTTGCGTTTCGTGTCGATCTGAATGGCGTAGTAGTGGCCGGGCTTCGTCCGCGAAATCTTGGAGAGGATGCGAACCGGCTTGCCGGTGGTCAACAGGCCATACATGCCCGCCGCACTGATGCCGATGCCCTGCTGCCCGCGGCTCATGCGAAGGCGGTGGAACTTCGAGCCGTAGAGCAGCTTGCCGAAGATCAGCGGGATTTGCTTTTTGAGGATGCCCGGGCCGTTGTCCTGAACCTCGACCCGATAACGGTTCTCGCCGGTCGGAGCGATGCGAATCCACAGCTCCGGCAAGATGCCGGCCTCCTCGCAGGCGTCCAGGGCGTTGTCGACGGCCTCCTTGACGGTGGTGAGTAGTGCCTTTCGTGGGTTGTCAAACCCCAGAAGATGGCGGTTTTTTGCGAAGAACTCGCTGACCGAGATATCGCGTTGGCTTGCCGCCATGGAATGGGCAGTTGCCCGGCGTCGAGGGGTTTCGCTGCCCCGGTCCTGGCCATTGCCAAGCACCTCGCCATTGCCACCGGCCGATTGGCGGGTTTGATTTTCCTCCACTGGTTGGTCTTCCATGGCCGGGTCGATTCGTTCCCTCGCTGTCTTGTCCAATCGTCAGACTCCGTAAACTCGTTCGTGGAGCGAGTTTGTTTGGCGGAACGCGCTTTCGGTCAGCTCCACGGGTCGTGGCTTCTTGGGAAACTTTTTGGATTATACCAATTGGGCGGGGGCTGTCGAAGGCGGATTTGCCGCTCCTTCCGGAGCGACACTTACGATTGTTGCGCCTGGAACGTCCGTTTCATAAAGTCTCACCCTCAGGCCCGGTCCTGCCGACGATGGTTACAGAGGTCGCCCGCGTCGTGCGATCCGAGTTTCAAGGAGGATAGGCTTGATGAGTACGCGAATGCTGCGGTGGACAACCTGGATGGCCGTCGTCGTAGCGGTTTGGAGCGGGGGGTTGTGGTCAACGGCGACGTGTCGGGCAGACGACGAGGACTCGCCCGCGGCCGAAACTCCCCACAAGCCAGCCTCGCCCAAAACCGATCCGAACGCTAATGGCGACCCCAATCAGGGGCTGGGCGAGTACAACTATTACGTGCATCCTGGGGAAGCAGGGTTGATAGGGGCTCAACTTTATCTGTGCCCCCGCCCCACTCCGAAGGTCGTCGGCCAGACTTACGTGACCTATCCGCCCCTGATGCCCCACGAATTCCTCTACAAGCACCATCGGACCTACCACACGTACAATCCGGGAAGCGGTTGGACGCGGACGCGGGTAAGTTGGCGTTGAGGTTGCCGGCGCGGTTGGCGTTCGTCGAGCAGAGCGACCTGCCCGACGCACTGGAAAAAAGCCCGAAGCGAAGCGCCGTGGCGGGCGTGGTTTCCCTGGGTCCGCCGTGCGGCTCGTTCCCATAAGGATGGCTCAGCCATGAGAAGGTTTCTGTTGGCAAGCTTGGTGACGTTGACGTGGATGGGGGTCGGGATGGACGAGGCGGCTTGGGCCCGAGGCCGGGCAAGCCCGAAATACGCGGCCCCCACTTGGCACGGCGACTATTATGAGGCCGGCTGGGGAATGCCGCTGGCCTTGGTCGTGCCGCCCAACGCCGAGAGGCAAGTTCATTACGGTTGGGGCGTTGGCGCTACCCGCACCACCCCGATCGAATACCAATATCAGCCGGGTTTCCCCATTCCCGGTTATTACCATCGTGCCCAGTTCCTGCCGGTGCCGCAGTGGCCCAGCAGCACGGATCAACTTGGCGTCTATCCCATTCGCGGCCCTTGGTAGCGCCCACGCGCCGCTGAGGCCTCTTCATATACTGTTCCTTCCGTCCCTTTCGCAACCAGGGCAGCACGGGCAACATTTCCCGGGCTGCCCTGTTTATTTTGAAAAGAGGAAACAACGCGTCTGGTTGCCGGGTACGGGACGGCTCTCGCCGCTGACGGCCAGCAGTGCGCCGAAAGGACGGGCGGGATCCGTCGCGTCCAGGATTCAGGCCACGCGACGGAGCGTGGCCATCCAGAGCTGCGGCGAGGCCCTCGGGTTTTCGATCGTCCAGTCTATTCGTCGCTGTCTCTATTCGTCGGTGTCGATGTCGGCCCCGGTAAGGTGCCAGGCGTCGGGTTGGGAAGCGGTTGGAGGCAGGGCACGCTCTTTTTCATAGACCATGGCCTTGCGTCCCGAGGGACGCTGCCAGAAGCCCAGTCGCCGCAAGGCCTCGCGGACTGCCGGGCTGCCCAGGTAGAGCGTCACCGCGGTCTGTGCCCCCTCCCGCCGCGCAAGCCGCAAGAAGGCGCTCAGCAAGGGATCAAGATGCCGCAGGTCGGCGACCAAGAAGTCGGCCAGGTGCATCGTCTCTTCTCGCCGACCAAAGACGGCGTAGCCGGCCAGCTCGCCGTCGGGCTTGGCCAGGACCAAGGCGCGGTAATGTTGGTTCGGACACCGTGAGAACCGCCAAGTCAGGTAGGCGGAACCGCGCTGGCCCAGGATCGGGAATTGGTTCGCCGCGCGATGGCAAAGCCGGTCGAATCGATCGTCGAAGGACTCGACTTCGGCGGCGCGGAGTTCCTGGTCGAGGCGGTCTTGCCGCGGCGGGCGTCGCTGGGGCAAGAGCGGATCGGCCCACACGGCGACGCTTCGAGAAAGCCAGTTCGGCCAACCCCAACGACGGAAGACCGCGCGCAAAGAGAGGATTTTGACCCACCGCTGCAAGTCGCCCAGGGGGCGGTAACCGACGCGGCGGAGGACGGGTTCGGAGAGTTGATTGGGAAAGGCGTAGGCGATGCGGACCTCGCCGGAATGGACCGCCCCCACCACCGCCCGTTGCAGTCCCAGCGCCGGACCCACGGTGCGATGCTCCCGATCGACGTTCAGGTCAATTGCCTGCCCGGCGGTCAACGGCTGACCGAAGGCGAGAAAATCGCGCCGCATCAAGCCCGCCGCGCCCACCGGCTCGCCCCCGTTGGATCGAAGCACGAATCCCGCGGCCAGTCCGCTTTCATAGAGCCAGGGGTAGCGGTCCGCGGAGGCGTCGGGCAAGTTCCGTTGCCAAAGCGCGAGGATAGCTTGCCGGGCAGTGGCCGCGTCGAACGCAGTGATCGTGTAGTTCATGGCGTGGGACTCGAAAAAATGGCTCCGCGACGGGCCTGGCGGCGACGAATTCTCCGACCGCCAATGCGCAACCCTCGAGCCGCTCACCCCGGAGCGTCGACCAGCAGCGGCACGCGGTGGAGGTAGTGCGCCACCTTGCGTTTCGCGTCGATGTCGTCGTACACGCGTTGGACCTGCTCGGGCGTAAGGTCGATTGCCTCGGCGACCTCGGCACACGGAACGCCATGGTCTTTCGCGTAGAGGCACAAATCGAGCTTCTGGTACGGCAAGGAGAAATAAAACTCCTCCTGCGATTGTTCGAGCGAATAGGTGTCGGTGGTCGGCGGACGGCGGCGGATCGCCTCGGGAACGCCCAGGTATTCGGCCATTTGATAGACCTGGGTCTTGTAGAGGTGGGCGATGGGCTTGAGGTCGGCCGAACCGTCGCCGTTCTTGACGAAGAAGCCTTGATCGTATTCCAGCCGGTTCGGGGTGCCGGCCACGGCGTAGCGGAGTCGATCGGCGTGGTAATACTCCATCATCTTCCGTGCCCGTTGCTTGAAATTCGTCGCGGCGACGACCTGCTGATAGGCTTCCAAGGGCAGGCGCTTCCGGCTCACCTCGCCGGACGGCGACTGAATGACCGCAAAGAACACGCGGTAGCTTTCGCCTTCCAACAACGGGGAGAGGACGATTTTGCTCTTGTAGCCGGGCCCATACTCCGGAAACACGCCGCGGATCGCCTCGTCGCGGCGGCGATAGCATCCGGCGGCCTCGAGCACGGGCCCGATGTCTTCCAACACGGTGGGGATTTGAAGATGGTCGGCCAGGAGGCGTCCGAGAAGAAGGCTGTCGGGCGAGGAATCGTATTCAGGCATGAACAGTCCGAGCACCCGATCGGCCCCCATGGCCCGGACCGAAAGCGCCGCCACCACGCTGCTGTCGATCCCGCCCGAAAGCCCCACCACCACCCCTTTGCGACGCAACTCCACGCCCACCTGCCGCCGAATGGCCGCGGCGATGCGGTCGGCCTCCTTTTCCGCGTCCAAGGTCAGGGCGGCCGTCCAATCGGGTCGGAAACGCGCTTGACGGATCATGCAACACCTCTTGATGAATGGTCTGTTTTGTTTTCTCGCCGGGACGATCGCGTACTTTTCAACCACCTTGCCCCGCCAAGGACGGAGTGCCGCCAAGGGCCTGGAGTTCGGCCCCCGCGGCCCCGTTGCCAGGCGTCCATGCCTGGACTGGAGGAAGCGTGGGGGAATCGGGCCGCGAAACCAAGGCCCTCTTGTCGATCTTTCCATTGGGCGTCCGCGGAAGCGATTCGCGGATTTCCACGAATTTGGGGGTCATGAAATCTTCCAGGCGGCCGGCGCAGTGCCGGAGCAAGTCCCGCTCGGTCGTGGCCCCGCCTGGTCGCAACACCACCACGGCCTTGACCGCCTGGCCGAGGATCGGGTCGGGCACGCCCACCACCGCGGCCTCGGCCACGTCGGGATGCTGGCAGAGGACGTTTTCGACTTCCCTCGGGCTGACCTTCTCGCCGCGGCTCTTGATGATGTCGTCCTTGCGGCTGACGAAATACAGGTATCCCTCTTCGTCGGTCCGGAAGAGGTCGCCGGTGTACAGGACGCGCTGTCCCGGCAGGGGGCCGGGCCGCAGACGCCGGTCGGTTTCGGCGGGCAGGTTCCAATAACCCTGCATGACGTGGGAACCGCGAACGACCAGCTCGCCGACCACGCCTGGCCCTACACGCCGGCCCTCCTCGTCGACCACGTAGGCTTCCTCGTTCGGAATGCCGCGGCCGACGGAGTCGGGGCGGCGGTCGATTTCCTCGGGCGGGAGGTACGAGGCCCTCAGGCACTCCGTCAACCCATACATCAAATAGAGGCGCACGTGCGGCAAAATCCGGCGGAGCTTGCGAACGTGCTCGACCGGCAGGGCCGCGCCCGCGTTGGTCAGGTAGCGCAGACTGGACCAATCGTACTTGCCCAAGTCCATCTGGAGCAGCATCGCCGCCATGGTGGGCACGAGCGGAAAGCCCGTGGCGCGGTGCTCGACCAGCCGCTGGAGGACCGCGTGCGGATAGGCGAACGACCGCTCGAGGACCACCGTGGCGCCGACCTTGGCGGCGGTGAAGAGCTGGCACAATCCATAGCCGAACGAGAGCGGCAGGACGTTGAGGATCACGTCATCCGCGGTGTTTTCCAGATAGCTTGCGATCGACGTCGCGGCGGTGACGAGGTTGGCGTGGGTGAGCATGACTCCCTTGGGAGTCCCGGTCGAACCGGACGTGTAGGCCAGGGCGGCCAGATCGAGGTCGATCGCCCGCTTCGGCGGAATCGCGTCGCGGCCGTCGCGAAGGATCTCCTCCCAGGCAACGCACCGCCGAGCCGGCGCAAACTCGCTCGAAAGCGGCCGCCCGACGACAATGGCCAGCCGCGGGTTGGTCGCGCCGTTCAGGGTCTGGGCCAGGGCGGCCAGCCGCGTCGCCGGGGCCACCAGCGCCGCGGCCTGGGAATCCTCGAGCAGCATCCGCAGTTTATCCGCCTTCGTCGTGGGGTTGACCATCATGAACGCGGCGCCGGCCTTCAGCGCGGCGAAGATGGCCACGGCGGCCTGGATGCCGTTTTCCAGGCAGATCGCCACCCGGTCGCCCCGCTCGATGCCGTGAGCCATTAGACCGTGGGCAATCCGATTGGCCGCGGCGTCGAGTTCGGCGTAGGTCCACCGCGAACGGTCGGCGACCAGCGCCGTCTTGTCCGGCATTCGCCGCGCGGTCGATTCGAGGAACGACTCGAGTTGCATGGCGCGATGCCCTTAAACCTGCGCCGCCGCGGCGGCCGGCTCGTGTTTTTCCCGCTTCCTCTGAATGAAGCGGACGAGGTTGTTGATCGAGTCGAGGTTCTCGGGCACGAGTTCGTCGTCGGCGACGCTGATCTCGAACTGTTTTTCCAACAGGGCGACCAATTCCAGCACGCCCGTCGAATCGATGATTCCCAGCCCCAGGAAGGAATCGTCGTCCGAAAACGGCGTGTCTTGGCCAAAGAGGAAATTCTCGCGGACGAAGGTCCGCAGGGTGGATGCAATGTCGTTCATGGCGGTGTCGATGTTGAAGGAGGATTACGAAACAGCGGCGGCCTCGGTGGCCGACCAGACGGAAAGCCCGCCGCCCTCGGCGGCCGAAAACCCGCCGCGGTCCGCTTCGTCGGCGGACGGCGCGATTGCGCTGGCCGACGGTTCGAAGCGGCGGAGGAATCGTTCGATCAGGAGCTGGGTGGACAGGATGCCCACCAGCGCCATGTTGTCCTTGATTCCCAGGGGGACTCCGCTCTGGGCCTTGCGGAGGAGTTGCTGGACGGCCTCGGGCTGGAAGACGCCGTCGTCGCGGATTCGCCGGGGCGAGAGCAGTTCGTCCACGTACTCGTGGCGGCTTGGTTCGCCGAGCGGCCGCACGAAGCATTTCGCCTCCGGGGCTCGATAGGGCTGTTTCGACCGCGCCAAGACGGCCGGGGGAACCAGCCCCGCCGCCGCCCGCTTGAGCACGTGTTTTTCATCGAGTCCCCTCATTTTGAGTCTGGTGGGGAGCGCGGCGGCGAACTCGGCCACGCGATAGTCGAGAAACGGGAAGCGGCCCTCGACGGCGTGGGCCATCGCCATTCGGTCGCCTTGGGACGAGAGGATGTAGCCCGGCAGCAACAGGGCCGTCTCCAGCCACTGGGCCTGGCAGAACGGCCGCCAACGGGCGAAGACCTCGGGCAACATCGCCAGGCAATCGGCGTAGGCATCGCGGCCGGCCAGCTCCGCTTGCCATTCCCGGGAAAAAAAGAGCTTCAACCGCGAGGTCAGTTCCCAGCGCGGGAGGTGCGAGAACCACGGGCTGGAAACGTCTTCCGGCCGGACGTGGAAAAACGCCTTGCGGTAGGCCAGCGACGATGCCCGCAGATTCGGCAAGTAGGGATACAGCCGCTCGAGCAGCCGCGCGCGGGCGTCGGAGTCGGGCCGGGCGGCCCAGAACCGCCGCACCTTCGCCTCCTTGAAAAGGTCATAGCCGCCGAACATCTCGTCGGCCCCCTCGCCGGTGAGCACCACCTTGAATCCCTCGCCGCGCACCAGTTGCGCCAGAAGGTACATCGGCGCCGGCGCGGTGCGAAGCAAGGGACGTTCGGCGTGCCAGACCACGTCGGGAAACACCCGCCCGATGTCGTCCAACCGGCAGCGGATCGCGCGGTGCTCGGTTTGGAGGGCCTCGACCGCGACGCGCTGATAGTCGCTTTCGTCGAACTCGGCGTCCTCGAAGGCGATCGAGAACGTGCGGAGCGTCCCGCTGGTGGCCCGCCGCGCCAGCGCCGTCGTGATCGTCGAATCCAGGCCGCCGCTGAGATAGGCCCCCACCGGCACGTCGGACCGCAGGCGCAAGCGCGTGGCGTCGCTCAACAACGCCAGCGCCTGCTCCGCGCAGACCTCGGACGTTCTCCCAACGTCCTCGCGGTAGTCGAGCCGCCAATAGGAGGCCAGGCGAAACTTGGTTTGGCTGACGACGAGGTTATGGGCGGGCGGAAGCTCGCAGACGCCGCGAAACACCGTCCGCGGCGCCACCGGGCACCAGAACGTGAACACCTGGTCCAAGCCGATCGGGTCCAGTTCGCGAACCACGTCCGGGTGCGCGAAGATCGCCTTGATTTCCGAACCGAAGAGGAACTTCCCTCCCACGGTGGCGAAGAACAGCGGCCGGACTCCCAGCCGGTCGCGCGACAAGAAGAGCGTCTTTTGCCGAACGTCCCAAAGGGCGAAGGCCCATTGGCCGTTGAACCGCCGCACGCAGTCCTCGCCATACTCCTCGTAGGCGTGGAGGATGACTTCGGTGTCGGACCGGGTGGCGAAGCGGTGCCCCTTGGCCTGGAGGGCCTCGCGGAGTTCCCGGTAGTTGAAGATCTCGCCGTTGAAGGTGATCCAGAGCGAGCCGTCCTCGTTGCTCATGGGCTGGCGCCCGCCCTCCAGGTCGATGATGCTCAGCCGCGCGTGGGCCAGGCCCGCCGCCCCCTCGATGCGCAGCCCGCGGTCGTCCGGGCCGCGGTGACGTATCGCCCCCAGCATCCGCTCGACCAACCCACGGTCCACCGGACTGCCGTCGAAATGAACGATTCCCGCCATGCCGCACATAGGCAAGGACAGCTCCCGAGGGGACCTGGGCGACGGGTCCAGCAACCCTACGTTGCTTATCCACCGTCGCAAGCGGCGCACTGGCCGCCGTTAGACAAGTCTAGGATACTCCCCGGGCGTGGACGGGCTTGGTTTTCCGGCGTCGGGCATGTTGCGGAAAAGCAGCCGCCCCCGGGGTGCTGGCCATCCACTGAGGGTGGGGTTTCGCTGCGAGGGAGCAGCGGCGTCGGGGTTCACGCCTCGACCGTGGTTACACGGTTTCAGGCAGCTCGTAGCCCTTGCGCCGCTGGCGGTCGAGCAGCCCGTCGGCCTCGGCATCGCCGACGAATCGTTCCTGGGCGGGATCCCAGCGAAGGCGGCGGCCCAGCCATCGGGCGATGTTGCCCAAATGGCACACCGTGGCCGAGCGATGGCCGATTTCCGCGTCGGCCACCGGCCGCTGGCGGCTCTTGATGCAATCGAGCCAATTGCGCATGTGGTCGTCGCTCTTGGCCAGGCGAATCTCGTCGGCGCGGATCGGCTCCTTGCCGATCTCCTCCGGCTCCGACGAGCAGCGGCCGCGCTCGATGACGACCTTGCCTTTTTCCCCGATGAAGATCGCGCCGCCGGGGGGGCCGTCGGCCAATTCCAGGATGATGTCGCCGGGATAGCGAAAGAAGACCTTGGGCACGCTGCACAGCTTGTTGCCCCGCGACTGGGAATCGGGGGCGGTGTAGGTGGGCGGCTGGAACTTGGGCCCTTCGGTCCAGACTTCGATCGGACCGCTCTCGTCCATTCCCAAGGCCCATTGCACCTGGTCCAGCCCATGGGAACCCCAACCCGTCATCTCACCCCCGGAATACGGCCGAAACGAAATCCAGCCCGGCTTCGCCCGCGGCGTGAACAGGTCGAGGTGATAGGGAACCAGCGGCGTCGGGCCGCACCATTGGTTCCAGTCGAGGCCCTCGGGAACCGGTTGGGCCGGCAGGGCGCACTCCCAGGGGCTGGGGTAGTTGAACCCGATGACCCGATGAATCTTTCCAATCCGTCCGTTGCGAATCCACTCGCAGCCCGTCCGGCACGCCCGATCCGAACGCTGCTGGCTGCCGGTCTGGAATACCCGCTGGTATTTGCGGACCGCTTCGACGATCCGCCGGCCCTCGCGGATCGTCAGGGTCATCGGTTTTTCCGCGTAGACGTCCTTGCCGGCCTGGCAGGCGTGGATGCAGACCAGGGCGCGCCAATGGTCGGGCGTGGCGGTGATGATCGCGTCGACGTCCTTGCGTTCCAGCAACTTTCGGTAATCGGTATAGGCCTCGGCCTGGAACTGGGCGGCGAACTCCCTCGCCCGACGTTCATGCACGTCGGCCACCGCGACGATGCGGGCGATCTTGGTGGCGGCGGCTTGCTGAACCACTCCGCTGCCCTGGCGGCCGACCCCGATCCCGCCGATCCCGATCCGGTCGTTCGCCCCCGGCTGGTCGGCCGCGGCCAGCACTTCCCGCGGAATGATGGTCGGCGTCGCCACCCCGGCGGCGGCCAGAGCGAGTCCTCGGCGAAGGAACTGACGGCGAGTGGGTTGGTTGGTCGATTGCATCGGGAAATCCTCTTCAAAGGGGGGGCGGGGACGCCAAAGGCTAACGATCTTTCACGTATTCCATCAAGCGGAGGACGTTTTCGGGCGGCGTTTCGTAAGGGACCGCTCCCGTGCCCATGCACACGTTCGGCCGCCCGGCGACCAGGCGGAGAATCCGGTCGGCGTCGGCCCGGATCGCTTCCCACGGTCCGCGGGAAATGATCTCCGAGCCGGTGTTCACGCGGATGCGGACGTCGGTCCGGTCCCAAATCTTGCGGACGAAGACCTCTTGATTGGTTTCGTAGGGGGCCACGACGTAGCTCGTGCCGGTTTCAAGCATCGCTTCGAGGATCGGGGCGGTGTCGCCGCCGATGATGCACGGCACCGGATGGCCCAGAATCTCGGCCATCCCGCCCAACAGCGCCTTCAGCGCCGGCAACTCCAGGCGGCGGAAATTGCCCGGCGACAGAAGGGGAGGACAGGCCGCCGACTCGAAAAACGCGATGTCCACCCCCTGCTCGCGAATCTCCTCGGTAAACGCCAATTGGCCGCGGACCAGGTGCATCAAGGCGGCGGCCACGACGTCGGGCTGCGCGGCCACGTCGCACAGCAGCGACTCGAACCCCACCAGGTTGCTGGCGATCGAAAACGGCCCGCTCACCGGAACCCGCACCTGGGTCTCGGGAAACTCCTTGGCCAGCCTGGCGGCGACGCGGATGACCATCGGGATTCGGCCATCGGTCCGCGGGTTGAGCGGCTTGAGGTCTAGCAGTTCGGCCGCCGACCGGCAGGCCGGTCGGGCAATGGCTGGGATGCCCGTCCCGCCGGGATTCTCGACTTTCGCCCCGTAGGCTTCGGCTTCCAAGTTGTAAATATCGATCCCGGGCATGATCGGCGTGTGCCGGTAGACCCGGTACGCCTCGGCGTGTCCGGCAAACAACAGGTCCGCGTCGCGCGACGCTTCCCAGGGCGTCCGCCCGATCAACGCCGCCGCATGTTCGTAAACCGAAGGCGAAAGTTCCATGCGAGCATCATCGCCGTTTCCTGGATGGCTTTCAAGGGTGGTGGAGGCTCGGTGCGTAACATGCGCGTGCGGTGCGCGGGTGTTGTTCAGTAGTGTACAATGGCAGCCATTGTTTTTCGAGAAATTCCAGGACTTTGCCCAGGTTGTACACGCGCATGACTTTCTGCTTGCGACGGCGGGACGCCCGCGCTCCGTGTTTTCCGGCCGGGACGGTCGCGCTCCGTGAGTCGTCCAGGTTGTCCTGT
>Ga0209101_1001340_pt1 | contig 18382 bp, 11 predicted proteins | sample ConPoolayeCmetaG_FD_185481 | JGI IMG/M metagenome (GOLD analysis project Ga0209101, IMG submission 185481) | Hot spring microbial mat communities from California, USA to study Microbial Dark Matter (Phase II) - Cone Pool mat layer C metaG... ...
AGCGTGTTGTTGAAAGGTGCTGTGTTGGCCCGGGCTGCCATTGCCCAAACGCTGAAGGTCAAACCGCCGGCAGAGCAGGTCGATGCCCTGAAGCATCTGCTGGAGAGCTTCTTCGACTTTTCTCATCCGCCCAGGCTGACGCCCGAGGCGCTTTCGGTGGACCTGGCCCGGCGTACACGATTCCTGCGCGACGAAGTAATTCGTCCCGAACTGGCCCAGAAGCAAAAGGAAATCTACGGTTTTTACGAGGCGTTCGAGAAGTACTTGATTGCCGGGCTGAGCGAAGAGCAGTTTGCCGATCTGTACGCCCAGACCATCGCTTACGGCCTGTTTGCCGCCCGCACCCGGGCCAAGAGTGCTTTCAATCGCCGGATGGCCCACGACCTGATCCCCTCGACGATCGGCATCTTGCGGGACATCTTCCAGTTCATCTCGCTGGGCAAGCCGTCCAAGCAGATGGAGGTGATCGTCGATGATATTGCGGCCGTGCTGAACGCCGCCGATGTGCAGGCCATTCTGGAGCAGTACTATCGCCAAGGCAAAGGCGACGACCCCATCCTGCACTTCTACGAGACCTTTCTGGCCGAATACGATCCGCAAACCCGAGAGCGGCGGGGCGTGTATTACACGCCGGTGCCGGTGGTGCGTTATATAGTCCGGGCTGTGCATGAATTGCTCCAGAGCCGGTTTGATCTGGCCGACGGACTGGCCGACCCCCAGGTAACGCTGCTGGACCCGGCCGCCGGCACGCTGACCTTCCCTGCCGAGGCCATCCGCGTGGCGTTCGAGACCTACACGCAGAAGTACGGCACAGGGGGCAGGGCGGGCTTCCTGCGCCAGCACATCCTGCCCCACTTCTACGCCTTTGAACTGCTGATGGCCCCCTATGCCATCGGACATATCAAAATCGGCTTCCTGCTGGAGGCCCTGGGCGCCCCGCTGGCAAACGGCGAACGCTTCCAGTTCTACCTGACCAACACCCTGGAGATGGAAGACCTGGAGCAGATCGCCATTCCCGGCCTCAGTTCGCTGTCCGAGGAAAGCCATCAGGCCGCCCGGGTCAAGAAAATCGAGCCGATCCTGGTCATCCTGGGCAACCCGCCCTATTCGGGCATCTCGGCCAACACTAACCGCTGGACAGAATGGCTGCTGAAAAGCGACCACAACGGCTTGCAGAGCTATTACACCGTGGATGACCAGCTATTGGGCGAGAAGAACCCCAAATGGCTACAAGACGATTACGTCAAGTTCCTCCGCTTTGCCCAGTGGAAAATCCACCGGGCCGGCCGCGGCATTGTGGCCATGATCACCAACCACAGCTACCTGGATAATCCCACCTTCCGCGGCATGCGCCAGAGCCTGCTCAAGACGTTCGACGAGATTTACCTGCTGGACCTGCACGGCAATAGCCTGAAACGGGAAAAGGCGCCCGACGGCGGACCAGATGAAAACGTCTTCGACATCCGCCAGGGCGTGGCCATCGGCATCTTCGTCAAGCACGGCAAAGCCAAACACCGCCGAGTCTATCACGCGGACCTGTACGGCCGACAGGAGGAAAAATACGCCTGGCTCGACCGCCGCACGCTGAAAACGGCCCGGTACCGGACGATCCGCCCTCAGTCGCCGTTCTACTTTTTTATTCCGCGAGATACCGAGAACGCGCGAGCTTACCTCTCGTGGCCTCAGATCGCCGAGGTTTTCCCGGTCCACAGCGTCGGCGTCGTCACCGCAAGAGATCGGTTTGCGATCGCTTTTGACAAGCGGGAGTTACACAATCGCATCCTGCAATTCCAGAATATCCAAGGTGTGCCGGATGAAGTGCTCAGGCAGGCTTATGGCCTGAAAGATAAACCCGGCTGGTCCCTGGCAAAAGCTCGCCAAACTATCCAATCGGAAGCCGAACCTGACAAGAAGATTCACCCTATTCTGTATCGCCCGTTTGACGTGCGCTATGTTTTCTACCACGAAGCCGTCATTGAACGCCCACGGCCTGAGGTCATGCACCACATGCTGGCCGGAGAAAATATAGCGCTGATCACGCACAAGCGAGAAGAACTAGATGTTGCTTGGGCGCATGCTCTTGTGACGAATCTTATAACAGAGCATGGAGTAATCTCCTCCAAAACCACAAACTATCACTTCCCTCTTTACCTTCACCAGGACGGCACGAAGCGGGAGTTACGACCGGAGCGCAAGGTGAACCTGGCCGATTGGCTTTTGCCGAAGTTGCGGGCGGCCTATGGTTTTCGGCCCTCGCCGGAGCAGGTGTTGGCATACATCTATGCGGTCCTGTATAGCCCGACCTATCGCCAGAAATACTCCCAAGAGTTGCGCATCGACTTTCCTCGTGTGCCGCTGACCGCCGATGCCGGTCTGTTTCGTCAGATGGCCGATCTGGGCCAGCGGCTGATCGGGCTGCACCTGCTGGACAGCTCTGAACTTGACCCGCCGGTGGCCAAATACGAGGGCACGGGCAACGACAAGGTCGAACAGATCAAGTACGACGAAACAGAGCAACGCCTTTCAATCAACGCAGACAACTACTTCGAGCCGATCAGCCCAGCGATGTGGAACTATCAGATCGGCGGGTATCAGGTGCTGGCCAAATACCTTAAGGACCGCAAGGGCCGACGCCTGGACGACCCGGTGCGCTGCATTCGCATTGCGACGACCATCGCCCGAACCATCGACCTCCAGACCCAAATCGATGCCCTTTACCCGCTGGCCGAAAGCAATGTCCTGCCGCACGAGCGTCGCTGACCACCGCAGGCCCAACGCTGAAAGCCAGATGAGGATGTGCGGCGATACATTCGTCCGATACGGTATAACATTTGCGCGTTTTGTTCGCATGTTTTCGGCTGATCTGTAGGGTCAAGCTTAGTCGTGGCCGTCCACCAGGACCAACGCACGCGCCCGCAGAGCGGTGCTTCAATATTGCCAGGCGGTTATGGCCGCAAGGTGTGTCAGGCTTCTCAGCACGTAAGCTTAACGTGGAACAACGTAGCGGTGTAACTATTGATCTTTGCGCAAAGTGGTGACCGCTTGGTATAAGGTTTTCGCTAAATAACTGCACAAAATACCGAAAGTCCTTGGACTACTGGCAACCCTGAAAACGAAGGCATTTCGCACACTTGCACCACTTTCGCAATTCTGTGCTGCTATTTAGTGTTCCGTGTCACCACGTATTGCGAATATCAATAGCATAGCGGCACACAGGGCTGAGTGAGGCCGCAGTGGCGTCCAACTGCTTAACGTTTCGCCCAGGAAACGGGTAATTCTTCTTTGCGAAGCTGACCCGAATAAACTTTCCATCCACCATCCAGATGCAAACTGAACGCTGCTGGCCGCCCTGCGGATGGCTCTGCCGCCATACAATCCAGATGCACACACGCCGCCCTCGACGCTGGCTTGCCAGGGGGTTAAAATGGGGAGTTCCTGCGTATCGCGTAAACCCTGCGCGTCGGTGCGTCTTTGTCGTGCCGGAGGCGCTTGGCTGCCGGTTTGAGCTTCAGGGTTGTCTATGTCTGAAAAGCAAAGACGGGTTGTAATCACCGGGGTGGGCCTGATTTGCCCGCTGGGAAGCTCCAAACAGGAACTTTGGGCGGCGCTTACGACCGGGCGGAGCGGGGTATCTCTGGTGGATCAAGCCGGCAGCGATGTTCTTCCGTTACGGTTTGCCGCCCCGGCACGCCAATTTCGCGACGACGATGTAGAGTGCTTCGGACCGCTGGATAAAGAACGAAAGAAAGCTATCCGCAAGGGGATCAAGCTGATGTGCCGGGAAAGCCAGATGGGCGTGGCAGCCGCTCAACTGGCTTTGGCCGACGCCGCGCTGGACCAAGCATCGATCGATCCGGAGCGGATCGGCGTCTCGTTCGGCAGCGATTACATGCTTTCGCTCCCCCAGGAGTTTACCGAAGGGGTGCGGCAATGCCTGGACTGTCAGGGGCGGTTCGACTTTTCCCGCTGGGGCACTGAAGGCATGTCGAAGATGACCCCTTTGTGGCTGCTGAAGTACCTGCCGAACATGCCGGCCAGCCACGTCGCTATATACAACGATCTGCGCGGGCCGAACAATTCGCTGACCCACCGCGAGGCATCGGCCAACATGTGCGTGGGCGAAGCGGCGCAGATAATCATCCGCGGCAGTGCCGATGTTATGCTAGCCGGCGCAACCGGAACAAGATTGCACCCGATGAAGACCATCCACGCCATGCAACAGGAGGAACTGGCCGACGGCGAGGGAGATCCGACTGCTGCCAGCCGTCCGTTCGACCTCCATCGGACTGGTATGGTGCTGGGCGAAGGTGCGGCGGCCGTGGTTTTGGAAGAACTGGGCCACGCCCAAGCCCGCAATGCCAAAATCTATGGCGAAGTTCTGGCCAGCGCATCCAGCGCGGTGATCGAGCGAAAAATGGTCGCCCACCGCGATCGTGCCTTCCAACGCGTATTGATCGGTGTGTTAAACGCCGCCGGATTGAGGCCAGAGGATATCGGGCACATACACGCCCACGGGCTGAGCACCCGCAGTTGCGACGCGGCCGAAGCACAAGCCATTGCCCGGGTGTTCGCAGGCAGAAGCAAACCCGTACCGGTGGTAGCGGCCAAGAGCTACTTCGGCAACCTTGGTGCGGGCAGCGGAATGGTGGAGTTGATCGCCAGTCTGCTGGCGCTGGAAGAGGGCCGACTGTTTCCGATTCTCAACTACAGCACCGCCGACCCGGAATGTCCCATTTCGGCGGTCACAGACTTATCGACGCCAGTCGGGGATAATTTCATTAACCTCAGTATCACCCCCCAAGCCCAGGCAAGTGCGGTATTGATCGGCCGCGTGTGAACCCGCGTTGGCCGTTGGCAGCAGATGTGCACAGTCAGGATGCACAATCAGCACTGCGCGGTCGGTACAACCGTATCTATCGACCTTCGCAATACATGGCGGCACGGTCACGCAGAAAAATCTTATATCAAACGGTCATTACGTTTTGCAAAGTTCAATAGTGCGCCGCAGTTGTGGTGCAGGCATGATTGGTGGGACTTCGTATTCTGTGCGGCCGGCCGTGGGGGCTATGCGGTGCACGAGTGTGTAAGTTCCCCGCGCGCAAAGCCTCGACTGACCGGGTGCAAAGCGTCGATTCACCACGCGCAACGCATCGATTTGCCGCGCGCAAATCGTCGATTCACCGCGCGCCATACATCGCTTGACGTCTTGGGGAAGGCAACCTGGTCAGTTTTCCACATAGATCGCCGCGCTGCTATCGCCGCTAGCGGGAGAAAAGAGAAAAAACTGTCCAACACATCTTGCAGTTTTGTGGGCAATACCGCTAGTATGAAAGTGTTGGGAGCCTGGCCGCGCCGGTGACAGCAGAAACGCCGCAGCGCCGGTTGGGGAGAAGACGTCGGGCTTTGGGAACGCCGGTTATCGATCGGGAGCGCGAAGATGATTCGTTACACATGCGACTTGTGCAAGCGAGAGCTCGATCCGGAAAGCGACCTGCGTTATGTGGTGAAAATCGAGGTTTTCGCAGCCTTCGATCCTCCCTCGGCGTTAGACGAAGAAGGCGACCGCGACCACTTGCAAGAAATCCAAGAAATGCTGGAGCGATTGGCCAGCGCCGACGAAACCCAGGTCGGCGAAGAAGTTTACCAGCAGGTTCGCTTGGACCTTTGCCCCGAGTGCCGGCGACAGTTCCTTAAACTGCTGCTGTCCAGGCGCGAGGCGGCCAGGGCGACGTACGGCTTCAGTAACAATTAAATCCCGCCCGACAGACGAACGCCCTCGGTACGGCTCTCGGGCCTCACGGCCGATGTGCAACAGCCGGCCGCGCACGGCTGCGTCACGGTTGGTGCGCTGCGGGTTGTAATGCACGCATGACAGCAACAGCCACGCCTGCTCGCAAGGCAACTCTGCTCGCGACGACCCATCATGGGAACCGCACTTCGCGACCGTCGCCATCGTAACAGGCGATGGCCAGGTGTTCCGGCGAGGCGTGTTCCTGGGCGACGACCTGGATGGTCATATTGCCTTCTTTTTCCAGGCGGGCAAGCTCGTGCCGTTTGCGGTTGTTGAGGAAGTCGGCTACCTCTGGCGCTACGGTGATGTTGATCCGCGCGATCTGGGAGCGTTGCGAGGCCAATAGCAGCAATCGCATCACTTCTATCGACATGCTCTCCGGCGTTTTCACCACGCCCGTGCCGCTACAGCACGGGCAAGGCATGAACACACTCGTCTTCAGGCTGGGACGGACGCGTTGCCGGGTCATTTCGATCAGTCCGAAGGGACTGGTGCGCAGTATTCGCGTACGCGCCCGATCACGCTTGACGGCCTCGCGCAGCGCGCGTTCCACGTCGCGGCGATGCTTTTCCCGCCGCATGTCTACGAAATCGTTGACGATCACCCCGCCCAGGTCGCGGAGCCGGATTTGCCGGGCGATTTCCTTGGCGGCGATGAGGTTCAAGCGGTAGGCCGTCTCTTCGGCCGAATCGTCGGCCCGAAAACTGCCACTGTTGACGTCGATGGCCACCAGGGCTTCGGTCTGGTCGATGACGATCGATCCGCCGCCGGGCAAGGGCACCTGGCGGCGATGAATCTTGGCGATTTCGTCCTCCAGACCGTAGCGGAAGAACAGCGGCTCTTTGCCTTCGTAGAGCTTCAGGCGGTTGACGTAACGGGGCATTACCAGCTGGAAGAACTCGCGTGCCCGCTGGTAGGCCTGCGGCTCGTCGATCAGTATGGTATCCACGTCGGCGGTGAAAACATCGCGGATGGTGCGGATGATCATGTCCGATTCTTCGTAGATGTCTACCGGGGCCGGCAATTTGCGTATCCGGCGGACGATCACCTTCCACAGCCGCAGCAGGTAGGCCAGATCGCGGGACAGTTCCCGCTTGGTGCGGTCGGCACCGGCGGTGCGCACGATGAACCCCAACCCCTTGGGCGGATTCAGTTCGTGCATGATTTCACGCAACCGGCGTCGTTGGGCTTCGTCTTCGATTTTCCGCGACACGCCGATGCGTCCCAGGGCGGGCATAAGCACCAGGTAACGGCCGGGAATGCTGATATAAGTGGAAAGCGTAGGCCCTTTGTTACCGATGCCTTCCTTGATGACCTGAACCAGCACTTCGTCGCCGCGGCGGAAGATTTCCTGGATCGGCGGGCGGAAGCGCGGCCGTCCGCTGGAGCGATACGTCCGCCGCGAAGGCCGTTCCGGTTCGTCGTCGAAATCCAGCTCCCCGGCGTCGTCGCAGCGTCGACTGGTCGCGCGGTTGCCGGCGATGCGCTCCGGGTCGTAGCCGCCCTGTCGGAAATACTGCGGCTCGACGTCGCTGATGTGCAGGAAGCCGTTGCGGCCGACGCCGAAATCGACGAACGCCGCCTGGATGCTCGGCTCCAGATTGACGACTATGCCCTTGTAGATGTTGCCGACGTAATTAGTGCTTCCAGTTCGTTCGATGTACAGCTCTTCCAGCACACCGTCTTCAACGATCGCGATGCGGCACTCTTCTGGCTGCGCGACGTTGATCAGCATTTCCTGTTTCATTCCAGAACTTTCTCTGTCGGCAAGTCTGTATGGTGCGCACCGGAAGCGCCCGCCCCGCCATGCACAACAGCTTCCTCCAGTCGCCAGCGGCCGTCAACAGCGACGGCGGCGACGACAAATGATGGCACATCGAGTTTGTCCGGAGGCCGGTCATCGCTACAGCTCCACTGCCGTTCGCTCCAGCACAGCGCCGTGCCGCCGCAGTTGTTCCAGCTCCAGCCCAAGGGCCGACAGGACGTCGCGCGGGCCGACATTTGTTCCCGCGCCGACGCCCAAGCGCATTCGCAACTGGCCCCCTGCCAGTTCCAGCGCGATCAAGTGCGGACGGATGTCCAGTTGTCCTGCGCGTCCCGGTCGGGCGACCGGGCAGCGCTGGGATGACAACAGCGCGGCGATGCGCTGGCTGACGCCAGGCTGCAAAGCCGGGGGGACGGCGATGCGGTACTCGACGCTTCGTGGGCGGGCCTTACCCGCGCCGGACGGAAGCGCATCCACCGCTGTAAAACAAAGCCCTGGCAAACAGTGCGGCTCGAGCCGGCGGCGAATCTCGCTTGCCGAAAGCGGTTCGCTCAGTTCCACTTCCACAAGCTCCTGGCTGCCGACGATTCCCAGCGCCAGGGGCAGCGGGAAGCTGATCCGCGCCTTGGGATGAAAGCCTTCGCTGAAGGCCAGGGGCAGGCCAGCGCGGCGAAACAGGCGTTCCAGGCACCGCATCAAATCCAAGTGCCCGATCCAGCGCAGGTCGCCCTGCTTGCAAAACCGAATGCGCACCCGATGTCGAACCATTCCGGTTCGCATATCTCCGCCACTGCCGATGTGGGCGGAGCCTTCTAAGATTCAAAAACCTGTATCTGCCATGTGCCGGTTACAGGACGACTTCCGGCACTCGTTTCTTCAGTTCCTCGTTCAGGTATGCCTTGATATCGCGGGCATTTTCCATTGTCATCGCCCGCTCGGCCACGGCCCGACAATCTTCCAGCGACACCTGCCGGCAGATGTTCTTTATTTCAGGGATAGCGCCCGGGGTCACGCTCAGGCTGCGTAATCCCATCCCCAGCAGCAACATAGTATAAAGCGGGTTGCCGCACATCTGCCCGCACATGCTGATCGGCTTGCCCCGCCGATCGGCTATCTCGATCGACGTGCGAATCAGCCGCAGCACTGCCGGGTCGGCGGGATTGTACAGGTTGACCACATCCTTGTTGCTGCGATCGACCGCCAGTGTGTATTGAATCAGATCATTGGTGCCGATGCTGAGGAAATCCACCTCTTCGACAAAGTGCTCCAGCATTATCACCGCGGCGGGCACTTCCACCATCATGCCCACGGGGATGTTCCGGTTGAACTCGATCTTCTGTTCGGCCAGTTCCTCCATCACATCGGCCAGTACCAGTTTGGCCTGGCGCAACTCCATCAGCGTGCAGATCAAGGGGAACATCACCTGGATGTTCCCCAGCACCGATGCCCGCAGTATGGCCCGCAACTGGGTTCGAAACATGGGCAGGTTCCGCAGCGCCAGCCGGATGCTGCGCAGCCCCAGGAACGGATTGCGCTCGTCTTCCGGCGGCGGCAAGTGAGGGACTTTGTCGGCACCCATGTCGAAGGTGCGAATGGTAACCGGCTTGCCGGCCATCGCCTCCGCCACGCGGACGTATGCCTGGTAATGCACCTCTTCGGTCGGCTCGGTTTCGGCGCCCAGATACAGAAACTCGGTCCGGTACAGGCCGATGCCGTCGGCCCCGTGTTCCCGACAATGATCGACCTCGTAGGGAAACTCGATATTGCCCAGAATCTCGATGCGCGTGCCGTCGAGCGTCTCGGCCGGCAGCTCGCGAAGCGATTGTAGTCGGGCGGCCTGCGCGCGGCCGTGCTCCAGCTCGCGCTGATATTCGGCCAGGGTGTCTTCGTCGGGCTGGAGGATCACCAGCCCTTTGTTCCCGTCGATGATTACCGTGTCTCCGCCGGAAACTGCCGACAAGAACGAACCAATGCCCACAACCGCAGGAATCTCCAGGGCCTGCGCCACGATCGCCGTGTGGCTGCCCGGACCGCCGACCTCCGTTGCAAAACCCAATACGAATTGCCGATCGAGGCTTGCCGTTTCGCTGGGGGTCAGATTGTGGGCCAGCACCAACACCGGCGAGCTAAGGTGGGAGAAGACCTCGCGCCGGTAGCCCAACAAATGCCGCAACAGCCGTTTCTCGATGTCGAAGATGTCGGCCGCACGCTCGGCCAGATATGCGCTTTCCAGCCGCTGAAACGCCTGGGCGTAGCGACGCAGTGTACGGCTGACGGCATATTCGGGTGAATAATGGCGCTGGCGGATCGCCTCCTCCAGTTCTGCGCGCAGCCGCGAATCCTGGAGCATTTGCAGATGCGCCTCGAATATCGCCCCATATTGCTGGCCTAATTCCTGCGATATGGCGTCGCGGCTTCGTGCGATCTCGGCCGAGGCATCGGCGATCGCTTTGTCGAGCCGCTCAAGCTCATCCTCTATGGCGTCGCGCGTAACGAACTGCCGAGGGATACGAAACCCCTCGTTATCGACCACCATCGCCTCGCCAATGGCCACGCCAGGCGAAACGGCTATTCCTTGCAGCTTTTGCATATCCGTCACATACCGGGCGTGCCCCCGCCTGCAAAAGACACGCTCACTCCCGTGTATCGCTCGTTGTTATATTCCGGTGCCTTAACGGGCGTCCAATTGCGTGCCGGGCCGATGACTATGACTGACAACTATTCATCCGCCGGTAACAACTATCCATCCACTGTTATTGTTGACATTCGCAATAAGTAGTGACACGAAACACTAAGGAAAACGTAATTTTATGCGGTCACTACGTTTCGCGCAGAGCAATAGTGCGCTTATAGTATTTGGTTTCCTTCGGCGTAACTTATACTTCGCGCGGGCAAAAACAAACCATTGTCCCTGCAAAAAACCATCTCATTTCAACCCGTGCTGAGTATATGAGTATATATGTGCCTTGGGCGCGTGTCTTCCAGCGATATGGATTACCACGCTCCGTGGTGGCGGCATTTAGCGCTGGTTGTTAGCCTGGACCGGTAAAAACACAACGGGCGCAACGCAGCGCGTCCCTCCAGTAACACTGTTTGATTGCAGCCGCGGGCCGCTATCGGAGCAGGAACATCTCTATATTCTGGCCGCGCGACGAACATCTGCGCGTTGCGATGCAGCGGACGGCTAGTTTTCTAGTTTTCCTGTTGGACGACCTCCTCGAAATCGTTGGCGAAGAGCCGTTCCAGTGCGTCGAGGGCTTCCTGGGCCTGCTCGCCGGTAACCTCGAAAATCAGTTGGTCGCCAGGCTTTGCCCCCAGCAGAAGCAGTTGCAATACTTCGGTTCCATCGACGACTTCCGCCTGCTTGCGCACGTTGACCGATACTTGGTACCGCCGCAGCAGCCCGGCTATGGCAATAGCCGCCCGCGCGTGTATCCCCTCGCTGTTTTGTACCTGCAAAGTGCGCCTGAGTTTTTCGGCCATAACTACTTTTCCGAAAAAGGGGAAATAGGTCAACGCGCCGATTGGGCGAACAAGCATTCGGCGTCCCGCCGAGCAGTTTCCCCTGTTAATGCAACGCCTCCCGCGAAGCCCCTTCCTAAAAACGCCAATAAATCCTATCAGAACTGGGAATTGTCGGCCTCGTCGAGGATTTGCAGGATTTCGTTCGCGTCCTTCGCCTGTTTCAGGAAGCGGCAGAAGGTATCATTTCGCAGATGCCGGGCGATGTTTTCTAAGGCCCGCAGGTGGTCTCCCGGCCTGTCCAACGGCGAAATAAGCAGGAAGAACAGGTGCACCACTTCGCCGTCGAGGCTGTTGAAATCAACCCCATATCGGCTGACGAAAACTGTACCAACCAGACGTGTGGCACTGGGATGCTTAGTGTGGGGTACAGCCACGCCGCGCCCGATGCCGGTGCTGCCCAACTCCTCGCGCTTCAAAATAGCCTTGACGATGCTCTCAGTTTGGTCGGGGGGGAATTGGCCGGCCTCCATCAGCGCCTGCACCATTTCGCGCACAGCGCTTTCTTTGTCGACGGCCTGCATCTCGGCCCGAACCGCCTCCCGACATATAAAATCAGCAAACTTCATTAACTTCCTCTCCCTCAAGGGACTAATTGATTCTCGCAAAAGGCGGTGACCGGCTGGTACAAAGTTTCGCTAGCACTCGATGTCACCACTTGTTGCGAAGGTCAATAGCAGTGCCAAGTCTCAGCGAATCCCACCACCCCGATGACGGTCTTCCAGTTTTTCTTTATGCTTGCGCAACTGCTGTTCCATCTTTTCCATCACGGCGTCGATGGCCGCGAAAAGTTCGGTTGCCTGGCCGGTGGCCACGAACTCGCGTTTCTTGGCCGAGACGCGCAGGTCTACGCTGGGAGCATCACGGCGCTCCAAATCTATGGTAAGCTCGATCGCAGTAACGCGATCGTACCAACGCGGCAACTTTTGTAGTTTTTGCTTGATGCGTTCCTGAGTCTCGTCGCTGACCTGCCCGTGCCGCGTAGATATGCTGATAAGCACGCCCAAACTCCTTGATGCCTATTGAACACCTCCGGCCATCCAGATCGCCGAAAGCGTTATTTTAACTTCACGCACCGCTCGATACAAACTCACCCCCGTTTATGCAAACCATAAACGGCGCGCCGAAAAGCCCCAAACCCCGCCCGGCACCGCTACCACAACCATGCACCCTAACCGAACTTGCGCTTGCAAAAACCACCGGGAACCCGCCCATTTTTCCCAAAAAACCCTGCTCCATTCAGACCTTCCGCTTGTGCAGTTTATGAACTTTCCAACCAGGGCAAGGCCCGGCAAAACGCTCAACTAATGCAATTTAGCCAGCGGTTCAAAACTGGCAAGCCAGGCAATCGGGGATAAATGCGAAGTAAATGCCGGGCATGGAACTCAGCAAGCTACTGGTCCCGCTGCCACCGGGCGAATAAACACCACGGCAAGCTGTACTTGGCTGTGCGCAGATACCAGGCAAGGCCAATCCGTCGCCGCTGCGCATTACGCGCCCCAACAATACTAGTTTAGCCTCTCGGCGGTTTCAGGTAAGAGGGGCCAAACCAACGATGGCGAACCCCATTGGAAACGGGGTGGAATAAACAACGCTGGGGCAGTGCGGTTGGCCGTGTGATGATAGCCGGCCGGAAGAGGGCGGTCAAAGCCGCAACTGGCTGCGGCAAGTCAACTTGCGTGATGATTCCCTGGAAGCGAAAAGCGGTTGATGATGCGGTTGGTGATTCCGCACGTGCCGCTTGCTATCAATCGGTTGCTAGAGCAGCGGTTGCCAGACTCAAAGCTCGGTGCCACGGTCCGGCAACTCGGTTTCCCCGGGAGGCTCGACCGGCTTTGTGCCTGGTTGGGCGTGGCGAATCTGTCCGGCAGCTTGCCGTTCCCGCCACTTCTTGACCGCCGCATCGCGTTTGGCAGGAGGCAACTCGGGCCGGTAAGCGAACGTCAAGCCGGTAATCTCTTTGAGCGTCCACGAGGCTAGCACACGCACCGGAAGCGACTCGTGGTCCAGCGCACGGACCAATGCAGCATCCTCGCCGGCTTCCAGGTCCTTATCGGTGTATCCCCACAACATTCGATAGGCTACCGATGCCTCTCGAGGCCAAAGCTTCTCCAGCGTTTGTCTTACCGCAGCGGCGCTTTGCGGACTGCGGTCGATCGCTTCGGCAAGCTGTGCAAGGTAGTCGGGCCATTCGCGCTGTGCGTCCAATTGGGCAAGCGGCGAAACCAGCGGTTCGACCGTGTCCAAATAAGCCAGGCAGCGCCGCGCCAGCCAGCGCACTTCCCGACGCTGCGGATCGTCGGCGAACTCTAGCAGCTTCAAGCGAGCTGCTTGGGTCGGTTGTATCGCCGGCGCCATGATCGCCGCTGCCCGGGCGTCGAGCAATCCTTCCGTCTCGCCAAAGACCCATTTCGGCGCCTTCTCGGCCACTGGTTTGCTGCCGACTGCAAACCGGCATGGGGCGGTAAGCTCGACTGCTTCGGCCGAACCATCCTCCTGCCATGTCAATCCGCCGTGGCACCCGTATATCGTAACTATGTAAGCGCGGGGGTGCTTTTCCGGGTCTGTGCCTGGGGTGCGTCGAGGTATTACCTCGATGGCACACTTCGACTCGGCCTGCAAAAAGCACAACGAGCCGCTTACCTGCCCGGCCGTCAGCCGGATCGTAGTGCCCGCGTTGGCCAAAGGCATTACTACCAGCCGTCCATAGGCCACATTGAACCCGGCTGGGTGCTGCGGCTGTTTCGGCAGCAACTGGATCTTTGCCCCGCCAAGCATCTCCACCGCCACGCCAGCCGTGCTCAGTGCAAGCTGAGTGCGGTATGCGGGCAACGTCAACAACCAACTTTGGGCATCGAGAATCCCTTTGCTCGGCACGCGATACCATTCCTCGCTCTGGGAGTCGTAACGAAGCAGGACCTGCCGGTCGTCCGACATCAATCGGCCAGCCTGCTGCGGCAGCTCGGCCTTCGGTACAGGCACAGGCTCGATGGTAATCGGCGGGCGGACGGCCACCTCTGTCGGCGGCTCGGGCGACTTCGGCTCGCCTGGCTCTGGCGGCATGCCTTCGGCCGGTTTTTCAAGCACATTTGGCTTATCGGCCGGTTGCTCCGGCTCCGGAGGCAGCGGCGCTGAAGGTTCCGGCGGCTTTGGTTCCCCTGCTTCTCCCGGTGGCATGGGCGCTGGCTCTTCACCAGGCCGAACCAGTTTGCTCGCAGGATCGGCCACGGCCGGCTGCTCCAGCAGTTTGCCTTTTTCCGCCAAGTCGCTGTCGGAAGGCTTGACCCCACCCGGCTGCTTCGGCAAGGCAGGAATCACCGGCTCGACTGGCCCGTCGTTCTCTTCGGCAGGCGTCAGATATCCAAGTATCTTGCCCAGCGGAGTACCCGGGGCGAATTGCCCGAAGACCGCTAACACTACCAGTACAAACACCACTACAACCGCAGCGCCCAGGGCGATTGGAAGAAGTTTGTTTTTGGCGGGCGGGTCGCGGAGGTAGTCGGGGACGGTTGGCTTGGCTCGCGACTTGCCTGCTGGCTCGGTTTCCGCTGCCTTTGCGGGCTCAGCGGAAGCCGTCGATTGAGCCTCAGCGGTCGACAGGGCTGGTAAGCCACCGGGGTGGGGCGCAGCGGTTGCTGCCGTCGGGGAGGCCGTTGCGCCGAAGCGGCTCCCCAACTGGTACATCCGTTCTCGCACAGCTGGATCGACTTCCGCCGGTTCGCCCAGCACCAAAGTCAGTATCTGGTGGCAAGCAGCAACTTCGGCAAGCTGGACGTCCGATTCCAGGCAGACTTTTTCGAAATCTGTTACCCGATCGTCCGGCAGTTGGTGGTCGAGATACTCGGCGACAGTGTTGGGGTCCAAGCCCGAACCAGGCCCAGCAAGCCCCGGCGCCGCCAAACGCAGCCGGCGCACCACGTCCCGCGTTCGATTGAGCAACTCGGTAGCGGCAGGGCTTTCTTGTATCTTTTTGGCGATCTCCTGGGCATCTTCGGGGGCCAGGATGCCGTTCATATACGCCAACATCGTTCGTAGCGTAAGTCGCATAGCCGTACCCTTGCTGTCTCATTGGTTTAGTCCTGCCTGCTATAGTAATTAGTGTCGATCACGCCGACTAATCGTTCATTGTATGGTGTTTGCCGTGCGACGCGTGGATAAGATGCGCAAAATACACAAATAGATAATGACAAGCAGGATAGAGAAATAACATGCGGCCGTGGCGTATCGTGACTAATTTACTGATGAATCCCCCCTTGCTGCTGTTGGCCACGCAATCGACATCATTGCCACGCAACCGAAGGTACAAGTGCGCCAAGTTCTCCGGTTGGGGGGCAGCGCATGTTGCCGGCTGTGAGCCTGGCTGGTCGGGATATCTGATCGGTTGCGTCGGATGCTACAGAAGTATTGACAGGCGTTCCCGCCAGCCGAGGTCGGCAGTTCAGCAGCTAGCGACGTTCAACTCCGCCGCCAGCGGCCAATTTTCCGCGGCCAGTCTTGCAACAGAGTGAGCTTTCCAACGAAATCGAAGCCAAAGTTTGGGTATGGCGCAATTAAAGGGCCGTCAGTAAAGTTACGGCTCAAAGCTACGGCTCCCGGAGTTCACGCCACGGTTGCCGCTGCCGATAGCTGTCCAATTGGCGGCTGATGGCGCTCGAGATCGCAGGCTGTTGTCGTTCAGAAGCCAATTGCACAGCCCGCGCGGCAGTCTCGACTGCCTTGTCGAAATCGCCTGCTTCGGCATACGCGGCGGCCAGCGTGGCAAGTACTTGCAAGGGGTTGTGATCTGGTTGCCGCAAGGCGCGCTGGGCCAGTTCCACTGCCTCGGCGCCATTGCGACACAGTGGATTGCGCGCAGTGGCCAGCAGCCAGGCCAGATTGTTAAGCGTGATCGCCGAGTTCGGATGATGCCGCAGTACTGCCCGGTATTGCTCGATGGCCTCCGCCGTGCGTCCCATTCGGGCAAGCAGGGCGGCTTTGTTGTGTCCGGCGCGACGATGGTCGGGCCGCAGTTGCAGGGCCGCGTCGTACTGCTGGAGCGCCTCGTCGGCGCGCTGCTGGCCCTCCAGCAACAAGCCAAGCTGACAGTACAGCTCCGGATCTGCCGGCGCCAGTGCAAGACCTGCGCGAAGCTCCGCAATTGCTTGCTTGACTTTGCCTTGGCGCACCAGCAGGGTAGCTAGACCGCGATAGAAGCTACCCTCTCGCGGGGCGATTTGCGCAGCGCGGCGGAAGTGCTCCTCGGCTTGAGCCAGCTTGCCCTGCACCAGAAACGCAGAACCGAGATTGCCGTGCGCTTTGACCATCAACGGGTCAAGGTCGATGGCCTTGCGAAACTGCGTCACAGCCTCATTGATGTTTCCAGCCTGGAGCAGGCAGGCACCCAGGCCGTTGGCTGCCGGAGCGTACTGCGGGTCCAACTGGATCGCTTTGCGGTATTGCTGTTCGGCGTCATCCCACTGCCCTTGCTCTATCAGCACGGCAGCCATGCTGCAATGTATCGCGGCGGCATTCCAAGGCTCCAGTTCAATGGTCGAAGCCAGCACGTCCAGCGCCTCCTGCACGCGCCGCTGCTTGGAAAGCGCGTCGGCCAGCGCCGATAGCCATCCCACCATCTGCGGGAACTGGTCTAGTGCCGTTCGGAGTTCTCGTTCGGACTCTTCATATTTTCCCATGCGATACAGCAACGCGGCGAAGTTCACTCGCAGATGTATGTCGTCGCCGTGCAACTGGATTGCCTGCCGGTAACATTGCTCGGCCTGGGCAAGCGCCGCGGCCGAAACTGCTTCGCTTTCCAGCCGGGCCAATTGGCGACGCAACTCGGCCAGGCGGGAAGCGTGATCCAATTGGTTGGTCAGCGGCGGGCGTACAACCATTTCCTCCATGGCTGCCGCCATGCGATACCGGTCCCACGGCGTAAGCGCCAGCCGCCGCGAGCACGCCTCCAGCGAAACCGGTTCGGATTGGCCGCGGGCGTGCTGTGCCCAGTCGGGCAGGCATGGCGCCAGTCTCTCCAATACCGTGCTGGCGAGCAGATAGTTGCCCTCGGGCTTGAGATGGACGTGTTCGTAGAACTACTCGTCGCCCGGGATGCCCAGACCGCCTGCCGATGCGGCGGCAAATTGCGCTTCGGCATCGATGAGAACCACTCCCTGCTGTGCGTACTTTGACGCCACCTTACGAATAGCCTGGTTGATGCGGCTATCGGCGCGAAAGCGCAGCGCATCGCAGTCGCGCGCCAGGCAAAAATGCTCTGCCGCCTTTTCGGCTTGTTCGGTCAGCAAGTAACACTGGGCCAGCCGGTAATGGGTTTCGGCGTGTGTGCCGTCGATTTCCAGAGCCTCGCAAAGCTCCTCGATGGCGGCGTGGTACTGGCGATCAGCGGCGTGGCGCGCAGCCGATTGAACAAGCCGCTCCCAGCGTGTCCGTTCGGCTTCGCTCAGCCCGGCACTGTGGGTGGAAGCCAGCGGCGGGAAGTCTTTCAGGTTGGTGGCCACTGTGCACAGCAATACTGGCACGCCTGCCTTTGTTGCTGCGCAGCACAATTGTTCCAGGTTTTGCTGAAAATGGCGGCACACCACCTCGGCGCGATGGTCATCGGGGGGGCACTTCCTTGCTGAGGAACATTTCGATTCCCTGCCAGCGGTGCGGCCCTTTCTCGCCAGGACCCAACAAACGGATGGCGCCTTCGACGAGCTGCCCGATCCTGGTGCTCTTGGCGGCAATGCTCCAGCGTATCAAGTGGCGGCTCTGGGCGAATCTGGAGAAGACCGTTGCCGGCCCATAAGGCCCCACGAACTCGTTGTTGTCCATGTACACCACCAGTGCATCGGGCTGGCGGCAAAGGCAATCCTGGGCGATGTTGACGACAGCGTGGGAATTGACGGCAGTCATGGCGGCGTTGACCGCCTCGAAACGCACGTCGGGATATTGCTGCTGGAGCATCGCTTGCAGGAAGCGCGCTAGTCCAAAGGCTGGGTCGGGCGTGCCCATGGCCGCCGAACCGCCCAACACGAAAACCCGGCAGGTACGGTCGGCCTTTTGTTTGGGCAGCCTACAGGGTACAGGTGCGCGGGCCAGATGGCGGGGAAAGAACGTCCATCCGAAGCGCGGATTGGGAACATAAGCCTGTCGGTCGGCCGAAGCCACCCAGAAGCCGCTGGGGTGGCCGATGCCCGCCAATCGCAGTCCACCCTCCAGCAGACCGAAAAACAGCAGCGGTACAACGGTCAGCCCGACCAGCCGGTAGAACCACTTGCGCAGGCCGCTGGGCGGTGGCGCTGGCAAACTGTTGCCAGCCGCAGAAG
>Ga0209101_1001341_pt1 | contig 18381 bp, 15 predicted proteins | sample ConPoolayeCmetaG_FD_185481 | JGI IMG/M metagenome (GOLD analysis project Ga0209101, IMG submission 185481) | Hot spring microbial mat communities from California, USA to study Microbial Dark Matter (Phase II) - Cone Pool mat layer C metaG... ...
CCCCTCCACCGGCCGCCCCTGCATGCGCCGATACACCTGGGCCACCAGCCGACCGGCCTCATCCACGACGACCGCCTTGACCGCAACCGACCCGGCATCGAGACCGAGCGCAAGCCGCTGTTTCCCGTTCCCTGACATAGGACCTTCCGCTGCTTCCTCGACCGCGCTGCCATCCGAACGGTTCTACCTTCGCTGCTCTATTATCTCCGCCAGCGGCGAGTCTTCAATGCGCAGCGGCAGGTCCACGCGCCCGCGGCGCCGGCTCGATTCATACGTGGCGAAGATCAGTTCCGTCGCCTGAAGAGCCTTGCGCGCCGAGAGTTCCGGCTCGCGACCGGTCTTCAGCGAAGTGATGGCGTCGAGGATGGCCCTGTTGATCATTTCGCCGCCGTGGATGCCCTCGGAGACCTTCACGTCCTCCCACTGGCTCTGTCCCCGCCCCCACATGCGCAACACGATGCGGTCGGGCGTGCCGATCTCGATCACGCCGTCGGTGCCGATGAGCCGGTTCTCCGCGCCGATGGAGGCTTCGTAGCCCGTCACGACCGTGCCGCGCACGCCGTTGCGGAACTTGAAGTGCGACAGCCCCTGGCCCTCGACGGGGGCGCCGAAGACCTTGCGGTTGCCGCGCACCTCGATCTGTCCGATGACCCAGTCCACCGGCGTTTCGTCGTTGTAGAAGAAGAGCATGTCGAACCAGTGCGTGCCCCAGTCGAACAGGTTGTCGCAGGCCGCCTCCAGCCGCGCCAGCCGCCCGATCGCCCCGGCCGCCAGCAGTTCCTTGGCCTTGCGGAACGGCTCGCCGAAGCGCCGCTGATGGTTGAAGGTGAGCTGCACGCCGCGCTCCCGAGCCGCCCGGGCCATGCGCAGGGCCTCGCCGTACGTCGGGGCCATCGGCTTCTCGCAGTGAATGGCGCGCACGCCCGCCTCCACCGCCGCCAGCACCATCTCGGCGTGCAGGTGCGGCCAGGTGCAGATGCTCACCATGTCGGGCTTTTCCTGGGCGAGCATGGCGCGGTAGTCCTCATAGACCCTGCCCGCGCCGTGTTCCTCCTGGAACTGGCGGGCGCGCTCGACCACGATGTCGCACACGGCCACCAGTTCCGCCTCGCCCGATGCCTTGTAGGCTTTGGCGTGCTGATGGGCCATCCCGAAGCCCGTGGCCCCCGGCGTGCCGTGCGGTCGGCCGGTTCCGATGATCGCTACTCGCAGGCTCGACATGCTCACTCTCCTTCCGGCGCCGCTAGGGCGCCTCACGCCCGATGCAGTACAGATGGCGCTGACCGCGCAGGTAGATCCGCCCGTCGGCGAACGCGGGCGTGGCGCCGGTGGGCTTCTCGCCCAGTTCGTTGCGGGCCAGTTCCCTGAACTGCGCTTCGGCTGCAACAATGTACATGCGCCCCTGGTTGTCGATGAAATACACCCGCCGCCCGGCGATGCTCGGCGATGACTCAAACGACCGCTCCCCATCCCCAAAATCGTGGTTCCACAGCCGTCGGCCGCTGCGGGCCTCGTGACAGCTCAGAACTCCGCTGGACGAGAGAATGAACACCAGCCGCCCATCGCTTACAGGGCTGCACACCGTGGGCAGGTCTTCATCGGCCGTCCATGCCACATGGCTGGCGCTGACATCGCCGCTTCCGTCGGGACGGATCGCCGACAGCAATGCCCCCTCGGCCGCCGTGAAGACCATCCCCCCCGCAGCCGTCGGCGCCGGCACCGCGTAGTAGCAGCCTTCCAGGGCCGTCGCGCGCCAGATCTCCCGGCCGCTGGCCGCATCGTACGAGATCACCAGCGGGTTGCCGCAGGTCACCACCTGCTGGCGTCCCGCCACCTCCAGCGGCAGCGGCGTGGCCCACCCCGCGCCCACCGGCCGCGGCGTCTGCCACAAGGTCCGGCCGCTGCCCGGATCCAGCGCCAGCAGCCGCGAGAGCCGCTGGTCGGCCTGGCCCTGGTCGAGCTGGATGATCAGCCGATCCTGGGCCAGCACCGGTGATGAGGCATGCCCGTACTCGTTGTGCGGCCGGCCGAGATTGCCCGCCCAGAGGCGCTGACCCTCGTGGCTGAAGCAGGCGATGTCGCCGTTGGCGAAGAGGGCGTAGAGCCGCTGTCCATCTGCGACCGGGGTGGGGGCGGCATGAGTTGCATCGTCCCAGACCTTGGCCGATCCCCCCGCCCCTTCGCCGACGCGCACGTCGCGGCTCCAGAGCAACTCGCCGGTCGCGGCGGAGTAGCAGTAGACCTCGCGGCGCTCGGCGTTGGCGCCCGTCAGAAACACGCGCCCGCCCCACACCACCGGCGAGCTGTGCCCGCTCAAGGCGATCGGCGCTTTCCACAGCACCCCTTCTCCGCTGGCGCCGTCCCACGACGTCGGTGCATCGTCATCGCCGTATATCCCCCGGCCGTTGCCACGAAAGCCCGGCCATCGCGAACGCGGCGGCGCCAGACGCTGCACATCGTCGGCGGCGGCCTCGACGACAGGCGCTGTGGCCGTCCCGCCTTCCGCCGCGACCACCTCCGCCAGGCGCTTTTCCTCCCCACTCAGCATCGTCCCGCCCACGCGCAGGCATGTCAGATCGCCACGGATGTTCTTCACGTACAACTTCCCCTCAGCCAGCGCCGGCATGGTCCAGCACAGCCCGGGCACGGCCCTGATCCGCCCATGCTCGCGCCAGCCCTCGGGCGATGCATCGGCCAGGATCACCTCGCCCTCCAGCGTCTGCACGATGAGCTTGTCGCCGGCCACGATGGGGCTGGGCCAGGGGATGGGCCGCTGCACCCACTTGACCTGGCCGGTCGCGAAGTCGATGCACTTGAGGTTCATCCTCCGCCCGTTTTCGCCGCCTATTGACAGGTCATCGCGATCGGGCGCGTACAGATACCCCTTGTGCAGCACCGCCGTCGAGCACAGCCCCTGCACCTCCTCGTTGGCCCAGACGATCCGGGCGCGCTGGGGCTCGGCCCGCAGCACCACGCACTCGCCCCCGCCATAGTTGCGGCCATGGAAGGGAGCCAGAAACACCAGATCTCCGCTCACGACCGGCGAGATCACGCTCATTTCCCCGTAGGGCACGCTCCAGAGCTGTCGGCCGCTCTCCAGATCGACGCACCGTCCTGTTCCGTAGATGACGCAATCCTTCCCGGCGATGCGCACGATGGCCGGCCCCGCGCCGTTCCACCCGCCGCCGCCAGGAGCGCGCCAGACCTGCCGCCCGGTTCGCTTCTCGAGGGCCACGCAGGAGCCGTTCAGATCGACCACCAGCAGCTCGCCATGCAGCAGGGGCGGGTTGCAGATGCCGTACTGGCCGATGTTCACGCCCATCTCGCCGGGTGTGCGGACCCATCGCGGCGTGCCGTCAGTGGCGTCGAGGCATCGCAGGTGGCCCTCCAGACTTAAGACATATACCGATTCTCCGTCCGTCGCCGGCGTCGCGCGCGGCCCCGGCAGCCGCACATCACTCGTGTGGTCGCTGCGCGCGGCGTAGCTGTGCTTCCAGAGGACCCGGCCGCTCTCGGCGTCGAAGCACCAGACCGTGTCCTCGCCCGAGCGATGTCCCACCGCGTAGGCCCGTCCTCCGGCCGCGATCGGCGATGACACGCCCGACCCCACATTCGCCTGCCACAGCACCACGGGCGGCCAGATGCTCACCGTCTCCGGCGAGACGGCGTCGCGGTTGGCGCCGCGCCACTGGGGCCAGTCGGTCGCCGGCGGTTGCGCTGCGGCGGCCGTCACCAGGCTCAGAAGCACGACCACGCTCAGGGGCACGCGGGTCACTGTCGCACCTCCGTTTCCACCAGGTGGCGCAGGTCGTCCGGCAGGCGCCTGGCCACCTCACGCCACACCCGCGCATCGCTCTGGTTCTGCACGTCCGGCCGAAACCCGAAGCGCAGGTAGAGCCGGATGGCGGGGATTCGCGGCGACTCGGTGGTCAGATAAGCCCGCTGGTGCCCCAGTTGGCGCAGACGATGGCACACCGCCGACACCAGCGCCCTTCCCAACCCGCGCCCCTGATACTCCGGCACGATGTCAACCCAGTGAACGCGCCCCCACGAGCCCCCGCGGTAGTCGTCGTTGAACCACGCCGTGGCCGTGCCGATCGCCTCGCCGCCGGCATCGCACAGGTAGCACTGCCGCTGCGCCAGCAAGGCCCTGTCCTGCCCGAATTCGCGCCGGAAAAGCGACTCGTCGATTCTGTTGTAGATGTCGGCACGGCTGGTGATGCGCACCCACCGTTGCTCATCGCCCGCCTCATACCATCGCAGAAAGAACGGCGCCGGCGCCCCGTATTGGCCGATGCCCTCCAGATCGGGCCGGCTCATGCGGATCGGGATGACACTCTCCGCTTCAGCCATGGTTTCTCCACCCATAGTGTAGATCGCCGGTGAGAAAAGCAAAAGCGCAACGGGCCCGGGAGCGGGGAGGAGGGCGTGTGACAGTTTCTGCGTCGGATGGAGCCAGGATAACCGTGGCACACGCTGAACCGCGGACCCAACCCAGCCGCCCGCAAGAGTCGTTTGGCACGGGCGAGGACGCCCGTGCTACGGCGGGGCAATGCTTCGTTTGGCACGGGCGAGGACGCCCGTGCTACGTTGTGCGCCGCCGCGATTCCGGACCGTCGGCCGCAGAAAGTGTCACGCCCCCCGGGGAGGACGCCGGCGAGGACGCCCGTGCTAAGCGTGCTACAGGGTGGGGGGGCGTCGTTCGGCAAGGGCGAGGACGCCCGTGCTACTACCAGCCGGCGGGTTCTCCGTAGCACGCGTAGCACGAGTATCTTGCGCATCTTGCCCCTGCCAGCACGGGCGAGAACGGCTGTGCCAGGTCGTGCGTCGGCGCCATCCCGGACCGCCGGCCGCAGAAACTGTCACGCGCCGTGCCATCGTGCATCGTGACCGCCTACTGGCACCTGCCCGTCGGCGCGGATATCATTCGACAATTGATCCGTTCATGAACCATCCGTCGTCAACACCTCCCGCCGTTGCGGTCATCACCTGCGCCGTCCTCGATGCGGAAATCCGCCATCTGGCCAGCTCCCTGCCATGTGTGCGGCACATCGAGACCCTCGAGCAGGGCCTGCACAATGAGCCGCCGCGCCTGCGCCGGGAGGTGCAGGCGGCCATCGAGCGTATTGAAAACACCTGCGCCGTGGACGCCATCGCGCTGGGCTATGGGCTGTGCAGCCGCGGCACCGAGGGCCTCACCGCCGGCCGCTGCGCCCTGGTGATGGCGCGGGCCCACGACTGCATTACGCTGCTGCTGGGATGCCGCCGGCGCTACGCCAGCTACCTGGCCGAGCACCCCGGCACCTACTGGTACTCCCACGGCTGGAACCGCCACCACCTTCCCCCCGGCCAACAGCGCTACGAGAAGCTGTATCAGCAGTATCTGGAGCGGTTCGGCGAGGATGATGCGAAGTATCTGATGGAGGTCGAGCAGGCGTGGTTCCGCTCCTACAGCCGGGCGACGTACGTCGATCTGGGCGTGGGCACGACCGGGGAAGACCTGCAATACACGCAGCAGTGCGCCCGGTGGCTGGGGTGGGCCTACGACTACCAGCGCGGCGATGCCGGCCTGCTGCGCACGCTGTTGAGCGGGCCCTGGGACCGGGAGCGATTTGTCGTGCTTCGCCCCGGCGAGACGTTTCAGATGACCGCCGATGACAGGGTCATCGAGGCGACGGTGAAGGGGCGCCGCGCCGCCCGGCCCGCCGATGCTACTCCGCCGGAGCCAGCCGGCGCCGCACCATGAAGCGAGCCCGCATAGACATCGACTGTCCGGATGGCCGACACCTTGTGCTGCACGTGCCGGCGGCTCGTGCCGGGTGGCGGCTGACAGAGCTGCTGCGGGCGGCGAACCTGCCGTTGAACACGCGCTGCGGGCAGCGCGGCTTGTGCCGCGGGTGCCTGGTGGAGGTGCTGGACGGAGCGGACACGGAGTCGGCCCGGACGGCGCGAGCCTGCGAACTGCGCCTCAAGCCCTCCGATCGGCTGCGCATCCGCATCCCGCCGCGCTCGCTGCTGGCGTATGAGCCGCAGATCGTCACCGACTTCCGCATCAACGTGCCGCGGGCACACGATCCGCTGGTGCGCGTGCTGAGAATCGATCCCCAGACGCTGCCCGCCGAAGCAACGCCCGCCGAGCGCATCGCCCGCGGCGTGGCGCGTCACTGCGACTCGCCGCTGAACCTGACGCCGCAGGCGCAGGCGGCGCTGGCCCGAGGCATCGGCCCGGGACCCTGGTTCGTCACCATCGCCCGCGGGACGGCCGGCTGGCTTATCACCGACGTCGCCGACTCACCGGCGGCGCGGCTGGTGGGGGCGGCCATCGACGTCGGCACCACCACCGTGGCTCTGCTGCTGGTGGACCTGAGCGATGGTGCCGTCCTGGCACGCGGCGCCGGTTTCAACCAGCAGATTCATCTGGGCGACGACGTGGTGACGCGCATCACACTGTGCACGCAGGACCCGGCCATGCTCGGCGAGCTTCAGGCGGCAGTGGCGCATCGGACCATCCGCCCGCTGCTGATGGAGGCAGCGCAGCGCGCGGGGGTGGAACCGCGGCAGATCGTCTGCCTCTCGGTAACCGGCAACACAACCATGCTGCACCTCCTGGCCGGCGTCAATCCGGCGTCGATGGGCGTGGCGCCGTTTACCCCGACGTTCCTGGAGCATCGCGTCCTGTTGGCCGGACATCTGCTGGATACCCAGCCGATGGCCTGCGCGCCGGACGCGGGCGTGCATCTGATGCCTGGAGCGGCCGCGTACATCGGCGCCGACCTGTGCGCCGGGATCATCGCCAGCGGGCTGCTGTACGACGACGGGCCCAGCCTGCTGGTGGACGTGGGAACCAATGGCGAGGTGATCCTCAAGCACGGACAGCGGCTGCTGGGCTGCGCCACGGCCGCCGGACCGGCCTTCGAAGGAGCGGGGCTGAGCTGCGGGATCCGCGCCGGCGAAGGCGCCATCAGCCGCGTGCGCCTCGCGGCCCGGCCATTTTCGATCGCCGCCGAGTGCATCGGGCCGGAGGGCATCAGGCCGGCGGGCATCTGCGGCTCGGCGTACATCGACTTTCTGGCGCAGGGGCGGCGGATCGGGCTCCTGGGGCCGACGGGGGGCTTCGAGCTTGACGCCGTTCCCGAAAGCCGCGAGACGATCGTGGCCCTGGCCGACGGCGACCTGGCGCTGCGGCTGCACGGCGGGGACAACGGGCGGGCGATTGTGGTCTCGCAGCGCGATGTCTCGCTGCTGCTTCAGGCCAAGGCGGCCATCGCGGCGGGCATCCAGACGCTGCTGGCGCTGGCCGCCGTCGAGCCGCGCCAGGTGCGTACGTTGTATCTGGCCGGCGGCTTCGGCGCGCACATGGACCCGACGCACGCCATCGAGTGTGGCCTGCTGCCGGGCTTTCTTCCCAGTCAGATACAGGCGGTGGGCAACTCGTCGCTGGCCGGCGCGTATCTGGCCCTGATCGACGCGGGCATGATCGAGGAGATGTCGGCGATCCGCCAGCGGCTGGAGGTGGTGGAATTGAACCTGGACCCGCGCTTCGAGGAACGCTACATCGACGCACTGACTCTGCCCGATATACCTGTTGGGACGATCCGATGACTGCGCGCAGCGTATTGACGAACCTGGCCGGAAACCGCGCCGCCCCGGCGGAGGAGATCACCGGCCCCAGCGTGCTCAAGCCGCTGCCGCCGGCGGGAACCTTCCTGCGCATCCTGGGGGTCAACTACGTTCACCTGAAGACCGACGATGACGGCGACCTGTACGTGACCGAACACGGCCAGCCGTTTCTGGAGCATCTGCGCCCGTGCAACTGGTATGAATCGCCGTGGTTTCAGGAGAAGCGCCAGCGGCTGGCGGGCACGAGCGTGGTCTATCGGGTGCCGACGCGGCCGGTGGCCGGACACGCCTGCCCGAGCATCGATCTGGTGGTCAAGTGGTCGCGCGTGGGCGAGGACGTGCCCATCAACACGTTCACGCTGAACTGCGCCATCAACGCCGAGTTCAACACGCCGTTCGAGGAGTTCTCGCTGGTGGAGGAGCTGCGCGAGGCGGCGCACGGCCCGCGCGAGCTGCGCATCCTCACGCAAAAGCCCCTGGCGATCTACGTCCCGCCGGAGCGCATGCAGCTCTGGCAGACGGGCCGCTCGCGCGAGCGCGTGCTGCGGCGCGTGGCCCGCCACGCGGGGGTGGAGATCGACATCCTGCGCTCCTACATCCTGCTCTACGCGTGGATCGACGGCCCCGACGCCGTCGAGGCCTATCAGCGGTCGATGATGGACAAGCAGGCGCAGGAGGCGCAACTGGCGGCGCTGACGCAGGCCGTGGGCGAGGAGCTGCGGCAGAAGGGCTTCTTCGTCGCCGACAACAAACCCACGCACTTCATCCTGCGCATCGACCGCCGCACCGGTCAGATCCGCCGCCGCCGCGACGGCCGGGTGCTCTACGCCCTGGTGGACTACGAGCTGCTGGCGCGCACCCCCGAGCACGACGAGGCCGTCAAGCGCGCCGGGCGCAACAAGTACCTGCTGCTTCAGCGCGACCGCTTCAACCCCCCTCCGGTGACGTTCCCCTCGCACCTGAAGCCGGCGAGCGTGCTGGGCGTGGACTACATCTACGGCCGGGCCGAGAGCACCAACGGCATCCTGTGGGTGGTGGGACGGAATCCCGAGCTGTTCGGCTACTTTCTTCCCGAGCGCTGGCGCAGCAAGCAGATTCAGCTTTCGCAGTCCAACCGCACCTGGTATACGCAGACCAAGGATCGCATTCACCTGGTGTGGAAGGTATCGCGCGTGGGCGACCTGCCTCCGGGGGACCTGGGCGAGCAGCGCTACAAGCTGCTGCTGGCCCACGGCTACAACAGCCCCTTCGAGGAGGTGGCCCTGGCACTGGAGATGCAGGCGCGCGGACTGCGCACGACCTACCCCCGGGCCATCTACGCGACCGGGCAGCTCAACGAGCTGGCCGGCTCGATGCTGGACGATCGGCGCTTCAAGGCGCTGGCCGACACCCGCTCGCCCGAGGGGCTGCCGGTGCTGGATCCCCGCTGCGACTACATCACGATCTGGGGCTACTGGCGCGGGCTGGAGGACAGCCAGGCCCCCGAAGAGGTGGGCCACTGGAACCCCATCGACGCCCGACAGGCCTGCGCCATCGGCATCATCGACGCCCGCGAGCTGGAGCAGATCATCGAGCGGCAACGCGCATCGCTGGCGGCCGCCGGCTTCGAGGATGTCAACCTGGCCGGCGACCACATCCTGCTGTCCTACATTCCCGGCGGCAGCATTAAGCGCGATGAGACGGGGCAGTATGAACTGAGGCACTGCAACATGGAGATGGTCAGGCGGTTGTAGACAGGACGCCTCCCGCATGCCCGCGGCGCGTTGCTGCCCGGGCGGACGGGCGCATAAAATGAGTTTCATGTCCGACACCGGCTCGCCGTGGACGATCCGACGACTTCTGGAGTGGACCACGCCCTTTTTTGCGCGCAAGGCGGTCGATGCCCCCCGGCTCTCGGCCGAGCTGCTGCTGGCCCACGTGCTGGGCGTGCCGCGCATCCGGCTCTACACCGACTACGAGCGCGTGGTGGAGCAGCGTCAGTTGAGCGCTTTCCGCGAGCTGGTGCAGCGGGCGGCGGAACACGAACCGATCGCCTACCTCACCGGCAAGGCCCACTTCTTCAACCTCGAAATCGAAGTCAACCGCGACGTGCTCATCCCCCGCCCCGACAGCGAAACCCTCGTCGAAAACGTCCTGCAGCTTGCCCGCAACGATCCGGCCATGCACAGCCCGCGCATCCTCGAGCTGTGCACGGGCAGCGGCTGCATCGCGGCGGCCATCGCCGCCCATCTGAAAAGCGCCAGCATCATCGCCACCGACATCAGCGCCGCCGCCATCGCCCTGGCCCAGCGCAACATCCAGCGGCTGGGGCTGCAGGAGCGGGTGAGCCTGGCACAGGGGGACCTGTACGACGCCCTGAGCGGATGCGTGGATGCGCGGCCTTTTGACCTGATCGTCGCCAATCCGCCCTACATCCCCACGGCACAGATCGCACGGCTCGACCGCAACGTGCGCGACTACGAACCGCTTGCCGCCCTGGACGGCGGGCCCGACGGCCTGACGCTGCACCGCCGCATCGTCGAGGGCGCCGCCCAGCGCCTGCGGCCCGGCGGGCGCATCTACCTGGAGATCGCCTTCGACCAGGGCGAGCCGGCGGCGCGGATTCTCCAGGGCAACCCCCAGTGGGACGACGTGCGCATCCTCAGGGATTCCGCCGGACACCAGCGCGTGCTCACCAGCCGGCGGCGCTGAGGGCGGTGCGTCTTACGCCGATTCCCGCCGACGCTGGGGATTGATGGCGAACAGCTGCTCGCGGCCGTCGACGACGTCCTCGGTGATTACGTACTTGCCGCCGGGCTGCTGCTCAGGCAGGGCGTACATCAGGTCGAGCATCAGCTCCTCGCAGACCGCGCGCAGGGCGCGGGCTCCGGTGTCGCGCTTGATGGCCTTCTCGGCGATGAGCGTCAGGGCTCCGGGCGTGAACTCCAGCTCGCTGCCCTCCATGCGGAAGAAGCGCTGATACTGCTTCACCAGCGCGTTGCGGGGCACGGTCAGTATGTTCACCAGCGACTCGACGTCCAGCGGATCCAGCGTGGCCACAACCGGCAGGCGGCCGACGAATTCGGGGATCATGCCATACTCGATCAGGTCCTCCGGCTGGCACTGGGAGAGCACTCGGCCGCGCTCGGCGGCCGAATCGGAGTCGGGCGCCTGCGAGTTGAAGCCGATCCGCCGCTTGCCCAGGCGCTTGCGGATGATGTCTTCCAGGCCGACGAAGGTGCCCCCGCAGATGAACAGGATCTGGGTGGTGTCCATCTGGATGTACTGCTGCTCGGGGTGTTTCCTGCCGCCCTGGGGCGGGATGTTGCTGATGGTGCCTTCGAGCATCTTCAGCAGCGCCTGCTGCACGCCCTCGCCGCTGACGTCGCGGGTGATGCTGACGTTGTTCTGGGTCTTGCCGATCTTGTCGATCTCGTCGATGTAGACGATGCCGCGCTGGGCGGCCTCCAGGTCGTAGTCGGCGTTCTGAAGCAGCCGCAGGAGGATGTTCTCGACATCCTCGCCCACGTAGCCGGCCTCGGTGAGCGTGGTCGCGTCGCCGATGGCGAAGGGCACGTGCAGGATTCGCGCCAGCGTACGCGCCAGCAGGGTCTTGCCCGAGCCGGTGGGACCGATCAGCAGCACGTTGCTCTTGTCGATGTCCACCTCGCTGGCATCGGGCTTCTCGCTGACGCTGATGCGCTTGTAGTGGTTGTGAACGGCGACGGCCAGCGCCTTCTTGGCGTACTCCTGACCGATGACGTACTGGTCCAGAAACTCCTTGATCTGACGCGGGCTGGGGATGGTGTTGAACAGGGGCGGGCCGCTGCTGAGCTTGCGCTTCTCCTGGCGGATGATGTTATGGGCCAGGTCGACGCAGTTGGCACAGATGTACACGTCCGAGGGGCCTTCCACCATCGGACCGACGTCGCGCGAGGATTTGCCGCAGAATGAGCAGGTGGTCACTCGTCGTCCTCGAAAGCCCGAGCCGCCGCCGGCGTTCGGATTCATGGGCGGGTTGCCGCCGCCGCTTCCCGTGCGATTCGTACTGGCCATCGACTCGCCTTCCTGTTACACAACGTGCAGGGGCCGTGCGCCGCTAAGCGCCTTACATCGGCATGTCCCGGCCGCTTGCGGGTGTTTTTCACGACGCCGTGCCCCCACGCTTCGTATCGGAAGCGCGCTGCATCGACGCCAGCAGCCGCTCCCGGGCACGCGCATACTCCTGGTCGCTGAGCCTGCCCGATCGGTGCAGCTCGCGCAGCTCGGCCAGCGAAAAGCCGCCTGGAGATTCCTCGCTGGCGATCAGACGGCGCTTTGCCCAGCTCACCAGCAGAAACCCCACGATCACGGCGACGAACAACACCAACGACCACACGAGAATCGGGCCTACCGGGCTTTGTTCGGCCAGCATGCGCGGCTCCGGCATCCAGAAAACACCCTGACATCCTGATGCTACGATCAGCTTTCGCCTGCGTCAATCAAATGCAGGCAGATATGCCTCCGCGGGCAAGTCCTGATAAAAAACGGCGCGATAACCTCATCCCACGGCCGCCAGCGCCCTGCGCTGAATCTCCATGAGCTGGCGGCAGCCGACGCTGGCCAGGTCGAGCATCCGATCCAGCTCGCCTCTATCGAAGCCATTGCCATGCTCGGCCGTTCCCTGTACTTCGATCAGCTTCCCACCGGCCGTACAGGCGACGTTCAAGTCCACGCTGGCGCTGGCATCGTCCTCATAGTCCAGGTCCAGCAGGAGACGACCCTTCACAATGCCCACGCTCACGGCCGCCAACTGGTCCACCATCGCTTCGCGCGGGCGGTAATTGGCCGGGTCATAGCGGGGCAGCGGATCCGGCGCAGATCGGGGGGGCGGCGGCAGCTCGGCGGGCATGGCCGCCAGCGCATCGCACAGAGCCACGTAAGCCCCGCAGATGGCGGCCGTGCGCGTGCCGCCGTCGGCCTCCAGTACCTGGCAGTCGATCGCCAGCGTATAGGGACCGATTCGCGTCAGGTCGATCACGGCACGCAGCGCCCGCCCGATAATCCGCTGGATTTCCGTGCCGCGCGAGTCGGTGTGACCCGTTCGCGGCCAGGGCTTGCGCTGCGGCGTCGAGGCCGGCAGCATCACGTATTCCGCCGTCACCCAGCCCCCCGGGCGATCCGGGGCAAACCACGGCGGCACCTCGGGCGTGATCGATGCCGTACACCACACCAGCGTCCGGCCCTGCTGCCACAGCACCGATCCGGCCGGGGCGCTGGTGAACCGACGCTTCACAGTCACGGGCCGCAGTTGATCGTCCGCACGATTGTCCTTTCGCATGGGGGGCATTATAGCGGCCTGCCCGTCATGCCCGTTCCCCGGCCGGTCCGTTCATGAAAGCGGCCGGCGACAGTCGATGAAACTGGCAGCGCAGGCCCTATTACAGGACCGTCCGCATGCACACACCGCCCAAAGCCGCTGAACCCGCGCCGCCCGCCGGTCACGCGCAGCCGTTGTCCCAGGACTCGGCCGAGGCCATCCAGCGCCTCAACTTCCTCGACCAGTGGCTCGCCCGGCGCATCGGACAGGCCGAAGCGGTTGACGCCAGACTTTCCGCCCGGCTCGAACAGATCGAGCGCGCCGATGCCGCCCTGCGCGAGGTGTGCCAGTCGCTCCGTCGCGAAACGGCCCAGGCCACGGCTGTTCTCGGACAGCTCGGGGCAGTGCGTGGCCATGTCGCCGAGGAGGTCGCGGCGGTGCGCCGGCAGTTGGCCCGCCAGCTCCAGGAGGACGTCGACCGCGCCCGCCGCCAGCTCGATGAGGGGCTGCTCGACGGTTCACGGCGTTGGAAGCGGTTGGCGGCGGAACTCTCCGCCACGCTGCGGGCGCGGTACGAGCTGTTCAGCAGGGGGGCTCGCCAGATCGGCGACATGGTCGAATCGACGCTGCGCGACGGCATGGCCGATGCCCACCAGCGTGCCGAGGCGGCGGCGCGCCCCGTCCTGGAGCAGCTCCAGCAGCGCTGCGATGAGCTGCAGACGCAGGTCCAGGAAACGGCCGCCGCCTGCATCGACCAGGTGCGCCGGCACGTCGAGTCGCAGGCTCGCAGCGCACGGGAGATGGCGCAGGCGATCCTTGCCGACGCGGAGGTGTTGCTCAAACAGACTCTGACGCGGCTCAAACCGTCCATCGCACAGGAAGTGGAGCTGACCGCATCGATGATGCAACAGCGCCTCGTCAGTATGATCGAGTCGGCCCAGGCGCTGGTCGAGCTGCGCGAGGATCAACTGGCCGCGCGCATGGAGGCGACGCGTCCGCTTGCGGCGGCCGCCCTGCGTCAGACCGAGGCCGATACCGCCGCCGCCGTCGCCAATATAGAGCAGCAGGCGCAGTCATTGTTCGCCGCGATCGAGGATCGTCTGGCACGCCGGCTGCAACGGCTGCTGGGTATTGCCCATCGGTCCGTCGGCGATGCCGCAAGCCCGGCCGAATCCGCCGAGCCGGCCCCTGCCCCGGTAGCCGCGGCCCCGGAACTCCAGATTCTGCTCAACAGGACCGCCGTCGCGGCCCCGCCGACGTGCGCGGATGGGTGAGGCCGATTCGCCGCGGCTCCCGCATCGCGCCACGCGGGGGCCGCTTCGGTATCGGTATCGCTCGTAACGGCAACGCGAGACCGAGGCTGACCATGGGACGACTGTTCACAACGGTACGTACATTGGTGACCAGCGGCCGATATCTGATTGGCCAGCATGCGACCGAGCGACTCGAGGAGCGGGGCATCCTGGAGTGGCAGGTTGTCGATGGGATCGAACAGGCAGTACTGTTAACCGAGCAACCGGACGCATCTCCGAATCCAGCCGTCGAGGTTCGACAGATGTTGGCGGACGGCACGGAGGTCACAGTCCTCTGGTCGCACCTGGTCGCAGTGGACCTGGCCAAGCTGGTAACGGTATACTTTGCTGACGAGTAACGCCTATGCTGCTTCCAGGCAAGAGAGTACGACGGACGCGGCTGGTCCGCACGGACCGCTTTGTGGTCGCGGTGGATGTTGAGGCGGTTGTGCCCGATGCCGATCCCACCGAGCCCTGCTACGAGCCGCAGACGGTTGAACTGCTTCGGGAAGTGGAGTTGCGCGCAAAACAAGGCGATGTGGGGTGGCTCCAACAACGGGGGAAGGTCTACGCGGCCGTGGAGACCGCCTGAGATCAGCGCCCGTAGGTGCGGCACCGCCGCACGCTGGACATCTGGCACCGCCGCACCCGCCGCATGTTGGGAGCCCGTAGCCCGTAGGTGCGGCACCGCCGCACGCTGCGAGGGACGCTGCTGGCCGCTCATGTTTCGCGGTGGGGGACCTGCGGGTTCAGCGCGCTTTTGCTCCGTGGGCGCGTGGCAGTCTATGCGGCCTGCGGCCCGGAATCACGCCGGCGCACAACGTAGCACGGGCGTCTCGCGGGCGTCTCGCGCGTCTCGCCCGTGCCCAACGGCGTTGTGCCCCCATCAGTAGGAGGGCCATCCTGCCTCCATCCGACGGAGAGACTGTCACACACCCGCCATCGCCGCAGTTCGCTTGCTCTCACGGCTTTCAGAAGGCATACTGTCTCTGGGGGTTGGCGCGCAGCCGGGAGCCGCACCGCATGGCCGTCCAATCCGTCGATTTTGCTCCGTCCGGCCACCTCAGTCCGTGGGTGCCTCCGCTGGCGCGGTCGCTGGTCTGGCGGCTGTTATCGGACGACTGGGAATATCAACAGTACGGCAACGGGCGCGTTCCGCAGCGGGGGCCGAAGCATTATCTGTTCGCCACACCCGACGAGCCGCATGAGCCTGAGGATGTGTTTCCGCGCCTGCGCTGGGGCGGCCAGTTGGTCTTCGTGAGCCTCGACGGCCGCCACACGCGCGATCTGGCCCGGAGATACGCGGCCCAGGGCTTTGCCCTGGAGGCCGGCCCGGCTCACCTGCGCTGCGGGCGACTGCCGTTTTTCTCGCCCCGGCTCCACTACTTCGTCGCGCGAAAGGTTCGGCTGGTGCCGCCCGGTCAGGATACCGAGCGTTTCACCTATGACGTGCAGCTCGAACCGCCGGTTGACGGCTCGCGCCGGAGCGTTGTCTGCAAGTCGGTGCCGGAGTTCGAGTCGGTGCTGACGCGGCTGCGGCGGCGATTCCCCAATGTGGCGCCTGCCCTCCTGGAACGGCGGGCGCGCAAGTTCGTCGAGCGCATATTCCCCACCTTCCTCACCCGCGAGGCGGGGACACTCATGCTGCTTCAGGACAGCCTGCCATCGCCCTATTGCCTGCGGGTGCCACGCGTGATTGACGTGGAGCGGGATGCGCACGGGCTGGTCCGTCGCCTGCGCATGAACTGGCTCCGCAACAGCGGCCCGGCTATGACCCAGCTCGAATTCGCCCGCCAGGGGGCCGACCTGCTGCGGGTGATCCACGACGTCGGCCACATCATCCACCTGGACCTGCGCCTGGACAACTTCGTCATCACCGAGGACGGCGTGGGTTTCGTGGATTTCGGATCGGCCGTCCGCGACGATGAGGACCTCAGCCGCAATCCGCTATTGGGAACGCTGTTTGAGGACCTGATGCGCACCAGCCAGATCCAGCGCATGCTGGAGCGCATGACCGCCTCCGGCGCCGTCACCTCCGAAATCCTCAAACGCGGCTGCCACAAGGTGGACAAGGCCGTCGACTGCTTCTTCCTGGCCGTTCAGTTCAACTCGCCGCACGCCAACTCCGAGCTGGCCGGCCTGATCGAGTACGATCCGCGAGGCGAAGAGGCGCGGGCCCTGATGAACCTGACGCGGCTGGTCCTGCGCCCTCCCGATCCGGCCCGCCCCATTTTCCGCTGCGCCCGCGACATCCTCGCCGGCGTCGAGCGGCTGCAACTTGGGCTGGAGCTGAGCCCGGCTCCGTAGAGGGGGTGCGGGGTTCAGGGTTCAGGGTTCGGCCTTCAGGCTTCGGGCTTCGGATTTCGTCCTTCGTCATTTCGAACTGAACCCTGAACCCCGAACCCTCCTCGTCAAGAATCCCCACCCCGGCTATAATCCGCCCGTCGGGACGTGACGATCATTCCGGGGACGTCACGCGATCCGTTACGGAGAGAGCCTGTGCAACGCTTTCGCGCGGCCGCGATGGTCTCGCTGGCCGTCAACCTTTACATCGTGGCTGCCCACGTGGTGCTGCGTCCGCTGCACGAGGCGGGCTATGCGCAGGCGCTGCTGGGCAAGCTCATCGGACTGTCGCATCTGATGGCCGTGGGCGCCGCGACCATCGAGCGCTTCATCAGCCGCCAGTCGGGACTGTATTATCGGCCGCTGGGCCTGGCGGGGGTGCTGGCGCTCAACCTGCTCATCTGGTTTGCCGTGGCCTGGCTGGCAATCGGCCGACGAAAGGCTGCCGGACGAACCGGGAGCCAGGAGGCCGGCGAGAAGCCCATGGGCGGCGTGCCGGATGCGGCGCTGGAGCCTTCACGGCGGCAGTTGCTTCGCGACTCCGCGCGGCTGGGTCTGGCGGCGACGGCCGCCGGCACGGCATATACCCTGTTTGTCGAGCCGTACCGGCTCCGCATCAACCCCGTTACCATCGCCATCGCCGACCTGCCCTCCGAGCTTCAAGGTCTGCGCATCGCCCACCTGACCGACATCCACCACGGGCCATGGCTGAGCCTCGGCCACGTGCGCGACGTCGTCGATCAGGCCAACGAGCTGGGGGCCGACCTGGTTCTGCTGACCGGCGACTACGTGCACCGCTCGGCCGCGTATAGTGAGCCGGTGGCCGCGGCGCTGGGCGAATTGCGCGCCCCTGTTGGCGTTGTGGCCGTGCTGGGGAATCACGACTGGGCCGAGGGCCGCGGCGTTTTCATGCAGAATGAATTGCGGCGGCGGGGAATACGCCTTGTTGACAACGCCCGGCTGGTGCTGACGCCAGACCGCGAGCTGCGCCCCTCCGCGACCGAGGGGTTGTGCATCGGCGGCGTGGGCGATCTGTGGTACGACCGGCAGGACTACGACGCGGCGCTGGGCTCGCTCCCGCCCCACATGCCGCGGCTGCTGCTGTCGCACAACCCCGACGTGGCCGAGGAGCGGCGGCTGCGGCAAAGCGGCCACCGCGTCGACCTGATGCTCTGCGGTCACACGCACGGCGGGCAGGTCCGCGTGCCGGGGTTGGGCACGCCGGTGATTCCCTCGCGCTATGGTCAGAAATACGCCAGCGGCCTGGTCCGCGGGCCGCTGTGCCAGGTGTTCATCTCGACGGGCGTGGGCGTGGCGCTGCTGCCGATCCGGCTGGGCGTTCCGCCGGAGATCGCGCTGATCGAGCTGCGACGGGCGTAGCAGTCGGGACCAGAGCGGGCATCCCCCGAAAGCGGAACAGTCGGGCGGCATGAATGCCGCCGCGCCGCTCCCATGCGCCGCCAGTGGGGCCATTGCCGCCGCCCCGGCTCATTTGCGCCACAGCTCCATCGCCAGCGACAGGGCCGCTTCGCGCGTGGCAATGCGCCCCTCGAGCTGCTGGTCGTAGACCTCGTTGAGGATGAGCTTGAACTTGGGTCCGGGCGTCAGGCCGGCCGCCGTGAGGTCGTCCCCGCTGATCAGAGGCGCCGGGGCGCAGTCGACATTTTCCAGGGCGGCCAGTTGAGCCCTCAGCTCGTCGATGCGTGCGCGGTGCAGGCCGATCCGGCCGATGGCCTGCAGCAGTTGTCGCGCCTGTGGAGAGACGGGCCGTGACATGAATCGCTTGCGCGCGGCGAGGGTGGGCGGTTCCTCGGCCAGCAGCGGTCCGAGGCTCTCGATGATCTGCCG
>Ga0209101_1001342_pt1 | contig 18372 bp, 18 predicted proteins | sample ConPoolayeCmetaG_FD_185481 | JGI IMG/M metagenome (GOLD analysis project Ga0209101, IMG submission 185481) | Hot spring microbial mat communities from California, USA to study Microbial Dark Matter (Phase II) - Cone Pool mat layer C metaG... ...
GTTTCACGGCACACCGATTGCTGTCTGTCTGTCTGTCTGTCTGTCTGTCTTATAAAACGACTTTTCTTTTTACATCTCGATAAACATTATCAACAGTCAGTAAGGAAGGAGGGAAACTAACAGGCGAGAAATGCGTAACAGAACGAGGAATCATTATCTTGTGCCGCTTCTTGGGAGAGACCCGTTGTTCAATCTACTTTCTTTTCTAAAAGAAGGAGGTGTACTATGAGGATTCATGTTCTTGTCTTCGCAGGAGTGTTTGCCATCTCTGCAAACCTTCTTCCTGCAGAGACTTTATCTTTTGTCGGGCTCAACCTTGGGCCGGGCGCTGCGATGGTGTATGATGACGGTGCTGAAGGTACCGATCCGACCGTCGGATTTGCCGTTGGCCCTTTTTATGCGGTAAGGGCTGGTTATTTTGGTTTTCAATCTCAAGTAATGTACGAGATGAAGGGGTTTGCTGTGGAAGGAGAAGAAGAAGATATCACGGTGACCCAGTATCTTCATTACCTCTCTCTTCCTCTGCTTGTAAAGTTGAGTTTTGAAGTAGGTCCCGTGTTGATAGAACCGTATATTGGGACTGACCTGTCAGTGCTCTTAGATGCTTCAGCTAAGGCTTCTGATAGCGGTGTAGAGGCAGAAGCGTCAAATACCAATGCATTCAATATATTCGATCTGGGATTTATTGCAGGGATAGATTCCTTCATAAGCCTAACCGAAGAGTGGTATCTTACTCTCGATCTGCGGACAGTAACGGGCATTCTTTCTATTCCTAAAGACGAACAAGTAATGGATACGCGAAACTTTGCATTCTACGGGCTTATAGGTGTTGCCTATAAGTTCTAGTAGAGGGGCAGGCATGTTTCATCTCAACAGACACAAAAGAAGGAGGGAATGAGAAATGAGAAACCTTTCGAGCAGTCTTCTCGCGGTTGCGGCGCTATTTTTATTGGTTTCGTGTAGCGGTGACGAAACGGGGACCTCGGGTGCAGACACCGACACCACGCAACCCGATAGTGATCAGGTGACTGGTGTGCAACTTGAGATGGTAGATATCCCCGCCGGAGAGTTTTGGATGGGATGTAACGGGGCAGTGGACGAATGGTGTGAGGATGACGAGTACCCGTATCATGCCGTGATGCTCTCGGCCTACAAAATCGGCAAGTATGAGGTCACCGTAGGAGAATATCAGAAATGCGTTGCGAGCGGTGTCTGCAATAATAGCGGTGCTATACTCCACTATTCTGCCGACACAGAGAACTCCTCTTGTCACTTTGGAATGGTGGGAAAAGAAAATTACCCGATGAACTGTGTAACATGGTATGGGGCGAAAGCCTTCTGTGAGTGGATAGGGGGACGATTGCCAACCGAAGCCGAATGGGAGAAAGCAGCGCGCGGAACCGACGGGCGGAAATACCCGTGGGGAAACGAGGAGGCAACATGTATCTATGCAGTTATGAGTGACTCTAATGCCGGTGGCGATGGGTGTGGAACCAACGGTCCCATGCCCAGAGGAAGCATAAGTGTAGGAAAGAGTCCCTATGGAGCCTATGACATGGCGGGGAATGTTTGGGAATGGGTGAGCGATTGGTATGCTGAAGATTACTATGAGGAAACACCTACGAACAATCCTATGGGGCCTGGAAGCGGTGAGTATCGTGTGATGCGTGGCGGTGCATGGGACGAAGACAGTTCCGATGAGATGAGGGTTTCTTACCGGAACTATGAATATCCTAGTGCATATGCAGACAATCTCGGCTTCCGGTGCGCGAAGTGATCTCCCGTTTGTAAAAACCCTCACCTTAGTCCTCTCCCTCGATAGGGAGAGGAAAACTCCTTCTCCCTGTGGAGGGAGAAGGCCGGGATGAGGGTGTTCAGATCCTCACCTTGGTTCTCTCCTGCGACAGGGCGAGGAAATCTTACTACTTCGCTATCGGCTTGGTGTCGGAGCCCTTCACATCGTAGATATGACGGCGGTCGGGGCGAATGAGGAACACATGGACGCGGGCGGTAACGAATCCATGTTTTAGGCAGTAGCCGCCGGCCACCTGCTCGAAGAGGTATTTCACCGAGAACTCCTTCATCGCCCAGTGCGGTTTTGCGGGGCCCCTTCGATCATGAGGAGTTCGGTAGTCTCGGGGTCAACGTATGCTTGCCCTTTGAAGTGGTGGTAGTCGTTCTTCATCGTTACGAGCATCATAGTAATAACTCCGCCGGTGGTAAGGAAATCGCTTATTGACAATATCGTCGTCGAACCGTATGGTTGAAGTAATCTCGAGGAGATACCTATGCGATGCGGCATGGTGCTATGTGGAATCATTGGTATGATACTCGTCTTTCTTTCCGCCTGCGAAGACCGGATCGTGTCGCTCGGTACCATGGAGGGGCACGGTGCATTTCTTACCGACGATACCTTGATGGTCTTCGGCGCCGACCGATCCCGGCGTGATATTGATGGAAAAGAGTTTGCCTGTGCAGACGGTGCTCCCTATTGCCGCCGTGCCTTTCTCGCTTCTTACGATGGCTCATTCAAGCGGAAAACCATTTTTCAGAGGGAGATTAGGTGCATTGACCTGCGAGTGACCGCCCGACCGCGCAGCGCCGGCGGTTTTTATCTGATAGCCGTGGATGAGACATGGATGAACAGCGGAAGTGAGATACAACCCTTCTTCCATGTGACTGTCTCGACTGTCTCGTCTGCTTTCGAGGAGTTACGGACGGTTACCATCCGCTCCGATGCGCACCAGGCAATACACGCTGCGCTGGTCACCGGTGGAGGAGAACTCTACCTCGCCGGGTTTGATGCCGATGAGACCCTTTTCGTGGATCGTTACGATGCTGAAACCGGTGACCTTGCTGTGCAGTGGCACTATCCCGCGGAACAAGCCGGGCGCATTGTTTTCTTCGCACAGGAAGCGGGGAGGCTTCACCTCGTCCGCCATCTCCCGGATCGGGGGTACCATTACCTCACTATCGGCGAAAGTGGCGCGGTAATGAACGCTCTGACTATCGAGGATACCACGACATTCGAAACCGATCCATCTGTTGGTGAACGCAGCATCGCGGCGCTGCTACGGCAGGATGGCCTCTATTGGTTTGGGGGTGACAATCGTCTCTACCGCCTCGTTCCCTCAACAGGAACATTCTCCATCGAAACGCTTGCAACGCTCAATATTGGTGATCTTTCCTACCAACGCGATTTCCGCTTTCTCGATAGCGACCTCTATGTGATGGGAACCAACGACCGCACCACCCGTGGACAGGGGTGCGGCTATGGGGAAATCTCCACCCACGAAACCGAACTCGTCATCGAGAAGTTCGATGCTTCCTTTACTCGCCTGTGGGAAGACCGCGATACCGAAGGAGCCGATTATCGCGCTATAGAGGTCATTGCAAAGAAGCAGGAGCGCTTCTTCCTTTTTCAGAAGAACGACCGAGTCATTGCAAGACCGGTCGAGTAGATGCTACTCGAAAACACGGTGCCCCAATACGAGCAGTTTCCACACGCCGAAGAGCGCTTCTTTGAATATTTTTCCGCTCATCTTGGAAACTCCCTTTTCGCGGTCGGGGAAGATGATAGGATACTCTTTTATCTTGGCGCCGACGAGTTTTGTACGGAATGACATCTCAATCTGGAAGCCGAAGCCGGAGAGTTTGAGGTCGCCGACGATGACCTTTCTGAGCGTCTCGGCACGCCAGCATTTATAGCCTGCTGTTACATCGTGTTGATGCAGCCCCAGGATAGTACGTGAATAGAGGCTCCCGCCACGCGAAATGATGCGGCGTATGATGTTCCAGTTCTCGGTACCACCTCCTTTGACATAGCGCGACCCGATGACGACATCGGCACCCTTGTCAATCTCTTCGATGAAGTGTGGCAGATACTTTGGCTGGTGTGAGAAATCGGCATCCATTTGGATGATGATATCGTAGCCGGCAGCGATGAGGCGCTGGAACCCATCTATGTAGGCCGCACCGAGTCCCTTTTTCTCCTCGCGCACATGGAGTTTCAGCCAAGGGTTCTCCTTCTGGAACTCATGTACGATGGCGGCGGTTCCATCGGGTGAGTTGTCGTCTACCACAAGGATGTCTGCAGTTGGTAGGGCCTCGCGAACTGCTTGGGCGATGGCAAGGATGTTTTCTCTCTCATTGTAAGTCGGAATGCACACGGCGATGCGATGAAAGGTCATGCCTATTTCTCCAATAGTTTATGGGCTGCTCTCAGATTCTCTCGGGAGGTCGAGTCTCCCATCATGCGGGCAAGCTCTCGTACCCGATCGTCTCCTTCTACACATCGGAGCACCGTTTCTACCGATCCACTAGTATTCGTTGCCTTTTCCACGACGATGTGGGTGCCGGCGTGCGCTGCTGTCTGGGGAAAGTGGGTAACTACGAGTATCTGGTTACGTTGAGCGCTCTCGCGCAGTTGCGCTGCGGCGCGCGCTGCTGTTTCACCACCGATATTGGCGTCTATCTCATCGAAAAGGATAAATCGTCCTGTCTCTTGGTCAACCAGTTTGAGGGCGAGAAGGAGCCGTGACAACTCGCCGCCAGAGAGTGTCTTGATGTCGCGGAGGTCACTGGTTCCGGTAGTATTCACCATAAAACGTACCGTGTCGGAACCATGAGGTGTCAGTTCCTCTGTGGGAGTAACTACGACGCGAAAGAGAGCAGTTTCCATTCCGAGTGTGCGCAGGTGGTCGCTCAGTTTCTTCTCCAGTTTCGGCGCCGCCTTGAGGCGCGCCTGATGGATGGATTCTGCCGTCTGTTTTGCCTTTTCTCGCACACTTCGCTCCCTCTCTTCGAGTTCCGTAAGACGGGATGGTATCTCGGCGAGAAGAGCCGCCTCCTTTTCGAGAGAGTGCCACGTTGCAATAAGCCCCGCGGCATCTGGAACGCCATGTTTCATGAGAAGGCGGTTGAGGGTGTCGTACCGAGAGCGGAGAGACTCTTCGTCGCCTGTCTCGCTCCATGAGGTAATCAGTGACGAAAAGGAACGTTCGATGTCGCGGCACTCGATGAGAAGAGAAGCCGTACGTGATGAAAGATCGTCGAGCGAAGTCAGTCGTGCCATTTCGCTCATGGTACGATCGGCAACGGCAATGGCGTCAGCCGCTGCCGAGAGTGCTTCGGCTCCTTTCGCAGCGAGGGCATCAAGCCTCTTGCGATTCTCGACGATGCGTATGCGTTCGGCGAGGAGCACATCTTCCCCTTCCTGGGGCGCAAAAGAAGCCAACTCTTCTATCTGGAAGGAAAGATAGTCACGCCTGCGTGGGTCATCGAGGGCACGTAACTGCTCTATTTCGTTCCTGATATCTTGGAGATTCCGCCACTGTTTCTCATACTCCTGTCGCAGTCTTACCGAAACCCCAAAGGCATCGAGCACTGCTGTTTGATAGGCGCTCTGGTAGAGTTCCCGATTCTCGAACTGAGACGAAATCTCTATCCAATCGCTGAAAATCTCTGTTAGTTTTTGTGTTGGTACAGGTGCCCCGTTGATAAAAGAGGTATTCTTTTCTCCCACAATCCTCCGTACAGTAATGCAGCCATTCTCGTCTGGGTCAAACGCGAGATCCGCCAGTGTCGTGAAGAGCGACTTGTCTCCTTGCTCTATTTCGATGACCGCACTAACTTCGGCGTTCGGGAGCCAGGGGCCCACGAGCGTTTTGTTCCCGCGTCCACCGAGCAACATGCGTACTGCTTCGACAAAGAGACTCTTACCGCTTCCTGTCTCGCCGGTGACGGCTGTCAGCCCGCTATGCAGATGGATCTCAGTGTGGCGGATGATGAGGAAATTTTTGAGGTGTATGCTTCGTATCTTCATCGTCCCCCATCCATGATTGTTGGTAGGTCATTCTAGGTCGTCATACGATAAATGCAAGTCGGTTGCACAGCGTTCCCCCGCGGGGGAATCCCAGAAGCGCAGAAAACGCTCGACCATAAAGAAGCTACCGGTGACCAACAGTGTCGCTGCGGGGTCGGTAAGGGTTGCCACAGCCGCTGCCATCGTCTCTTCATCAGTAGAGCAAGTGTGGATTCTGTCTCGGATTGCTGCCGGAGCCCGTTCGACAATCTCCGTGACGGTGGCGCCGCGGTCGCCATCGGCTGTGAGGTGGACCGGGAATATTCTGCCGACCACCGGCGCGATGGCGGCGAGTGTGTTGGTGATATCCTTGTCCCGCATTGCCCCGAACAGGAGGTTCGGCCGGAGCGCGCAGGCGGCGATGTGGCGCGCGAGGGCAGCCATTGCAGGCTGATTGTGTGCCACATCGAGGATAATCCGCTTGCCGATACGCTGAAAGCGCCCCGGAAGCCGGAGGCCGGCAAAATCGGCGGCGATTGCACCTTCTCGATTAGTGACCGCATAGTACGCGAGGGCGAGATTTGCCGTTTGCTCTGGTGAGAGCGGGGCACTGCGCGGCGGGGTGAAGGGTTCCGGTGGTACGGCAGGCACCGTAATAATGGCCGTTGCGCCGCGAGCAATCGCGATGGTGTGCATCCATGCGGCAAGTTCGGGATCTATCGTCGCACCGAGGAAGAGGATATCACCGGTGTGGACGATGCCAAGTTTCTCGGATGCAATCTGTTCGAGGGTTGAGCCGAGGATGTGTGTGTGGTCCAACCCGATAGAGGGGATGAGTGCTGTTTTTGGCCAATCTATCACATTGGTGGCGTCCAATCGTCCGCCGAGGCCAACTTCAACGACGACCCTCTCTACTGCTTCTTCCTCCCACCAGTGCCACGCAATAAGGAAGGTTATTTCGAAAAAACTGAGAGCGGAGAAGTTGGGGATCATTCGTTCAATGTCGCGATAGATTGTTTCGACTGTTTCGTCCGGAATGCTCTGACCATTCACGAGAATCCGCTCATTGAATCTTCGGATGTGTGGGGAGACGAAACTTCCCGTTTTGAACCCCGCAGTTCGGAGAAGGTGGTCTATCGCATACACCGTAGTTCCTTTTCCATTCGTACCGGCGACATGGTAGGCGGGGATAGATCGCCGTTTGACGAAAGGAAAGGCTGCGGAAATACGTTCAGTTCCTAATTTGATTCCGCCGCGTCGTTGATAGAGATCGGAGAGAAAAGAGAGTGACGTCACAGGGTCATCTCGTGGGCTATCGTTGCGAGAGTCTGGAAGGAAAAACCACGCTTGGAGAAGCGCTCGAGGGTACGCCGGATGCGGTATAGTTTTCGTTCGAGAGGATAGGAAAGATCTGGTTGTTTTCCTACGAGCGGCGCTAGTTCCGGGTCATCCTCAGCCTCGACGAAGTCTATGGCGTGCAATTCAATGACTACCAGTTGCCGGGTAAGTGCTCGGGACACGAGGAATCGGACGAGAGGAGAGGGAAACGTAATGAGAGCAGTTCCGATGAGAGGGAGCCCGATAAGTGGAACAACGGTGGTGATAGGGATCTCAAGAGGTCCTTCAGAGAGGAAATAGGGTTTTTTCGGCCCGAACCCATCACGGAAGGACGAAACGAACGAAACCGACCGATGGCCGACAGCACGTTTCACCCAGATAATAAACTGTTTTGCGGTGTGGTAGAAAGGAGAGGGGAAAGCAGACGAATCGTAGCGGTACCCCAGTGCCGCGAGAGCCGCTCGCATCGCTGTTGAGGTATTGTAACCGGGAGCGCGGAAGCCGACAGGGGTAACTCCAGTATATTCACGGATCACGAAGGAGTTCCTTTTCAGGTCGGTTTCGATGTCTTCCTGAGGGCGGAGGGAGAGACGGTAATCGTGTGAAAAACTGTGGTCAGCGATTTCGCACCCGCAGTCAACCGCCTCACGCACGGTTGCCCATTCCTTCTCTCCCAGCCACGCACCGGTGACGAAGAGAGTGGCCGGAACGTGGTACTCTTTGACGAGATCGAGGAAACGTCTGATACCGAGGCGAAGGACTGGATCGCTGGCTGGCGGTGTTTGAAGTCCGTGTATTGCGTAATAGGCTGACAGGGGATCGAGGTCTATGGTGAGGGCTACTGTAGGCATGAGATATCTTACATTTTCTTGATGCGAATCGTCCAGAAAAGGTAGGCGAGATTGGCAATGACTCGCGGTACCCGTTTGAGGAGGCGGATGGAAGGTGCCCGTTTTTCATCGAGAGAAATCGGTATTTCTCGGATGATGATACCGGCGCGTTCGGCACGTATCACAAACTCGCTTGCAAAGATGTCTTTTCCGACAAGGCATCTATCGAGCACCGGCATGAGGGGTTCTCTTAGGAAAGCTTTGACGCCGTGGGTGTCGGTCCCTTTGAATCCGAGGAATATCTTGAGAAGCAGGTTCAAAACGAAGGTGGCGAGTCGCCGTTTGAAGGGACGTTTGTCTTGCGCCCCTTTCATCGCCTTCGATCCTACGACCATCTGGGCAGCGTTCTCTTTGAAAATAGCAAGCGCTTTGTCATAGAACTCGGGTAAACAGAGATCTATCTCGTCGCAGACGACAATCTCGCCGCTGGCGCGTCGGATACCTGCCTTGAGGGCATTGCCGTAGTCTGGTTCCGGATGGTGAAAAATGGAAAGAGAGGAGAATCGTTTCGCAAGTTCTTCTCCTTTGGCGATGGTGTTGTCTGTCGAGCCGTTTTCAGCAAGAATCACCTCGAAATCAAAGTCAGCGCGGTACCTTTCGAACAAGGTGTAGAGGTCGGTAATTGCCGTTTCGAGAATCTGTTCTTCGTTGTAGACGGGGATGACGATAGAGACGAGCCGCTTACTCATGACTGTTCCTCAGGGGTGCATCATAGTAAAAGGGGTTGGTAAAAGCAATATGAGAAGTATTACTCATTGGTAGGAGGATAGATGAGCATGGCAATTCGTTCGAGACCATACCTGTCGTCGTCGTCGAACGCATCGAGCGTAGTAGCGTCGCCGTCGAGTACCGCTGCTACTTTTCCTTGCCCGTCGGGGACAGGTACTGCGATTTCACTTTTTGAACGACTATCACACGCGATGTGTCCGGGGAATTTAGTGACATCGGGAACTATGATTGTTTCATTGCGGTCAATTGCCGCCCAGCACACACCGGTGTGACGTGCGAGTATCTGACAGGCGAGTGATCCTTGGTAGGGACCGACAATGAGGTCTTCACCGATGAGGCGGTAGAATCCAACCCAGAAGAAGTGAGGGAACTTACCCTTGATCAAGGCAGCAGATGTCGCCATCCGGGCGATGGGATCATTCGTCTTGCTCAGAATCCCCTCCATCTGGGCGATGAGCCGCGTGTATCGCTCTTTTTTACTGTCCACGAGGCGCTTTTTTAGTCTGTTACCTTTCTCTTATCATGAAAAAGGGAAAGAGGCAAGTCTTTAGAGCGCCTCTTGCATTGGCGTTTTCTCTGGTTATACTGCGTTGGTGGATAAACGAGAGGTGCCGATGCTGCTCAAAGGAAAGCCAGTAGCGGAATCCCTTATCCAGAGTCTGGAAAAACAAAACCTCCCAAGATTGACGCTAGCGGTTCTCCACCCCACTGGTGATGCTTCGGCGGAAAGTTACCTCAAAGCAAAGGAGAAAACTCTCGCGCGACTCAACTTCAAACTGGAGGTCATCTCTTGTGCGCGCTCCGTTGCCTCCGAACAGTTTTGCGCTCTCATTGATAAAGTGAATCGCGATCCGGCAGTGCATGGCGTGATGGTGGAAACACCGTTTCCTTCGTCGCTTTCCGCTACAGAAGTGTTCCGTCGTCTCGATCCAGTCAAGGATGTTGACGGTGTTTCCCTTTTCAATCAGGGAATTCTATATGCTACACGGGAAGAGCGTCTCGTCCCATGTACGGCGATGGCGGCCATTCTCCTCCTCGAGCACTATGGGGTAGAGATCAGTGGCCGCCGTGCACTCGTCGTTGGGCGAAGCACTACGGTCGGTTTGCCCCTCGCCAAACTACTTCTCAACCGTAACGCGACGGTGACGGTTGCCCATAGTAAAACAGAGCAACTTGCCTCTCTTGCCCATCAGTATAATCTCGTAGCGGTAGCGGCCGGAAGATCAAACCTTCTTCGAGCGGCCGATGTTGCCGATGGTACTGTCGTAGTAGATGTTGGAGTCAACGTGATGCCTGATGGGACACTCTGCGGCGACTTTGCGCCGGAAGGAGGTGAAAATGCGGAGCGTATCAGTTATTCACCAGTACCGGGGGGGGTGGGTGTAGTAACGAACGCCGTGCTTTTGCACAATCTCGTAATGTGTTATAGGCTGCAAAAGGAGACTGGGAGATGAAGACTATTGACGAGATCATGAAGACGCTGCCTCATCGCTATCCGTTTCTACTCGTGGATCGCGTGCTTGAGGAAGAACCGGGGAAGAGAATAAAAACGCTCAAGAATGTGACGGCAAACGAGCCTCATTTTCAGGGGCACTTTCCTTTCTATCCCATCATGCCGGGTGTGCTCATCGTCGAAGCGATGGCGCAGAGTGCCGGCATTTTATTTAGTGACGAAGCCGCCTCCGGGAAGAAAATGCTCTTTATGGGCATAGATGCCTGTCGTTTTCGTAAGGAGGTGCGTCCCGGTGACCAACTCATCATGGAGATAGAGGTTATCCAACAGAGGGGAACTATTCTCAAATTCAAGGGAACGGCAACCGTTGACGGGCAAAAAGTTGCCGAAGCGGAAATGATGGCGGCACTTGACACACGGCATGAATAAGTTGGCTGATCTTCTTGCCGTAACTGGTGATCCTCTCATCCTGTTGCTGCTTCGATGGAGTGCGATTGTCGGTCCACGCAATCGTTGCTTGCTCTTCCCGTATGCACTTGACCAGAAAAGGAAATGTTTACGCGTTGCCGTACCGAACGGGATGGTGAAGGCGCAGTATAGTCCGCTGTTGCCTCTCATCATCCAGAAAATTGGAGAAGTGCTTCCCATCGTGTCGGTTGAAACGATTGTCCTCTCGGTAGAACCTCGCTTTTTTGAAAAGAGATTTCGCGCCACGCAAAAAAAAGAGGAGGGCACTCCGATTAACGAGGATGCTCTTGAACGAGCGTGTCAGCGTCTCCTTGACGAGGGTGTTTCGCCTCGTTTCGTCTCTTCCCTTGCCAAAATAGAGGTCTTGCTGAACCAGCGGCGCCATGCGCATAGATAAAGAGCATCTCCTCGACCTTGCAGTTGCCACCCCCCCTGACAGCCATTTGTTACTAGAGATTGGTGAGAATGGTGTTGTGCGCCGTGTCCCGTGTGCAAGTGAATGGGCACTTGCTGAGTATTTTCAATTGTTCCGTCCTTCCAATCGGGTGAGAGGTTTTGTTATTATCCTTGCCTCCGGCGCAAGTCTTCCTCACCTGCATGAGGTGATGGATGAATGTCTCGTGAATATGATACTCCTTGTTCACCGTGAGGCTGATGGAATGCCGTCAGCAGTGGTACTCTATCGCCGAGGAGACACATCCCCTCGCGGTAAGCGATATTCCTTTTTCCTGATGCCTGACGAGATAATACCTGTGCTGAGCAACGGAGATAGTGGTGCACTTCTCCTTTTTAATGGTGTTCTCGAGAAACCGTTTATTCGTGAGATGATAAAGTTAAGCCGCGATGCTGGTTTTTCGGTAACGGCAACTCTCCTTCACCGTTCAGCTCATTTTCTCACCGGATCGTTGCGTGCGTTAGCCGATCGGATCTCGACAATGGAGGACTCTTTCGAGACGATTATCTTCGCCAGTGACCCCGGAGACCGGGTAGTGGCCTCTCTTGCGGACCTTACTGGGAAAGAAGTTCTGACACGCGAAGACCTCATTATTTCCATATTCGAGAAACGGGCAAATGGTCACGCTGGCAAACTGACGGCAGCCTCTTCTGCTGTCGGACGAGAGAAGGTGCGTCACCGTGAGCGCTCACACGGGCTTTCGCGTCTCACCGGTGGTGTATTAGGTGCGCGCGGCCCGGGAGAGACAGTCAAGGAGGAGAGGAAGCGGGTTCTCAAACGACGTGAACGGCGCATACGCGAAGCGCTTGAGAAAGAAAAGGAACGACGGGAAAGGCAACGACGCTTCCGCCTTCGCACCACGTATCCGACAGTGGCAATCGTCGGCTACACGAATGCCGGTAAGTCAACGCTTTTCAATGCACTCATTGGTGAAACGGTGGTGCGCGCCGCCGACGAGTTTTTTTCTTCTATAGACCCGAAAATACGGTTGGTATCGCTCTTCGGCAGAAAGTTCTTTTTGCTCGATACCGTAGGGTTTATTGAAGGAATGTCACGAGGCGTTCTCGATGCTTTCGAGCCGACCTTTGATGAAATAATCCATGCCGCGCTGGTCATTCATGTAGTTGACCCAACGGTTCGCGAGTGGCGTGCCAAGAAAGAAGAAGTGGACCGTCTTCTTGCCGCCTGCGAGGTCATGCCCGAACGGGTAGTGACGCTTTATTCGAAGCGCGATCTCCTGAACGGGAACCTGCCGGAGGGGGGCGACCTCTGTTATGCGGCTCATAACCGTGAGGATATTCGACGACTGAAAAAATTCCTGTTCGATCGGCTTTTCGGTGATGTTTGACATCCCGTTTTTTTGATCGGTCGCAAAAAAACTTGCATGCCAGAAAAGACGGTGATGGAAAGAGGTTTCTGCAAAACTCGCCGGATACTTGCATAAGGAGAAAAATCCGTTATGCACATTTTTGTGTTGTGGAAAATGAATAGGTTATCGGGGTGACTTTCCGCTCTGTTTTTGTAGGAGGCTGTTATGATCACAACAACACGCCGCGTTGGTTGGTTGTTCATGATTCTTCTTTTCCTCTCTTGTGCCCGTCACGAATCTCCCTCGAACGACGAAATGGTGGTGGGCGATGAGGATTCCGTGCTGATCGACGCGGGGGCGGACGACGATTTACTCTTCGACGGAGATAGTGATGAGTCGCCGGACAGCGACGATTTCTGGGATTTCCGTATCAGTCTTGCACAGAACAACCTGCTTGCCGGAATCGTACCGACCGATGACGGCGGGTTCATTGTCGCGGTCAAGATGGAGGACAACTTTCCCGGACTCAACGGCGCTTTCCTTGCGCGGTATAACAGCGATTTCTCCGAACGCTGGATCTACTGGTGGGAAAACGGAGTTAGTCCGGTAGGACTCACCTATGGTCAGGATCAATCCGAGGTGATCGTTTCAGGGAGAGGGGACGGCATGTATCTGGCTAGGTTCAACGCTCAAGAAGGGATCTTGTTATGGGAACAATTGTGGCAACACGAAGCAGGGGACGACCCCGGCGATGCACTCAATATGCTCAATAACCATGTGGTCGGACACGATGGACTCTTTGTGCTCGGTCTTTGGCAGGGGTCCATTGATGGGCACATGACCTATCCTCAAGCATATATCGGCAAAATCGATTTCGAAGGGAATCTCCTGTGGGGCAAAACCTATGGCGATGGAAATGCGGGCACTGCCGCCATTGACAGCGAAGGAAACCTTTACGCCACCGGCTACATGACCGACAAGGTCGAGTATGTCTCTTCCGTGCTCCCGTTCCTCATGAAACTCGACAGCAATGGCAATGTCATCTGGCTTACCAAATGGGAAAAAGAATACGAGAATTTATGGAGTTGGGGACTCGATGTCCTCGTGGATGAACACGACGACATCTATGTGATCAGTCAAGTGCCTCTTTTACAAGACGGCATCAGGGCAATGGTCAGGAAATACACCAAGAATGGGGCTCTTCTCTGGGAATACCACAGCGCCGCCACCTTTTACGCCGAAAGGGTTTACGGTCTTTTTCTCAAGGATCGGTACCTTTTGCTTTTCGGCGCCGCCAGCGCCGCCGGATCTTTCGCCTCTCCGCTATTGTTGGCGCTCGATGCCGACAGCGGCCAACGGATCGAGAAGCGTCTATTGCCCGTTAACGACGGAGGCACTACCGGTAAAAGAGCGACTGCTCTCGGTGTTATCGAAAGGGTTCAGGGGCTCCTTCTTTTCGCCGACGAAGAGAGGACGACCACCTTCACGGAGGAGGATACTTGGAGCGACATTGTCTTCAAGCGCATTCCCTATTTCTACGAGGGACCACCCGCCTATCATGACACCCCATGCTCCGACGAAATCCTCAAAACCCGTCAATTCGGCACAGAATCGGAGGATATTCCCATTGCAGTGGCGTATGCCCCCGACGGAACAATCATCATCGTCGGCAACACCGAAGGGATCTTTCCGGGAAACGCCTCTCATGGCCTCGGCGATATCTTCGTGACCAAACGGAAAGAGGACGGTACGCCGCTTTGGACAAAACAGTTCGGCACGAGCGACAACGACATCGCGGCAGCGGTGGTGGTTGACAACGAAGGGAACCTCTATGTGACGGGGCATACCTACGGCCACTTCGCGCACCCGTGGTGGCGTCACCGGGACCCCGATGTCTTCCTTGCAAAGATATCTCCCGACGGGACGGTGGCATGGATCGAACAAATGCGCACCGACGACGAGGACTATGCGACCGCCCTTGCCGTGACCGGTGCGGGCAACATCCTCATGTACGGCTACACCCGCGGATCGCTCGATGGTCTCCCCAAGGACGAGACCGAATGTTATGACAAGGTGAATTCAGACCTGTTCCTCGCCGAATGGACACCAGAAGGCGAGATGGTATGGCTCAAACAGTGGGGCGGCGACAAGGATGATATGTCGGCGGGAATGACGCTTGATGCCGAGGGGAACATCTTCATCACCGGCTATACACAGAGTGCGTTGGAAGGCAATATCATCATCGAGGACAATCTCTATTTCGGAGAGCATTTTCCCGGCGCATTTGCTAGCAAAAGAACGCCGGCCGGTGAGAAGATATGGACAAAGGTGTGGCAAAGAGAGAATGGAAGTCTCGACATTGAAGCCAACCGGACCGACGAGGGAAAAGAGATAGCGGTTAGATCAGACGGGACGGTGATTGTTGCCGGTATAGGAAGGGGAATCTTCTCTAATGGGACCGCAGAGGAGTCGCCCTGCTCACCCGCGCCTTCCTCGGCCTGTCGGGATGTTTTTATTACAACGCTTTCCTCCGACGGCGAACTCTGGGCCCATCAATGGATCGGAACTCTGTGGTTCGAGGCGGTACAGGACATGGTTCTGCATAATGACACGGTAACCATCGTTGGTTCAACCGAAGATGCCATGGACGGGCAGACCTACCGCGGCTGGACCGACTGCTTCGTCACGACGCTCGGCGAAACACCGAAGACCGAGCAGTTCGGGACGCCGGGCGAGGATATCTGCCGCGCCGCCGCGTGGGATGAGAAAACATCGTCGCTCCTCATCGTCGGCGAAACGCGGAGCACCTTCAGCGGCTGTACGAACGCTGGCAACAGCGACGGATTCGTGGTGAAAGTGCCGATGTGAGAGTTACGCTTCAGCGGGGCAGTCCCACTCCGTAGTAATCAAAAATGGTTCTGATTTGTTGATCATGCGAATAGACATTGCGCAGATCGAAGAAGAACCGGTCTTTCATGAGATTTCTCAAGCGAGGCAGGTCCATGCCGCGAAACTGGTTCCACTCGGTCAGGATGACAAGGGCGTTGGCGCCGCGTGCCGCGTCGTAGGTATCTTCACAGTAGGTCATTGATGCTGCGTAGTCGGCAAGGCGCCACCGCGCTTCCCGCATTCCCTGTGGACAATAGGCGCGTATCGTGGCGCCGTTCCGGATGAGTTCCGGGATGATAGTGAGAGAAGGAGATTCGCGCATATCGTCGGTTTCCGGCTTAAAAGAAAGCCCAAGGACGGCAATAGTTTTTCCTTTTACCGTCCCCATGGCGGAGAGTATCTTCTCGACCATTTTGCGTTTTTGTTTTTCATTTGCCTCGATGGTGGCCTTGACGATGAGCAACTCCACACCGTTTTTCCTGCCGATGTCGTAGATAGCCCTAGTGTCTTTGGGGAAGCAGGAACCACCGTAGCCTGGGCCCGCATGGAGGAACTTTGGCGAAATACGGCCATCCATGCCCATCGCCTTAGCAATATCCTGTACATTCGCGCCGACCTTCTCGGCGAGGAGCGCCATCTCGTTGATGAAGGATATCTTTGTTGCGAGGAAGGCGTTCGAGGCATACTTGATCATCTCGGCAGTCTCGATGGTTGTGAAAACGAAGGGGGTCTGGTTGAGGTAGAGGACGCGGTACACCTGCCGCATGACCTCCTCGGCGTGTTTGCTTTCGGTACCGATAACAATGCGGTCGGGATGCATGAAGTCGTAGACCGCGTGACCTTCTCTCAAGAATTCCGGGTTGGAGACTACATCGAATTCATGGGAGACTCCCCGCTTGCACAGTTCTGAAGCAATGGTTTGTTTCACGAGTTTTCCTGTTCCGACTGGTACCGTGGACTTGTTGACAACCACCGTGTACTTGTCAAGGTGACGACCAATTTCCGAAGCAACCGCAAGGACGTACTGGAGATCTGCCGAACCGTCGTCTTTCGGGGGGGTTCCTACGGCAATGAAAATGACAGACGAAGAGGCAACCGCCTCTTTCATATCGGTAGTGAAAGAAAGGCGTTGGTTGGTGAGGTTGCGTATTACCACGTCGTCGAGTTCTGGTTCGTAGATGGGTATCTTCCCGTTTTTCAGAGCACTGATCTTTTTTTCGTCAATGTCCATACAGAGGACATCGAGACCAAAATCAGCAAGACAGGCACCCGTGACGAGTCCTACATAGCCAGTTCCGATGACGGCAATCTTCATATGAGCCTCCGATCCTACAGCGTAAACGGTTTTACCATAGTAATTTGACAGGGGAGGTCAAGAAAAGAGCGGGGGTCAGCGCGTGGTTGAATTCAAGTGCCCTGGGAGGTTATTTTTGCGAAAAATAAATATGTCAAAGAAACCTTTCAGGTATCCTCCACCGTAACTGAAATGAGCCATCATGAAAGCCACAATGACCAACAGGAAGAAACTGAATATTCTCCGTTCTGGTGGCTGGTGTTTGGTTATGAAGAACGAGGCGATGAATATGGGAATGAGATACATGAGAAGATAGGTACCAAGCGCATAGAGGGCTGTCGGCCACTTGAAAGGAACAACAATCAGGAGTGCAACGAGTCCGAAGAGAAAGAGAGGAGGAAGCAACTGGCGCGTGCTGGAGAGCATGCCGTATTTCTTGTTCACCTTGTTTTTCCAGTAGCCGTACTGATAGAACATCTGTGCCGCTTTTTCGAATGTTTCGCGAGCATAGTAGCGGATACGGAGCCACGGCAACATTAGAATCCGGAGTCCCCAGGCGCGGAGCCGCATGTTATATTCGAGGTCCTGTGCTCGAATGAACTCTTCGTCAAAGGGGCCTAACGCTTCGATGGTTTCTCTCCGCCACGAGCCGAAGGGGACGGTGTCGACAAATCGTTCACGACCGCGTGGTGCTGTTCGATAGGTGAACCCGACGCCGAGCGGATGACGCATGACAGAAGCAATGGCGTGAGCACGTATGCTGTCGTCTCCCGGGAGGGTAAGCCAGCAGCCCCCGATGTTTGCCGCAATCCCTTTTTTGTGCCATTTTACAAGTTCCGAAATGTAGTTCGACGGATATTCTGAATGAGCGTCGCAGCGAATGATAATATCGCCTGTCGCCGCTGCTAAACCAATGTTGAGTGCCACGACTTGTACCGTCTTGGGATTGTCGAGAAGACGGATAAAGGAGTATTTTGCAACATATTGGGCTATGATCTCCCGTGTCCCGTCGGTCGAATAGCCATCTATTACCAGTATTTCGGAACCGCTAGTAGCAAAGTCAAAATCGTTGGCAATGAGACTTTCGAGGCAACGCCCGATGTACTTTGCTTCTTGATAGGTCGGTATGAGGACGCTCACTTTCACCGGCAGGCACTCCTTCCCATTTTGCAGGAAACTGTATGAATAGAGAAAAAGAAGACAAGAATTTATTCAGAAAAAAGTGTTTCCCACGAGCGAATAATATGGGAAATGGCAAATCGTTCCACGGCAGTGGCACGAATACGCTCACGTGACCATGAAAAGGAAAGAGCGCGGCGGATAGCGTAAGCGAGGCTGAGAGGATCTCCGTAGCAAGCAAAGAAACCGTTTACTCCTTCGACAATGATCTCTTCGACTCCGCCAATTTTGTCGAAGGAAACGGTGGGAGTGCCGCATGCGTGCGACTCAATGAGAACGTTGGGAAAACCTTCAAAAGCCGAAGAAAGGATGAGGAGGTCAACCTCTTTCATGAGAGGGTAGGGATTTCTCATGAAACCTGCAAGATGAACATAAGGGGAGATTCCCATACGATTGATAGTCTCCTCTATGAGCCTCTTTTCTGGCCCTTCACCGCAAATGACAAGATAGAAAGGTATGTCGGGTAAAAGGTGTCTTACCGCTTCCAAGAGGAGAGGATACTGTTTTTGAGGGACGAGACGTCCCACGGCAAGAAGTCGTTTCTTCCCTTCCGGCAGCCTTATAGG
>Ga0209101_1001343_pt1 | contig 18369 bp, 13 predicted proteins | sample ConPoolayeCmetaG_FD_185481 | JGI IMG/M metagenome (GOLD analysis project Ga0209101, IMG submission 185481) | Hot spring microbial mat communities from California, USA to study Microbial Dark Matter (Phase II) - Cone Pool mat layer C metaG... ...
CCCAAAAACCGCCCGCCCAGCGACAGGTGGCCCGACCACTCGGGGCGGCGCAGTAGCGCCACGCCGTCGCCGTCTTCGGCGTCGAGCCAGGTCAACCCGGTGCGCAGCCGCAGCGACCCCAGCCGCTGCACCCACGACGCTTCCACCCCCTCCATGGTGGCGCGCCCGAGGTTGGCAAAGGCGTAGGTGGTGAAGTCGAATTGGATGAGGTTCTCCACCCGGTTGGAGAACCCCACCAGCTGCACCAACCCGGCGCCGCCCCCCAGCGCCAGCGCCACCCCCGCTTCGGCCCCGCGGCTGCGCTCGGCCTCAAGGTCGGGGTTGCCCGAGAAGGGGAAGTACAGCTCGCCCAGGGCAGGGGCGCGGAACGCCCGCCCCCAGGAACCCCACACCCGCGCCGGCCCGGCCAGGTGACTCACCGTCACCCGGGGCGACACCTCGCTCCCCCACGGGTCGGCGTCGTCCCAGCGCGCCCCGGCCAGCACCTCCCAGCGCCGTGACGGCCGCCAGCGGTCCTGCACGAACCCCGAGGCGGTGGAAAGCCTGACGGCGTCCAGGTTGACGCCGAAGGAGGTGACGTCGCTCACCTGGTCGCGCCGCCACTCACCGCCGGCGCTCACGCGGTGGGGACCCAGGGTGCGGTGCCAGGCCAGCCGCGCCGCGGTGGTGTCCGCCGCCGTGTCTCCGGCCACGTACCCCCAGGGGTCGTCGGGGTCGCGGAAGGAGAGCTCCCGCTCCACCCGCGACAGCGACCCTTCCAGCACCCCTCCCCCCACCTGCGCCAGGCGCAGCGGCACCGCAACGAGCGTCTCCCGCGCCTCGGTGCGGCGGTTGGGGGTGGCGGCGGCGCCGCTGAAGGGGATTTCGGTTTCGCTGTCGGTGTGGCGCACCAGCAGGCCGATCCGCCCCGCCCCTCCCAACGAACTGGAAAGGTACAGCGAGCCCAGCCGCGCGGCGAAGTCGTCGTTGGGCAAGGGGCCCTCTCCCTCCCGGTAGGCCACATCGGCGCGCAGCGAGAGCGCCCCGGCAGAGGTGGAAAAACCCAACTCACCGCGCCGCCAGCCGCTGCCCCCACCCTCGCCCAGCAGGCGCAACGACGGCCCCCCGTCCCGCGCCGGCACCAGCTGCACCACCCCGCCCAGGGCGTCGGCGCCGTGCAGCGCTGAGTAGGGCCCGCGCACCACCTCCACCCGTTCAAGCCCCGCCAGAAGCGGCAAGCTCCAGTCGTAGCCGCCGAAGTACCCCGAGTTGAGGCGCACCCCGTCCAACAGCACCAGCGTCTGGTTGGAGCCGGCGCCGCGCACGAACAGCGACGCCACACCCCCGTCCAGGCCGCTGCGCAGCAGCGTGGCGCCCGGCACCCGGCGCAGCAGCTCGTGCACCGCGGGTCCACCGTGCGCCTCCAGCTCCTCGCGGTCGAACACCGTGCTGGCGGCGCTCACCTCCGCGAGGGGCGTCTCCTCGCCGGTGGCGGTGACCACCACCGTCTCCTCAAAAACCCCCTGCTGTGCCGTCACTGGGGCAGCGGCGGCCGCCGCTGCGACGAGAAGAGAAACCACTCCACGCATCGGAACCTCCCGTTCCTTCTGGGGTGGCAGGTCTCCTGGCTCCCGGATCACCCGGTCCTCCTCGCCTTCCCAACCCCTCTTTGAGGGATCAGTGGCCAACGTGAGGAGGCCGTCCCCGGTTACAGTGGCGGGGGCCGCGCTGGCTTTTCACCGGCTTCCCTCACCCGCCCTTTGGGCGGGCTTCACCACCCCGGCTCTTTTGTCCCGCTAACCCTAGCGCTTTCCCCCGCCCCGGCGCAAGCCCCCGCGATGCGGGCGCGCGCAACCCGCGGCGTGTGCCTGCAATCGAGCACATCACCTCTCGATCTCGATGGAACCAAGCGCGGCGTCGAACTCTCCCTCCCACACCTCGGGACCCTCGGCCGGGCGGCCCATGCCGATCAACAACCTCAACGCGCCGCGCGGCACGACCCCGAGACACAACAGCACCTTGAAGGCAGTGCCGTCCGCGATCGTGACCGTGTGCTGCGCCCGCGCGTGGGCTGCCATTAGGCCTGACACCTCCGTGGCCTCGATCTCCTGGAGAAGTTTGAAGTCGGCATAGGTGTTGCGAAGCCCGGCGGAAACCAATTTCAAGATCTCCGGTGGCGCAGCTTCAGCGAGCATTCCACCTGGCTTCAGAACAACCGGATGAAAGGGTTCAGTCCCGGGTACGGTCCGGGAACTACATTAAGGCGAACAGTGGCGGCGATGCCAGCGACTGGTTTGCCGCCTGTTACCCAGCGTCGCGCAGGCGCACCCCCTCACGGTTTCCCTGCACCGCCGGCCGCCGAGCCCTGTGCCACCCAGCCGGCCTCGCCACCGGCCTGCCGGCCCGTGGCTCAAGACCTGAGGGGCCAAGTCCTCCGCACCCATCGACCCCGACAGCCCAGAGAGCACCACCGCAGCCACCACGCTGGTGACTAACCGCATCGGCACTTCCCACGCTCAGCATCAGGAGCAGCGCAGAGCCTCGTCCGCTGCATGCTGTTGTTGGACGGCATCCGGGTTTACCAAACGTGTACGACCACCGAGATAAAAAAGTGAGGTGCCGACAACCAGACCGATGACGTAGCCGTAGGGTAATCCGACGGCAAGCAAACCCACCAGCACTGCTATGGGGAATTCGGTTCGACAAGTAGCGGTCTCGCGGACCACCCAGATCAGCGCGAGCGCTTCGAAAAGAAGGATGACGCCGAGAATCGGCAGCGGGAACATTTTCACCAGCTGCTCGAAACCCGGGCCAAAAAAAAGGCCGAGCAGTACAAAGAACGAGCCGTAAATGACCACCGATCCTCCGGTTCGCCCGCCGAAGGCAAAGTGACCCGCCATTCCCCCCGAACCGTGGCACGTCGGCACACCGCCGAACCACGGATTAACCAGGTTCATGAAGGCATACGTAAGCCCGACCTTGCGAATCGTTAACCGCCGATCGGGGAACAAGTCCTCGGCGAGCTGCCGAGTAGCAAGGACGGAGTTGCCGAGGGAAAGCGGTATCTGGGGCAGGGCGAGAACCAAGAACCCGTTCAGGATGTCGATCGGTTGCGGGACGTGGAGACTGGGCAGGTGGAAGCCAAAGCTGCGTAGTACGCCGCCATCCCAGTTGGAGAGCGTCGCATAAATGAGACCGAGGAGAACCACCGGGAGCGCGGCGGGGAACCGACGGCTGCCGAGCAAAAAAACTGTGATGCTAAAGGCACCCGCAGCGAGCACGTACCCAAAATGGCCATCCGCCTGGACGAACTTTCCCAGCGCAACAGAAGCCAGTTGTAGCCCCAGTCCGAGTTGAATACCACGCACCACACACCTTGGCACAACCCGACCAAGCCACTCGAGCACGCCGGTGGCAGCCAGCACCAGCATGACGACGCCAATTGCCAGTCCGCCACCGTAGAGGGTCGCAGCAGACGCCTGCCGCGCGATGACGATGGCAGCCATCGCTTTAAGGGGTTGAACCGGCATCGGCATGCGGTAGGTAATGCCCGTGACCAGCTGCATGACGCCGAACATCACCAAAACGCTCGTCCCGTCGAGTCCGGCGGCGAGCGTCATCCCGATGAGGAGCGGCACATCCGTCCCCAGATCCCCGAACGCGCCAGCCAATTCATTCCGGTCGAATCGGATCCTTGCGCGTTCAAATGCAGGGAGGTGGGCCGGTGCCGAAGTGGCGGAATCGTGTTTCACAGTGTGACTCCTCGTTGCATCTGACAACCGTCACAGCGCAAGCCGGGGGGATTGCTTTTCTTAGCCTTAGTAAGACACCGCCGTCTACGCTGCCACGCGGGCGTCTTGCACCTATCCTACACTGCGTTCCCAAAGCCCTGGCGGTTTGGCCCGGCGTCGCCAGCGGATCGGCACAGGAACACCTTGGCACACCGGCCGCGGGGCGATGTGGTCAGCTGGCGCCGAGACGGTGCGATGCCCGCCCTGGCGGATAGCGGCTTCACACTGACGGCGCCTTTGGACGCTGGCGACGTCTCACGGCGGCCACCACCTGCACGCCGGCTCCCAGCAGAGCGGCCAGGGTCAACAGCGGCACCCCGCGGCGGGCAAACCAATCGGGGAGGAAGGGCAGATAGCGCTGGAGAAAGGTCCCCGAAAAGGGCTCCGTTTCCCCGGCCAGCTGCAACAATTCCCGCTGCCAGTGGGTGAGAATGCACCCACCGGCGAGGGCGAGGGAGATCAACTGGCCGAGGCAGCAGGCGAAGAAGGCCCAGGCGAAGAGGTCGCCACGGCGGAAATGGCGGAACCTACCGGTAAAGATGGCGACGGTCCCGGCGACGGTAACGCCCACGATGAGGGCATGCAGCACCGCGAGAGCTCGGGCCAAGAAGATCGCATCATCGCAGCACGCCAGGCTCGTCATTGACCACCCCCTGCTAGGGGCTGGTAAGGGTGCGATCGTGTCGGGCAGCGAGCGCCGCGGCTGGAAGTGGTCGTGCGCCACCGGCAAGCGGCGGGAGAAGGTGCCAGACCTGGGAACCCTTGCCTGCCGCACCTTGCGACGGGATCATGACGTGCCACGCCCGCAACCGAACGCGACCCGGCGCGGGCCGGGTCGCGGGGGTCCTGCGGCGGGAGAGGGTCACTGCACCACGGCGAGCACCGGTACCTCGATGCGCGGACGGGCGGGGTCGTTGGTGGCGATGCGCATGGTGGTGCGGTGGGTGCCCTTAGGCGCACCCGCCCCCAGGGTTACCGCCACCTGGTAGCGCTGCCCGGCGGTGAGGGGGATCACCTCGGCGGTAAACGCCTTGTTGTCCAGCTCCACGGAGGTGAGCTCGAGCTTGGCGTCCTGGCGGTTGGAAATGAGCACGATATTGCGCCCCACAGGGGCGGTGGCCTGCACCGTGCCGAAGTTGATCTCACCGGGAACCACCTGGATGATCGGGCGGACGATACCACTCACGGACACGGAGACCTCGGGCGCCTTGGGGTTGGAGGTCTTGAGGGTGATCTTCTGGTTGAGCATCCCCTGGGGCGCATCGGCGGGCACGGTGACGCTCACCTCCCACTGGGGCCCTTTGAGGCTGGCGATCCGCTCCTTTTCGGGCAGTTCCCGAAAAGCCACCTTGAAGGGGCCACCGCCCGTGTCGGCGGCGGTGATGCGCAAGGGAGAGCCGTCCGCGGTGGCCACCACCACCTTGTCGGTGGCTGGCTCGCCCTGCAGCACGTTAAAGGACAGCAGCGGCTTGGGGTACACCTCCACGAAGGCGCGGGCGTCGAACTTGATCACCAAGTTCACCTGAGGGTTGTCGGGGTCGTTGGTAAATACCAAGATCGCCTTGGAGTTGGGCCCCGAAAAGGAAGCCGTCTCCACCTCGGCGTGGATCGTGCCGGTGGCGCCGGGGGCGATGACGCGGTCGTGCTTGGCCACGGTGCACCCGCAGGTGGGCCGCACCTGGGTGATCTCCAGCGGCGCCGTGCCGGTGTTGCGAATCTTGAAATCGGCCTTAATGACCTCGCCCTTGGTGACGACCCCGAAATCCATGATTTTCTCGGCCACGTCCATGGTGGGCTTGGCCGCTCCCTGGGCCAGCGAAAGCGCCGGTACCAACGCCAGCGCGAGGACAGCCACGATGCTCTTCTTCATACCTTGCCACCTCCCACGTCAAGCTCCGCCCCTGGCGGTGCGGGGTGCTAGAGTACACCCCGCGCCCGGCGGCGCGCTACTGTCATGCACGAATCTTGCCACCTCTACCTGCTCCCCATCGGCGGCACGGCGACGGCCGCCCTCGCCGGGTTGGCCCACGAGGCGGGATTCCGGGTTTCGGGGGTGGACACGGCGCTGTACCCGCCGACCTCGGAGATTCTCGCCTCCCTGGGCGTCGCCGTGCGCGAGGGTTTCGACCCAGCAGGGATCCCGGCCGACATCGACCGTGTGGTGATTGGCAACGCCCTCCCCCGCACCAACCCCGAGGTGCAGGAGGTGCTACGGCGCGGGCTGCCCTACACCTCCCAGGCGGCCGCCCTGGGTGAGTACTTCTGCCGCGACGCCCGCACCGTGGTGCTGGCCGGCACCCACGGCAAGACCACGACCACGGCCTTGACGGCGCACCTCTTCGAGCGCTGCGGGCTGGATCCCACGGTGATGATCGGCGGGGTGCCGTGCGGCGGCCGGCCGTGGCGGCTGGGCGGCGGCGGCTGGACGGTGGTGGAGGGGGACGAGTACAACACCGCGTTCTTCGACCGCGGCCCCAAGTTCCTGCATTATTTTCCGCACCTTTTCGTGGTCGGCAACGTGGAGTTCGACCACGGCGACATCTACCCCGACCTCGATGCCATCGTGGCAGCGTTCCGTGCCGGGGTGGCACGCACCCTGGAACTGGGCGGCACGGTGATCGCCAACGCCGACGACGGCGGGGCGCGGCGGGTGGTGGAGGGCACGCCGGGCGCGGTCTGGTACGGAGAGGGGGAAGGCGCAGACCTGCGTGCCACCTCCTTCACGCACCGCGACGGGCTGCTGGTGGCCCAGCTGGCCTGGCGCAGTCGGCCGCTGGAGGTGTCCGTACCTCTGGTGGGCCGGCACAACCTGGACAACCTGCTGGCCGCGTGTACCTGCGCCTTGCTGGCGGGGGCCGAGCCGGAGGCCATCGCCGCGGCGGCCGCCACCTTTCCCGGGGTGCGGCGGCGGCTCGAGCTGCTGGGCACCGCGGGCGGGGTGAGCGTGGTGGACGACTTCGCCCATCACCCCACGGCGGTGCGGGTGACGCTGGAAGGCGCGCGGCACCGCTTTTTGGGCCGTCGGCTGCTGGCGGCCTTGGAGCCGCGCTCCCTCACCGCCGGGCGAGCCCTCTTCGCCGGGGCGTGGGAGGAGGCGCTGGCGGTGGCCGACGCGGTGGTGATCGCCGAGGTGTTCTACCGGCGGCGCTTGCCAAACGGCGAGCTGCTCGACCGCGATGCCCTGGTGGCGGCGCTGCGCCGGCGCGGGGTGGAGGCGGAGGCGGTGCCTGAAGGGGCAGACCCCCTACCGGTGGTGCGGGCGATGGCGCGGCCCGGCGACGTGGTGGTGTGCATGTCCTCGGGGTCGTTCGGCGCCTTGCCCACCCGGCTTTTGGCGGCGCTTTCCCAGGAGGCCCGGTGAGCCCGGCCTATCTGTTGGCGACGCTGGGGGGGCTGGGGGATCGGCTGCCGGCGCCCGGAACTACGGTGGGATCCCTGGCCGCCGTCGCGACTTACGCGGTGCTCTGGCACCTGCTACCCATCCCGCCGGCGGTGCTGGCCCTGGGAGGAAGCGCGGCCCTTGTTCTGGCCGCGGTGCCGGCGTGCGGGCGGGAAGCGGCACGTCGGGGTCTGGCCGATCCGGGTGCCGTGGTGCTGGACGAGACCGCTGGCCAGTGGGTGGCGCTGGGGGTGTGGACGAGTGTCTACCCTGGGGTTTTGGCTGCCGGGACGTTGGCCACCTCCTTCTTGCTCTTCCGCCTGTTCGACGTCGTTAAGCCGTGGCCGATTTGCGCCCTGGAGCGCCTGCCAGGCGGCTGGGGGATCGTCGCCGACGACGTGGCGGCCGGACTGGCCGCTGGCCTCGTCCAGGTGCTGTTGGCGTCGCTGCTGCTATGAACGCAGGCGCGGCCGGGCGGCTGCCGCTGTGGACGATGTCGTTTTTCCTGACGGTGGCAGCCACGGGGTTGCTGTTCGTGGGGTTTTACGCAGCCCTGCCGGCGCTGCCGCTGTGGGGCCGCGCGCTGGGCGCCGCCACGGAAGAGGTGGGTTGGGTGATCACCCTCTTCTCTCTCGCCGCCATGGCCACTCGTCTGCTCGCTGCCCGCCACCTGGACGGACACCGCCGGCGGTCGCTCTTGCTGGCCGGCCTGGCGCTGTACAGCCTCGCCGCGCTGGCGCACCCGTGGTGCGGCTTTTGGGAAGCGCTGCTGGCCGTGCGAGTGCTGCACGGGGTCGGCTGGGGGCTGGCGACCACCGCCATCGGCGCCGTGGTCGCTGACCTCACCCCGCCGGCGCGCCGGGGCGAGGGTCTGGGCAGCTGGGGGCTGGCGCCCACCGCCGCCATGGCCGCCGGCCCACTGCTCGGAGAGGCCCTCCTGGCGTGGGGAGGGTTTGCCGCGGTGTTCGCTGCCACGGCCCTGGGCGGCGTGCTTGCCGCGGCCGCCATGGCTCCGGTGCGCGCCGGTTCAAGGTCCGCCGGCCCGCCCGCCGCCAGTGCCATCGCCGGACCGCTCCTGCTGCCCCGCGGGGTGGGGTTGCCGGCGCTAGCGCTGTTCCTCTCCAGCCTGGCCTACGGCGCGCTGGTGGCGTTCCTGCCCCTGGAGATGGCCGCCGTGCCGGGGCGCGCCGGGGCGTTCTTCACCGCCTACGCCCTGGCGGTGCTGGCGGCGCGCCCGCTGGCCGGACGGTTGTCGGACCGTCTGGGGCGCCGGCCGCTCATCGTCCCTGGGCTCGTTGCCGGCGCCGCCGGCACCGTGCTACTGGGTCTCGCCCCGGCCGGCGCTCCCTTGATCGCCGCCGCCCTGCTCATCGGGGTGGGGATCGGCGGTGCCTCCTACCCTGGGCTGATGGCGCTGGCCGTGGACCGCACCCCGGTGGCACGGCGCGGCGCCACCATGGGGGCGTACTTCACGGCGTACGACCTGGCCATTGCCCTGGGAGCGGTGCTGCTCGGGCCGGTGTACGCGGCGCGGGGCTTCGCCGCTTTGAACCTGGTCGCGGCCACCGGCATCCTGGCAGCTGTGCCGGTGGTCCTGGGGTGCCGAACCCGCCCGTGCTAAGGGTGGAATACCCTGGCCGGCGCCGCGGTCTATACTGCCAGGGTCGCCCGCCTGGCGGCCCCATGCAAAAAAGGAGATGAAACCATGATCAGCACGTCGCTGGAGAAGGCCCTCAACGATCAACTGAACGAGGAGATGTTCTCGTTCTACCTCTACCTGTCCATGTCCGCCTACCTGGAGCAACAGAACATGAAGGGGATGGCGGCCTGGATGCGCCTACAGGCAGAGGAGGAGTACGGCCACGCGATGAAGTTCTTCGCCTACCTCGTCGACCGTGGCGGGGCGGTGAGCCTCGAGGCGATCGCCAAGCCCGAGCACACCTGGGCCAGCCCCCTGGCCGCTTTCGAGGCCGCCCTAGCCCACGAGCGCCACATCAGCCAGCGCATCGGTGCCCTGGTGGACAAGGCGCGCGCCGAGAACGACCACGCCACCGAGGTCTTCCTGCAGTGGTTCGTGACCGAGCAGGTGGAGGAGGAGGCCACGCTGGAGCCGATCATCGCCCAGATGCACGACACCCAGACCAGCAAGGGTGCCCTGTACTACCTGGACCGCCAGCTCGGCAAGCGCGGCAAGGAGTAGGAACGATCACTATCGACAGCCGGCGGGCCGGGGAAGACCCCGCCCGCCGGTTCACCCCCGGGGGGGCGGAAAGCGTCTTACTGGGCGCGCCCGTACACCCACGCCAGGTGCTTCAGGCGCTGTGCCTGGGCCGCCGTCGCCATGCCGGGGGTGAGGCGAAACCCCCAGTTTCCCGCCGCCACCCCGGGGGTGTTCATGCGCGCCTCTTCCCCTGCGCCGGCCACGTCCTGCTGGGGGAGGATGGCCAGATCAGCCACCGACGCGAACGCCAACCGGATCATGTCCCAGTGCACCTCGCGCCCGTCCGAGCCGGCATACTCGCAGAAGAAGCGCCGCACCTCGGGGGACGCCTCGCGCCAGTACCAACCCACCACCGTGTTGTTGTCGTGGGTGCCGGTGTACACGACGAGGTTGCGCCGGTGCTGGTAGGGCAGGAAGGCGGAGCGCTCGCGCGGGTCGAAAGCGAACTGAAGGATAGCCATGCCTGGAAGCTCCAGCTCATCTCGCAGGGCGCGCACATCGTCGGTGATGAACCCTAAATCTTCGGCCACCAGGGGAAGGGGACCCAAAGCGGCGGCTAAGGCGTCGAACAGCGCCCGGCCGGGCCCGGCCACCCAGCGCCCCTCCCGTGCCGTGGTCGCACCGGCCGGGATTTCCCAGCACGCCGCAAAGCCGCGGAAATGATCCAGCCGCAAGGCATCCACCAGCCGCAGGTTGGCGGCGATGCGGTCGATCCACCAGCGGTACCCCTCCGACGCCAGGCGCTCCCAGTCGTACAGCGGGTTGCCCCACAGCTGTCCCTCGGCTGAGAAGTAGTCGGGCGGTACCCCCGCCACTACCAGCGGCCGGCCCTCTGGATCCAGGCGGAAGAGGCGGCGGTTGGCCCACACGTCGGCACTGTCCAGCGCCACGAAGATGGGCGCATCGCCCAACACCCGCACCCCCCGGGCCGCCGCCTGTTGGCGTACGCGCTGCCACTGATGGTGGAACAACCACTGCCGGAAAACGATGCGGCGCACCTCGTCCTGGTGCTGCGACCGCCAGGCAACCACGGCCTCCCGTTGGCATTGGGCGAGGGGTGCGGGCCACTGCCACCAGGGCGCCTCACCGTGCGCCCGGCGCAGCGCGGCGTAAACCGCGTAGTCGTCTAGCCAATCCTTTTCGGCGGCGGCGAAGGCCTCCAGCTCGGGAAGTGGCGCGCCGGCGGCCCGCCGCCAGGCCTTTTCGAGCAGCTCCTCCTTCAGCGCCACCGCCCCGCTCCAGTCCACCCGCGTCACCTCTCGGCAGTCCAAGGGAGTCACCTCCCGGCGATCCAGCAGCCCTTCCTCCACCAGCAGTTCGGGACTGACCAGCAGGGGGTTGCCGGCAAACGCCGAGGTGGACGAGTAGGGTGAGCCCCCGGCCCCCACCGGGGTGAGGGGGAGCACCTGCCACCAGCCGGCGCCCGCCTCGCGCAGCCAGTCCAGGTACTGGGTGGCGGCGGGGCCCAAATCGCCGATGCCAAACGGGCCGGGTAGCGAGGTGGGGTGCAGGAGCACACCGAACGAGCGCGCGAATCGCATCGCCTCATGGTACTTCGCCCGATTTCAACGCCGCCCAGCGCCGCTGGACCCCGACGCACGGCGGCGCGGTGCGGCCGCGCTGCCCTCGCAGAGGCCGCGCTTGCGGGCAGCGGTATCGCCGTCCACGTCCCCCTCCCCGACTGCAGGCCACGTCGCGTATAATCCCGGCCCATGAGACCTCTCGCCTCGTCCGCCCCCCGGGTTATCGGGTCGCGGAAGCGTAGACAGTGAACGCCCCCCCCGCCTTTCCCGTCGCCCCCGAAAGTGTCCGCGCCACCTTCCTGCACTACCTGCGCTTTCAGCGCGGCGTCGAGTTCGAGCGGTCATCACGCCTGGACCGCTTGTCGGCGCTGTGCCTGGCGGTGCGGGAAACGCTGGTCAACCGCCGCCTCGCCACCCAGCGCGCCTGGCGGCGCAGCGCCCCCAAGATCGTCAACTACATCTCCATGGAGTACATGATTGGGCGGCTGCTGCGCAACAATTTGATCGCCACCGATTTGCTTGAACCGGCGCAGGAAGCGCTGACCCGACTGGGGGTGTCGCTGGACGACCTGCTGGACGCCGAGGACGACGCGGGGCTGGGCAACGGCGGTCTCGGGCGGCTGGCGGCCTGCTTTCTCGACTCCATGGCAACGTTGGATCTGCCAGCCTACGGCTACGGGTTGCGCTACGACTATGGGATTTTTCGCCAGAAGATCCGCGACGGGTGGCAGGAAGAGGTCCCCGATACGTGGTTGAAGAACGGCTACCCCTGGGAGATCCACCGCCCCGACCTGACGGTCCAGGTTTGGATGGGGGGACACGTGGAGTGGGGTACCTCGGCCAGCGGCGAACACCAGCCCCGCTGGGTGCCGGGGCGGCACGTCTTCGGCGTGCCCTACGACATCCTCATTCCCGGCTACGGCACCGAGACGGTCCTGGTGCTGCGCCTGTGGCGCGCCGAAGCGCCGGAAGAGTTCGACTTCCAAATCTTCTCGCGGGGCGACTACCTGCGCGCCGTGGAGCAGCGCGAGCGGGCGGCCGCCATCACCCGCGTGCTCTACCCCCCTGACGACACCGAGGCGGGGCGGGAGCTGCGCCTGCAGCAGGAGTACTTCTTGGTGGCGTGCACGGTACGCGACGTCATCAACCGCTTCGAGCGCCACCGCGACGGCGACTGGCACCTCTTCCCCGCCAAGGTGGCCTTCCAGCTCAACGACACCCACCCCGCCTTAACCATCGCCGAGCTCATGCGTTTCTTCGTGGACGAGGCCTCCCTGCCCTGGGCGAAGGCCTGGGAAATCACCTCGCAAACGTGCAACTACACCAACCACACGCTGTTGCCCGAGGCGCTGGAAACCTGGCCCGCCGAACAGATGCAACGGCTCCTACCGCGCCACGTGCAGGTGATGCACGAGATCAACCGCCGCTTTCTGGACGAGGTGCGCCTGCGCGCCCCCGGCGATGCGGAGCGCATCGCGCGCATGTCCATCTTCCAGGAAAACGGCGAGCACCGTTTCCGCATGGCCAACCTGGCCATGGCCGGCAGCCGCCGGGTCAACGGCGTGGCGCGGCTGCATACCGACCTGCTGCGCCGCCACCTGGCGCGGGACTTTGCGGAGCTGTGGCCGGAGAAGTTCGTCTCCATCACCAACGGCATCACCCCCCGGCGCTGGCTTTTGGCGTGCAATCCGGCGCTGGCCGAAGCGATCACCCGGCGCATCGGCGACGGCTGGGCGCGGGATTTGGAGCGGCTCGGCGAGTTGCGCGCCTGGGCTGACGACCCCACCTTCCAAGATGAGATCATGGCCATCAAGCACGCCAACAAGGTGGCCCTGGCCGCAAAAATCCGCGAGCTGTGCGCCGTGGAGGTGGACCCCGACTCGCTGTTCGACGTCCAAATCAAGCGCCTGCACGAGTACAAGCGTCAACTCCTCAACGCCCTGCATATCATCGCCCGGTACAACCGGATCAAGTCTGATCCCACCGCCGAGCTCACCCCACAAACCTTCATCTTTGCCGCCAAGGCCGCCCCTGCCTACCACATGGCCAAGCGGGTGATCCGCCTGATCAACGCCATCGCCGACACGGTCAACCACGACCCCGACGTGGCTGGGCGGCTCAAGGTGGTCTTCTTGCCCGACTACCGCGTCACCCTCGCCGAGCAGATCATCCCCGCCGCCGACCTCTCCGAGCAGATCTCCACCGCTGGTATGGAGGCGTCGGGCACGGGCAACATGAAGCTGGCGCTCAACGGCGCCCTGACCATTGGCACCCTCGATGGTGCCAACGTCGAGATGTTGGAAGCGATCGGCGGGCAGGACATGTTCATCTTCGGCCTCACCGCCGAGGAGGTGGCGGCGCTGCGCGCCTCCGGCCGCTACGATCCATGGGCCGTGGCCGAGGCCGATGCCGAGCTCAAGGCGGCGTTGGAAGTGCTGCACCGCGGCGCATTGGTGGGGGGCGATCACGGCGTGTTGCACGACCTGTGGGCGTCACTCATGCACCACGGCGACCGCTACTTCCTGCTCGCCGACTTTCGCCCGTACCTCCAGGCGCAGGAGCGGGCGGCGGCGCTGTACCGCAACCGCCGCGCCTGGGCCGCCGCCGCCATCCGCAACATCGCCGCCATGGGCCGCTTCTCCTCGGACCGGTCAATCCGGGAGTACGCCTCCTCGGTTTGGGACATCCAACCGGTTTCCGTCAACGGCCCGCGCTCGTAGGCTTGCGCTCGCCCCCGCAGCAGGTTCTAATAGTGGGGTGACACCGCTTTCCGAGCGCCAATGGCATTTTCTCCTCTCCCTCGGCCGGCGTCTCATACCCCCTCTTGAGGATCTCGACGAGGAGGGGCGTCAGCGCTTTCGCGCCATCATCGCCGCCGCCCTGGCCGAGCGACCCACCGCGGTGCAACGACGAATTCGCCTCTTCCTGGGGCTGGTGCGGTGGGCCCCGGTGCTGCGCTGGGCGGCGGCCTTCGAGCGATTGCCGGCGCCCCGCCAGGACCGCTTCTTGCGCTGGCTGCAGGACGACGCGCCGGGTCGTCTGCGCCAGGGGTTGTGGGGATTGAAGACCATCGTGTTCATGGGGTACTACGGCCAGGCGGAGCTGGCCCCGCACCTGGGGTACACGCCCTGCCGCACGGGCAACGAGAAGCTGCATGGGTGAGCGAAGTTTTGACATCGTCATCATCGGCTCCGGGGCGGGCGGCGGGGCGGTCGCCAAGGAGTTGGCGCCGCTGTGCCGGGACGGGGCGCGGATCGCCGTCCTGGAATGGGGACCCAAGCTGGCCGAGCACGAGTACACCGGCCGGGAGCTGGAGATGGCCGGCAAGCTCTACTTCGACTCCGGGGGCGTGTTCACCCGCCAGCGCACCATGACGCTGGCGTTCGGCCGCGCCTACGGCGGTTCGACGGTGGTGTACACCGGCACCTCCCTGATGATCCCGGAGGGGCCGGTGCGGCGCTGGGGAGTGCCGGGCCTGGAGTGGTCCGACCTCCGGCGGCGGTCGCTGAAGTACTTGCGCGAGAACAACGTGCACCTGCTCGAAGAGGACCGCCTCAACGACAACAACCGCCTGTTCTTCGAGGCGTGCACGAAGCTCGGCTTTCGGGTGGAGCAGTTTCCCATCAACGTGAAGGGGTGCCAGGGTTCGGGGATGTGCAACTTGGGCTGCCCCAACGCCGCCAAGCAGGGCACCCACCGGGTGCAGCTGCCGGCGGCCGAAGCGGCGGGTGTGGAGGTGATCACCAACTGCAAGGTGCAGCGCATCGAGGGGCGGGGCGTGCTGCGCGCGGTGGTGGAGGAGCGGCCGTATGGTTTGCCGTCCCCCTGGGAACCCGGGGAGTACCTCGTGCGCGCCCGGGTGGTGGTGGTGGCGGGAGGGGCGGTGCAGTCGCCGGCGCTGCTGCTGCGCTCCGGCTACGGGCGCCACCTGCCCGCCTTGGGTCGTTACTTCACCGCTCATCCGGCGCTCATCCTGGTGGGCGAGCACCCCCGTCCCATCACCAACTTCTACGGGCACCCCAAGAGCTTTTACTGCGATCACTTCGCCGATCGCGGCTTTCTGCTCGAAACGTGCATGTACTTCCCCTTCGTCACCGCCAAGAACCTCATCGGCTTCGGTGAGGAACACGCCCAGCTCATGCACCGCATGGATCGGCTGCAGATGATCCTGGTGCTGGCTTTGGACCCGGCGCTGCCGGAAAACCGGGTGGTCCTCGACCGTGACGGGGAGCCGGTGGTGGAGTACACCTTTAGCGAGGCGGTGCTGGACGCATTGCTGGAGTCGATGAAGGTCTCGGCCCGCATTTTCTTTGCGGCGGGCGCCGAGCGGGTGCATGCGCCGGCCGGGGAGAAGTTTTTCATCGAACGTGGGGAGCAGGATCAGCTCGATGAGTTGATCACCCGGCGCCGGCTGCAGCCGGGGCGAATCTCGGTAGCCAGCGCCCACCTCATGGGCGGTTGCCGCATGGGTGCCGGGCCGGCCGATTCGGTCACCGACGCCTGGGGGCAGGTGCACGGGGTGCCGTGGTTATTCGTGGCCGATTCCAGCCTGTTTCCCAACTGTGCCGAGATCAACCCGTACGTGACCATCATGGCGTTCGCCGATCGCGTCGCCGAGGCGGTGCGATCGCGCTGGCGGGAGGTGTAGCCTATGCGTCGCTCGGTCGCCGATGTGGTGGTCCAAGCGCTGGTGGACGAGGGAGTCACCCACACCTTCGGCATTCCGGGGACGCACAACATCGAGCTGTACGACGCTCTGGACCGCTGCCGGGAGATCACCCCGGTGCTGGTCACCGACGAGCAGGCCGCGTCGTTTGCCGCCGACGGGCTGGCCCGCGCCACCGGGGGGGTGGGGGTGGTCAACCTGGTGCCCGGGGCCGGGGTCACCCACGCCCTGTCGGGAATCGCCGAAGCGTACATGGACGGCATCCCTCTGGTGGTGCTCACCTGCGGCATCCGCATCGACACCGGCGCCGCCTTCCAGCTGCACGACATCGACCAGTTGGCGCTACTCGCCCCGGTGACCAAATCGGCCCGCCGCGCCGAGCGCGCTGACGATGTTTACCCCCTCCTACGCCAGGCGTTTGCCCTGGCCCGCGCGGGCACCCCGGGGCCGGTGGCGGTGGAAATCCCCGCCAACTTTTACCTCATTCAGCAGGAAATCGGCGAGCTGCGCGCTCCCGCCCCCGACGCCCCCCCACCGTTGGATGGGGCCGCGCTGGAGAAAGCTGCCGAACTGCTTAACGCCGCCCGCCGCCCCGCCGTGTACGCCGGCTACGGCGCCCGCCACGCCAAGGAGGCATTGCTGGCCGTGGTGGAAGCGCTGGAGGCTCCGGTGGCCACCACCATCCAGGGGAAAGGGGTGTTCCCCGAGGAGCACCCCCTGTTTTTGTGGAACGGTTTTGGGACCGCCGCACCGCCCTTTGTGCGCAAGGTGATGGCGCGCTGCGACGCGCTGCTGGCGGTGGGGTGTCGCTTCTCCGAGGTGGGCACCGGCAGCTACGGGATCACCCCCCCGGCCACCGTGGTCCACGTCGATATCAACCCCCAGGTGCTGAACCGCAACGTCCCGGCCACCGTGGGAGTTACCGCCGACGCCGGGGCGTTTTTGGCGGCGCTGCACCCGCTCCTTCTTCCGCGGCGCCGCGACGAGGCACTGCGGGCTAGCATCACCGCGGGCCACGCTAGCGTCCGCGAGCAGTGGGCTCGCCACCCGAGCAAAGGGCGGGTCACTCCTTTTCGCCTTTTCTCCGCCATTTCAGAGCTCGCCCCCCAGGCGGTGATCACCACCGATAGCGGCAACGGCACCTTCCTGGCCATGGAGCACCTGCGCCTGCCCGAGCCGGGCCGCTTCCTGGCCCCCGTGGATTACTCATGCATGGGCTACGCCGTCCCCGCCGCGCTGGGCGCCAAGCTGGCCCACCCTCAGCGTGACGTCATCGCGCTGGCCGGGGACGGGGCGTTCCTCATGACCGGCCTGGAGCTGGCCACCGCCAGCGCCTACGGTGCCGGCCTCGTCGCCTGCCTGCTGCGGGACAAAGAGCTGGCGCAAATCGCCCAGTTCCAGCGCACCACCCTCAACCGGGCGGCGTGTTCGGTGCTCTCCCCCTACCGCGCCGACGCCCTCGCCGAGGCCACCGGCGCCGCCTACCTGGCCGCCGGTTGCGATGACGAGGTACCGGCGGCTTTGGGCGAGGCGCTGCGCCTGGCGCGCGGCGGCCGGCCGGTGCTGCTGGAGGTGGCCATCGACTACTCCCGCAAGACGTACTTCACCAAGGGAGTAGTGCTGACCAACCTGTGGCGCCTGCCGTGGCGAGAGCGCGTCCGCATGGTCACCCGCGCCGTGGCTCGCCGGATCAGCCCTCCCTCAAAGTGACAGCCCCCCGCCCTCAGGGGATCGACTCCACCGACTCCTGCAACAGCACGCCCCGCCCCGCCAGCTCGCGCATGACGAAGGCGTAGCACCCTGGCTCGGCGCCGATCAGCTCCAGCGGTGCCACCCCGGCCCGGGAGAACAGGCCGCGGGCCAAAAGCCTGACCACGGCGGTGCAGGTAAAGCCGGTGGTGCGGGCCATCGACGTGGTGGCGCTGGCCCGGTCGTAGCGGTCCTGAAGCTCAAAGGTGTGGCGCTCGCGCCCCATCTCCCCGCGCCCCTCCACGATTACCCGCATCACCGTCACGTCCTCCTCTCCCTCCCGCAGCTCCCACATGGGGAACAGGAGGCGGGTGGTGAGGTCGATGGGGCGCACAATGGCCTTACCGGCGTGCACCGGCTCGCTGGAAAACAGGCCCAGCTGGCGCAACATGCGCATCTTTTCGAAATGCCCTGGATAGCGCAGCGTCTTCTCGCGCATCTCCGGCACCTGGCAGCAGGTGACCAGAAGCGTGCGCAAGCCATCGGTGACGCACGCCTCCAAGGTGCCGAGACCGGGGAAATCTACCAGCTCCGGCTCGGACAAGGCTGGCACCGTAATCACTTTTCCGGCGCTCATCAGCCGCGCCGGGCGGGTGTACTCCTCCAGCACGTCAATGGGCGAAAACGGTGCCTTGTACTCCCAGGGCCAGCGCCGCTCCACAGGCAACCCACCCACGTAACAGACGAAGCGCTCGGTGGTCCGCAGCAGGGTCATCACCCGACCAAGGATGAGGTTGCTGCACCCGGGCGCGACGCCCGCGTCCACCACCGCCACCACCCCCTGGGCGCGGGCGAGCTCGTCGAGCAGGAACGGGTCTTCCGGAAAGAACGAGATGTCCACGATGGGGCGGCCCGCTTCGAGCACGGCCTTGACCGTGGCAAACCCCATGTGCCCGGGGACGGCACCCACCACCACGTCGTGGGCGGCGGCCAACTGCGCCACCGCCGCTGCCTCGCTTAAATCCGTCTGCGCCACCGCTACCGGTGCTGACGCCGCGACCCGCTCCAGCGCCCGCGTCGAGGTGTCGGCCACCGTGACCTGGAACTCGCCATCCCGGGCC
>Ga0209101_1001346_pt1 | contig 18351 bp, 10 predicted proteins | sample ConPoolayeCmetaG_FD_185481 | JGI IMG/M metagenome (GOLD analysis project Ga0209101, IMG submission 185481) | Hot spring microbial mat communities from California, USA to study Microbial Dark Matter (Phase II) - Cone Pool mat layer C metaG... ...
CCCCGAGACCCCGATGACACGAGAACTCGGCTTGACCCGGCAGGGGCTTCTTGGCAAACTTGGCGCGCGTTGTAGGGACGCCATGCTTGATCTGGCCCGAAGTGGAAGTTCTTTGTCCAAAATGCTGGTTGTCGCTCATGCGGGCTGTAGCTTGCAAAGTCGCGGTAGCGATGGCCGGGGCAGGGATACCGGCCGCGGTGCTTTAGTTCGCGCGGGAAAGAACAAATCATTTTCGCTAGGAAAAGACATCTCATTTAAACCCGTGCGGAGTATAGACTGTGTCCAAAAGGCCCTAAATACCGGTAACAATCCAAGGGGTGGCATCCAATCGGTCGTCATTGACAACAACGGAGGTGTACACGGATGTACGTTCGGCGAAGGATCGCAGCGGTTGCTATCTTGACGGGCAGCGTGGTGCTGGTGGTTGCCAGCGGTTGCGGAAAATCGCAGACTTCCGGCGGCAAATCCGCCCCAGCATCCGACGAACTCGCATCGCAAGCCGAGATGCCCGCAGCGCAGTCCGGGGTGGAACTTGAGGGCCCCGCCGCAGCAGTGCGCGACTGGCTCGAGGCGGTTCGGACTGGCAACGATGAGAAAGCCACAGCGATGCTGACAACTTTGGCGCGAGAGAGAACCGCCGCTATGAATTTGTCTGTGCGCCCTCCCGCCTCAGAAACCGCCAAGTACGAAATCGGCCGCGTCCGTATGGTGGGCGACGATGCTGCCCAGGTAGCGGCCACCTGGACCGACTTGGACGAGGAAGGCAAGCCGCAGACCGACGAGGCGATCTGGGTACTGCGAAAAGAGCCGCAGGGGTGGCGGATCGCGGGCGTGGCGGCAACTGTGTTTCCGGGCGAACCGCCGCTGAAGCTGAACTTCGAAGACCCGGAGGACATGTTGCTCAAGCAGCAATGGCTGCGCGAGGAGTATCGGCGACGTGCTGAGCAGACGCAGCAGGCCCAGAAACCCGATCAGCCGGAACCACCAATCCGCCGTTAAAAACTTCCCGTTTTTCCGAAATTATTTACTTGCCCGAGATTATCCCAGCACATATAGAGGTTCCGGCACATAAGCGGCGCGCGTGTGAGAGAGATCGTAGCTGGCTGGCCTTCTTCCTAACTGCTTTTAGGCGAAAATCTTAGAAAGTGCGCAACAAGGCGGACCGACATCGGCCCGCTTTTTTCTTTTCTTGGCTGGCAGCCTTTGCTACAATTGCGTGCTAGCATTTTTTTGCAAATCGCTAGAAGACTCGCAGAACTCCTGCCTTGTGCAAAACACACAATTTCTCGCCGCACCGGTTGACAACCGCCCAATCTATGTTAGTCTATCCAACTAAACTGTGCGACTGATAGCATTTGCCGGACCAGCAAAGGTTGACAACCGGCTTTGATCCCCTACCGGCAGCAAACCGGCGAGACTAGCCGCGAAATGTTGCTGCAATTGGTACCTGGGCGTTCATGCCGTCTGGGACGCTCGGGCGGACGTGCAAGACGGCGCAGTTTGCTGTTTCTCACCCTATGTAACCCTTTTTAGGAGGTTCCACTATGAACCGTGTGTGTCTTGTTTTGGGCATCGCCACTGTGGCGTTGCTGGGTTTGGCTGTCGGCACAGCGTGGTCTGCCGAGGCGGCGCCAGCACCTGAACCGGCGGCGCCTGCACCGGCTACCTGTGCACCGGTCACCTGCGCTCCAGTAACTTGCGCGCCGGTCACTTGCGGCCCGCGGCGGCCCCTGCTGACCTGCCGGGCGAGGACCTGCGAGCCGAAGACCTGTGCTCCGGTCACCTGCGAGCCGAAGACCTTCGCTCCGGTGACTTGCGCGCCGCGCCGGGTGCTCCGCACCTGCGCTCCGGTGACCTGCGAGCCGAAGACGTGCGCTCCGGTCACGTGCGAGCCGAAGACCTGTGCGCCGGTAACTTGCCGGCCGCGCACCTGCCGGCCCCGCACATGCGAGCCGCGGACCTGCCGCCCGCGCACCTGCGCACCGGCGACCTGCGCTCCGGTGACCTGCGAGCCGAAGACTTGCCGGCCGCGGACCTGCGAGCCCCGGACTTGTCGGCCCCGAACTTGCAGGCCGAAGACCTGCGCTCCGGTGACCTGCGAGCCGAAGCCTTGCGCTCCGGCCGCTGGCGAGGCCCCGGCTGCACCGGCCGAGAAGACCCCCGCTGCGCCGCCCGCACCGGCGCCCAAGAAGGCCTAGTGCGACTGTGATCCCCTAACCGCAATGTCATTCATACCAGAGGTTTAGCATCCGGTTACGGGGATAAGCAGAAGAGCCGGGTTTGCCCGCAAGCAGACCCGGCTCTGTCTGTTTTTCCAGGATGTTTTCCGCGATGTTCAAGCCAGACTTTTTACAGGATGTTGGAGTTACAGAAGGCTGGACTTCCGGGATGTTGAAAAGCCTGGCTCGGTCTACCAGCGGACAAACCGATGGCGATTTGCGTCGGAAAAACACCGAACATAGCCTGCCGAGCAATCGGCAAAGCTATCGCTGCGCGCATCCGGCAAGCAATCTCACTGCGTTATCCGATCGCTTCTTCGTAACACTTCTGGCAGAAGTCCCAGTTCACCACGCCCCAGAATCCATTGACGAAGCGGCCACGCTCGTTGCGGTAGTCGATGTAATATGCGTGTTCCCAAACGTCGATGGTCAGCACGGCCTCTTTGCCATGCTTTATAGGCGTGTCGGCATTGCCGCCCGGCATCAATTCCAGCTTCCCCTGCTTGTCTGTGGCTAACCACAGCCAGCCAGAGCCAAACAAGGCCACCGCCGCATCGTTGAAGGCCTTCTGGAAATCCTGGAAGCTGCCGAAGTCCCTGACGATCGCCTGAGCCAGCTTTCCGGTAGGCTCTCCTCCGCCGCCGGGCTTCATGCAATTGAAATAGAACGTGTGGTTCCACGCTTGCGCGGCGTTATTAAATACAGGGCCAGTCGATTTGACGACTACCTCGCGCAACGACATCTCGGCTTCCGGCTTTCCCTCGGTAAGCCGGTTGAGATTCGTGAAGTACGCGGCGTGGTGCTTTCCGTAATGGAAGCTCATCTGCTCTTTCGACAGATATGGTTCCAAAGCTTCCAGGGGATAAGGCAACGGTGGCTGCGTAAACGGCATGCTAGAACCTCCTTTAGACTTGGATGAACCCGGCGGAGCGGCAGTCAACCGTGAAACTGCCAACAGACTGCCACCTGCCGCCAACGAACCAACCAGAAACTCTCTTCGCCTCATGTCATGGCTCCAACGGACAGAAAACAGATACCGTTTCGGGACGACACGCCCCCAAAATACTAGTTCCGCCAATCGGCAAAGACAACAAGATAAATAGCGCCTTATCTGCGTCGGCCGCCTAACCGACACACGCGCCTGCCATCGCCCTGGGCGTTTGGAGCCTCTGCACAAAATGGGTAAACAATAAGCGACGAATGCTCTTAGCTCATGCTTGTCGGACGCGAAAAACTTGTGCATTCGGCAACAAATACAGCCGATTATGTTGACGGCCTAAGTGCGCCAATCGGTATTTTCGGGCGGCCATACGAAATGGACAGTTTTGCAGGAACACGCGCAGCTCACCCGGCCGCGCGCTTTCAACCTGGCAGTCGTGCCCCAAGATTTGAGTGATAGATATGTTTCGTTACTTAGTAGTGTTTGTTTGTGTGTCTGCTGTGGCTGGCGTATCAGGGTGCACCATGTGCGCTTCCCCGTATGACTACTGCGGGGCGACTTTCACGATGGAACCAGGGCAAAGCTGTCACCCGCTGGCAAGGGCAAACTCGCGGCTATCGCCCCCGCTTGAACTTCAAACAACAGAAACTCTTACCGCTTATGATACCGCAGCGCCGGCTCCTACAATTGCGCCACGGCCACAACAAGCGCCACAGCAAGCAACGCCAAAAAAGCCGGAGCCGCCGAGCGATCAGTTCCCGATCCCGGCTGAGAAATTGTTGTATTAATTTCGACAGCGCTAAGTTGGGAGAAAACCACAATATCTTGGGGTAAAACCAGCAACAGCGTAACAAATAGTAGTTGCCAAATTGCAACTTAGCGCTGTCGTATTAAGCCGTGAGGCTAGCGGCAGGTTCCGATTTGCATCAGCGCCGGTCGCACCCAGAGCACCGGACTTGCTGATCGGGTGTCGAAAAACACCCAAGCCGTAATTGCTGGCACCGAGGTGCTCCGGGAAAACCTGGTAGCATTCGGGAAAACCTGGTTAGCAGTTCTGGCGAAAGCGGAGCGTTCGACAGCCGGCTAACCGGCTGCGGCTAGCGCGTCGATAAGCTGTGCGACGTGATCGTCACTGTGCGCGGCGGTTAGGCTGATCCGCAGGCAGGATTGGCCTTCGGGCACCGCCGGGGGCCGTATCGGCGGCACAAATACCCCACGCCGCAACAACTGGGCGGCAAGTACGGTGGCACGGTGCGGGGCGCCGACCACTAGCGGGATAATGTGGCTGGCCGACCGGCCGATGTTCCATCCCATCCGGCTTAACTGCTGGCGTAGCAGATCGGCCTGCTGAAGCAAGTGGCGTCGCCGCTGCGGCTCGCTGCGCACAATACTAATGGCCGCAGCGGCTGCGGCCGCAACTGGCGGGGGCATGGCCGTGGAAAAGATGTACGGACGAGCGCGGTTGACCAGCCAATCGACCAGCGACTTGCTCCCTACGACGAATCCTCCCACACACCCTAGCGCTTTGCTGAGCGTACCGATGCGCACGGCCACGCGGTCCTCCAAACCGAAAAACTCCACCAGCCCCCGACCGTCCTGGCCCAACACTCCAGTGGCATGGGCCTCATCGACCAGCAGCATCGCCTGGTAACGGTCGGCCAGGTGGGCCAATTCCGGCAAGGGAGCAAAATCGCCGTCCATGCTGAACAGCGTGTCGGTGACGATCAAACACCGTCGATAACGGTCGGATCGTCGCAGCAAACGCTCCAAAGCCTCCATGTCGCAGTGGGGATACACGCGAAAATCGGCCCGGGATAGCCGGCAGCCATCTAGCAGACTGGCGTGGTTGTGGGCGTCGCTGATAACTAGGTCTCCCGGCCCAACCAAAGCTGCCACTGTTCCAACGTTGGCCGCATAGCCTGAAACGCACACTAGGGCCGCTTCTGTGGCCTCAAACGCCGCCAGCCTTCGTTCCAGAAGCCGATGATAGCGGCTGTAACCGCTTACCAGTGGGCTGGCGCCGCTGCCTGTGCCTTCGCGTCGAAGCGCAGCGCGGGCGGCGGCCGCCAATCGAGGATCGCCTGCCAGCCCAAGGTAGTCGTTAGACCCGAAGTTGATAACTGGTTTCCCGTCGATATTGCACACAGTACCTTGTGGCCCGGTGCGAATACGCCGGCTGCGCAGCAGGCCTTGCGTGGCCAATCGCTGCAATTCTTCATCAATCCAGTGGAGAACAGTGCACACGGCAAACATTCCTAACGCGGCCTTTGCCCGCCACCAACCTGTGTTACCGCAGCGACGCGCTGCGGTCGCAGCCGCAAGCCCTCGCCTTATGGCCACAAAACAGCGTGGCCTTTGTATGTTATCAATATTGCGGTCAATGCTGAGTTTGGTAAGAAGAAAGCGGGCTGCTCTGCCAGGTGAGCGTAAGCCAACGGAGCGGAGCAGTCCGGCTAATGGCGAGATCGGCGTGCCCTCAGCACTCGAGGCCCTGCTCCAGGTCGCGCGTTAATATACAGGCGCGATGAACAAATGACACGCCAAAAGGCACTAAACTGGGGAAACAAACAGCGCGCTGGCGGCATACTGCCTTAGTATAGGCTGGGGAACGCAAAATGCGGAAGCTTTTTCTGCTGTTACCTTTCCTGGCGACGCTGCTTGCCGGCGCCATTGCCGGTGCGGCTGACGCTACAAACTCTTTGAGGCTGAGCCTGTCGTGGGGCTACCAGTCGAAGTCGGCAGCGCCGTTTTGTGTGCGGCTTCTGGCCCACGGTGTGGAGTTGTCGCAGCCGGTTGCCGTCAACATGGAGCCGCCCGACGGACTGCGCGACGGGGCCTGGCATACGCGCTCCGGCGGCGGCGACGTGGACGGCTTGGAACTGCTGCTGCGCTATCCGTCCGCCCAGCTCCGCCAGATCGACAACCTAAACAGCATTTGGGCCGACCTGATCGCGCAAAGCGATGCCGATACTGCCCGCCGCCTCCGTAGCGATCCGGCTTTCCAACGCGACGGCAGAAGATTGACCGTGCAGATGGACCGCGAAGGAACCAAGGGGTTCAGCGTTGCCGTCGGCCAGTTGCTTGAGCATCGGGCGCTGTGGGTGCCGTCGCTAGATGTGTATCTGGCGGTGGGCGATCCGCCGATGGATTTCGCCGCACATTCTGAGCAGTTGCGCGCGTGGCAAGGAAAACGCATTCTCGATCGGGTGCGCGTTGAGCCGGAAGCCACATACGCTCAATACAAGGCCCTCTGGGAAGACATGGGCGCGCCGCGCTACGCGCATCCCTCTCAGCCCGAACCGGGACACATCGTCTGTCTCGGTTGGGACGGCACGCCGTACAAGTTCGGCTTGGCCGCCTGTGTCGCAGGATGACCTTCAGACGCTCTTTCGCCTGGAATATGCCGCCGCACGCAGTGGCACGTTGAAGTTCTGGTCGGACTATCTGATGCGCGGCGCACAGTTCCAGGTGCCGGAACAGGCCGTCAACGAGTTATTTCGGGCTAATCTTTGGCATACCCTGCGTCTGCCCCGGCGGCACGGCGGCCCGCAAGCCGGAGTCAGGCTCGACCTGCCCTATTCCAATTTCGCCTACGGACAGCAGGGCGTTCCCTGGCCCATAAACCAGGCCGCGTACGTCGACTACATGCTCTACGATCTGCGCGGCTATCACCACATCTCCGCCGAAGAGCTTGCGGCCATATTCCGTAGCAATCAGCAGGCCAACGGGCGTGTCGGCGGATATGCGAATTGGTTGGTTTACACGCCCAGCATGATGTATGCGGTGGCCCAGAACTACCTCCTGTCCGGCGACCGCGCAGCCTTCGAGCGGCTATTGCCACCCACGCTCAAGGCTCTCGACTGGTGCCTGGAGGAATTGCGGCTGGCGCAGCGGGACGAAGGACCGACCAAGGGCCTTGTCCGCGGGCCGTTGAACGACTTGACCGGCGACGGGGTGTGGGCCTTCAATCAGGCATATCTGTACGCCGGATGGGCTGTGGCTTTGCGGCGTTTCCAACGCCTTTGGCACAGGCTGGAGCGTAGCGCGGATGCGACGTGCCCTTGCGTTTTTCCTGTGGCAAGCGCATGTGACTCTGCGTAAAACGGGAGTCTCTTGCACCCTGCCACTAATACCCATGCGGCGATTTATTTCTTCTTGCGAACGCTCAGCGCGGGACCGGGCCAGAGGACTTCTAACATGTGGTGGTCGGTTTCGGAGAATATGGTGAAAATGTTCTCTCCCGGCTTTAGCACCTCAGGGGGAATCAAATGGATGTCGTAGTCGTAATGATGATTGTTTCCCTCATGCGGGTGTTGGTAGTCGTTCAGCCGATAGGGAGCGTGGTGCTTATCCCAGCCGTGCCAGGTGCGATAGTGAAGCCCGACCTGGACGACTGAAGACGGATCGTAATCGGTCGGAAGGGCAATAATACATGACTTGCGTTGACCTGCGCGCACCCCGAACTCCGCCGGCAGGTTTGCCACCCGGTAGAGCGCGACGCTTTCATTTGTCCGTTGCAACGACAGGTTCGTAACTTCCTCCGTGACAAACCACACTCCCGACTTGTCCCGAATACGAGCCACCAGACGAATCGCTCCGGAAGGCTGGTCGGGCACCCAGCGCGTATTCCATGTCGTCTTGAAAGGCGGCGCCCGCAGCGTCCCTACGTGACCCTGCCAATCGGCTGGTTGGTCGCGATTGGGCTGGAACCAGCCGCCATGCCAATCCACAAAGCAACCATCGCCGTTTTCATCGTATCCGTCGTACCAGGCGAAAACGTCCACACGGTCCACTTGGTTCTGATCCACTTCCAACTCGACGGTGGGGTTCTCCTTCAGAACGCTGCCCGGCGCCGGAGAAACAATGCGTCCGCGACAGTGCCGCACGCTCGCTGGGTCGAGGTAGACCCGTAACATAAGAGAATACAGTCCCCATTGGCCCCAACCATCCTTTTTGACATGGCTGCATGTGGATTCAATCAGATTGGTGCCCACCTTGAGATGGTTTAGGGGAACAGGGATCACCGGATTGTCCTGGAAATAGTAGTTCTCCGGCAGATTGCGCTGGTTGTCCATCTTCGGCGGGGGAACGTCCAGCCAGTCGTTTCCGTTGAAGCGTATTTGCGGTTTTGTGGTGTCCAGATGGCCGCCCCAGCGATCCAGCATCACCTCGGCCCTCACAGCGCCGGCAAGATCGGGGATTTCCAGCTTCAAAATCGGGTTGGGCAAGAATTGCTTGGCCCCAGCGTGGCGCGCCTGCGGATTCGTCACGCGCCAGGCGATATTACCGCGATTGTGCAGGACGTACTCTTTGTACACGTCCCCCGGCCGCGGTCCAGGCCGCTGTGGTTCCGCGCCGATTCCCCAAGTTACTGAAAGAAAACACCCACAAACAAGCGACGCTAACACGAAAGTCCTCACAGCCATCCTGCTTCTCCTATCAGAGAGATATGCTTACCGAGTTACTTAGTTAATTATGCTTTGGGGGGATGAAATGATACGTCTTTGCACCAGGAACGTGGCATTCCTGCCCGCGCGCACTAGCCGAGCGCCCGACAATACCTCGGCTGCTTGTGTGCGTCAACCAAATGCTTAGATTGTTGATTAACTTCCCACCGCGATGCAAGACATTTTAGCTGAAAACGTTCGCGAGTGTTATCGGTTTCGCTCAGTAAGCTTCTGGCGGCAACCTATTGTATGTTGCGGACGGAAGTGGTACTGCCATGTCGAGCGACGCGATCCGTGGCGTCCGGAATCACCGGGCACACGGCCACGACCAAGCGTGGCACTGCACATTGCCCGTCGATGTAGCAGTCCCGGGGCAGCAGGTTGCACCCTTAGCTTCCCCCCGCCGGCGTCAGCATGGGCCAATAGCCACCCGGTTGGGGATAGACGAGAATTCCCGGGGGTTGAACTGGCACACCGATCGTGTAATAATAACGTGCAGTTTCGGGATTGTGGCTGTGCGCCCGAACAGGATTGTATCCCGCCTTGCGGTCAAGAGCGGGCCTACCTTGGTTTGACCGCCGAGAACCTGCTGGACAGCTCCAGATACTAACGGGCTGACAAGACGCGCACGCAAAGTCTGCCTGCGGGCCGGCCAATTTTGGAGACCTGCAATGGCCGGGTGTAAGTGTCGGCATTGATTTTGCGATACATCCCAGCCGCAAATTAGTGTGAGTTCGGGTCGTCGCCGGCCCAAGGCCCGCGCTCCGACCGAAGCCGGTCGACTGCGCGGAGCCGTCTGGTTGATGCGGGCGTACAAGGCCGGGCTGGCGGCGGGTGTGTGGCGAAAGCAGAGCGTTGCTCCGGGAGGTAGTTTTCGAGGGGAGCTGAGATGAGAAAGAGAACCGGTCTGCTGTTGGCGCTGATCACTGGGGTTTTCGGCTTGTACTTGTCATACGCCGGCCAAGAACCTAAACCGGCCAACGCAGATGCCCAGTTGACCCCGGAAGCCAAGGCGCGGGCCGAATACGAGGCGGCCGAAAAGGCGGCTCAGGAAGCCGAAGCTGCGCTGGTTCCGTTGCGAGATGCGATGAGAAAAGCCGAGACGGCTTACGCCGATGCCAAAAGCGCGGCCAGCGCGAAGCGACAGCAGGCCACAGAAGCGAAGAATCTGGCGGGCGAAGAAGGCGTAAAGATGTTGCAGCAGGCCGAGGCCGCTTTGGCCACAGCGGTCAAGGCACTGGCCGATGCTACCGCGGCAAAGCCTGCGGCAGAACAAGCGTTGACCGAGGCCAGGGCTGCTGTCCGTCCATTGCAGGAAGCTTATGAAGCAGCCGAGAAGGCAGCGCAGGAGGCTGAGTCTCGGGCGAAGGCTGCCGCCGATGCTGTAGAGAAGATTGAACAGGAGGCCAGAATCGCTACTGCCCAGGCAACTGCCCTGCGCAAAGCGGCTGAGGCAGCCAAGGCCGAGCTGCCCAAGGTAAGGCAACGCCAGCAGGAGCTGGAGAAGCAGGCCGCTGCGGCAGCCCAGAAACTCTCCGAAGCTGAGTCGCAAAAAAAGGCGGCCGACGCCGCCCTTGCTGCCGCCAAGGAGGCCTTGGCTGCTGCGACTGCGGCAGTGCCGGCAGCCGATAAGGCGGCCCGCGAGGCTGAAGCCAAGGCGCGGCAGGCGGCCGGGGACGCCAAGAAGTCTGATGCAGAGAAGAAACAAGCGGCCGATGAGGCGGCTGCCAGGCGGAAGGCGCTTGAGGAGGCTAGGGCCGCCCTGCCACGCGCCAAGGCCGCCCTGCAAAGCGCTGAAAATCAGGCCAAGGCTGCCGCGCAGAAACTCAGCGAAGCCCAAGCGGAGAAGAAGGCTGCCGACGAGGCCCTAGCTGCGGCCAACAACCAGATAGCCGCTGCTGCCACACTTGCCCAGGCAGCCGAGGCCGCAGCGAAAGCGGCCGAACAGAAAAATCGGGTAGCTGAACAAGTGGCCGCCAAACGCAAGGCACTTGCGGATGCTGCTGCTGCCGTGGCCCGCGCCGAGCAGGCCGAACGGGATGCTCAGGCAAAGGCCGCGGAGGCTGCCCAGAAGCTGGCGGCGGCAGAGTCGCAGAAGAAGGCGGCCGACGAGGCACTGGCCAGGGCCAGGCAGCAGACGGTTTCTGCAACCGCTGCCGCGGAAGCGGCAGAAAAGGCCGCCCAAGAGGCCGAGGCCAAGGCCAAGCAAATCGCCGGCGACGCCAGCACGCCGCAGGCCCAAAAGCAGCAGGCCGCCAACGAAGCTGCGGCCAGGCGCAAAGCGGCTCAGGAAGCCAAATCTGCCTTGTCAAAGGCCCAGCAGGCCCAGCAGCAGGCCGAAGCGCAGGCTGCGGCCGCCGCGCAGAAGCTAAGCGAAGCGCTAGCACAGAAAAAAGCGGCCGAGGACTCCCTGGCGAAGGCCAAGAACGAGTTGGCCGCGGCTGTGGCTGCCGATCAGGCAGCACGGGATGCGGCAAAGGAACTGGCGCAATTGGAAGAAGCCAGCCGGCAGGCCGCAGCCGAGGCGGCAGAGAAGCGCAAGGCGGCTCTGCAAGCCAGAACAGCACTGAACCCGGTGCGGCAGAAGTTCGAGCAAGCAGCGATGCAGGCCAACAGTGCCGCACAGACTTTGACCCGTGCCGAGGAGCAGCGAAAGGCTGCCGAACAAGCCCTCGAAAACCTCAAGAAACAGATCGCAGCGGCCAAGGAGAATCTCCAGGCGCTGGAAGAGGCGGCCAGACAGGCCGAAGCCGGATTGCAACCATTGCAACAGGAAGCGGAGAAAAGACGTGCAGAGTATCTGGCCGGCAAGAAGGTAGCAGACGAGAAGCGTGCTCTGGCCGATCGGGCCAAGGCGGCGCTGAACCGGCTGCTGGCCGCTCGGCAATTGCCTTTGGTGATGGAAAGCCCCGAACCACCCAAGCCAGCCAACCGCATCGACGAACTGGTTTTTGCAAAGCTCAACGCGTTGGGCATCAAGCCGGCACTATGCTCGGATGCAGTTTTCGTGCGGCGCGCTTACCTGGACGTGACCGGCAGACTGCCCTCGGCTGAGCAGGCGCGGGCATTCATTCTGGATAAGAACCCCAACAAGCGCGCGGCCCTGATCGACCATCTGCTGGACCAGCCGGCGCACTTCGATTACTGGGCGATGAAATGGAGCGACATCCTCCGCATCAAGGCCGAGTTCCCCGTCAAGGTGTGGCCCAACGGAGCCCAGGCATACTACCGTTGGGTATGGGAGTCGCTTGCCAATAACAAGCCGTACGACCAGTTCGCCCGAGAGTTGCTTACCTCTAGTGGTAGCAACTTCCGGGTCGGGCCGGTGAACTTCTACCGCGCCATGCAAGATAGAACTCCCGAAGGCATTGCCGCGGCCGTGGCGCTGACACTGATGGGTACGCGGAGCGAACTGTGGCCGCAGGAGCGTCGGGCGGGAATGGCGGTGTTCTTCTCGCAAGTAGGGTACAAGCCGACCAGCGAATGGAAAGAGGAAATCGTCTTTTGGGACCCGCTGAAATCTACGGCCGTGCCCGGCAGCATCTCGCCGGGAATCGACGCCGTGGCAAAATCGGTAACCGAAACGAACCAGATTCCGCAAGGATTGGCCGAACCGCTCAGTCCCAACCCGCCGCTGGAGGGCGTCCTGCCGAACGGCACCAGGCTGACCATCCCCCCGGACCGCGATCCCAGGGAAGTATTCGCCGACTGGTTGATCCGGCCTGAGAATCCCTGGTTTGCCAAGGCGATCGTCAACCGTACCTGGGCATGGATCATGGGGCGTGGCATCATCCACGAGCCGGACGACATCCGCGACGACAACCCGCCCAGCAACCCGGAACTGCTGGCCTATCTGCAAAAGGAGCTGATCTCCAGCGGCTACAATTTGAAGCATCTGAAGCGCCTCATATTCACCTCCACCACCTATCAGCTTTCCTCGATAGCAAGGTCAAACTCCCCGGAAGCGAAAGCCAATTTCGCCAGTTACCCGTTGCGGCGTCTGGAGGCCGAGGTGTTGATCGACGTGCTGAACCAGATCACCGGTACTTGGGACCTGTACACGAGTCCGGTTCCGGAGCCATTTACCTTCATCCCCAAAGACATGCCTGCGGTGGCCATTGGCGACGGGAGTGTGACGGATTCATTTCTGACGCTATTCGGGCGTTCTGCCCGCGCCACGGGGATGGAAAGCGAGCGCGTCAACGAATTAGGCGCCTTGCAATGGCTGCACATGCTCAATTCGCTGCACATCCAGAATAAGATCCAAAACGGGCCGAAGCTGGCGGCGATAATTTCCTCCAGCAGTCAACCAAGGGAAATCGTCGAAAACCTGTACTTGACCATACTCTCACGGTTTCCCACCGATGAGGAACTGAGCATTGTGGAGCAGTATGCCAAGTCGGGGGTGGCTGCCGGGCGCGCGGCCTGGCTCGACCTGGCGTGGGCGCTGATCAACAGCCCGGAGTTCCTCTTGCGGCATTGATTGGCGGCAAGACATTGGTTTGGCGATATTGGGCAAATTGTGTGTGCACGCTGTCGGGCGACCTGGAGGGCCAGGCCCAGTCGTGGCCGCGATTGGCGTCGTTGAGGCGGTTGGCATCGAGGAAAAACACAGGCAGCGCCATCGGCGTGCATTGCCAGCTTATGCCATTTGATTCGCAATACATGCGGCTTTAGGATACAACACTCGGCGGCGGTCGGGTTTGTCCATTAACATCCCTTTTTGTGAAGGAGAGGAAGCCATGAAACACCGGTTACACCAGCCACAGCCGCTGTCGCGGCGAGAACTCATGCGGCGCGGGGCATGGGGCACAGCAGGGCTGCTTGCAGCAGCCAGCGGTCTTAGTCCGCTGGTCTATGCGGCGCCGGCCCAAAAAGCCGACGAAGATCAGGCGGCCCGCGAAAAAGCGGCCCGAGACGAAGCAGCCAAGGCCAAAGCCAAGGACAAACCCAAGATCAAGTCGGTCATCCAAATCTTTCTCTGGGGCGGCATGTCCCACAACGATACCTGGGACCCAAAGCCCGGCACAGGCTACGACTATCTGGGCGAACTGGACAGGGTAGTCAACACTAATGTCGATGGAATCCAGCTCGGCTACCTGTTTCCTCAACTGGCCAAGCACGCCGACAAGTACGCCTTGATCCGCAGCATGACGCACGGCAACGACGGCCACGAGACGGCCGCTTACCTGATGCAGACCGGGCATAAGCCGGGCGGGCAACTGTCTTATCCCAGCGTGGGCGCCGTCTTCACCTTTTTCCGCAAAAACCAGTACAAGGGACTGTTGCCGCCGTTTATCGTCATGCTTCAGGCGGCCGGGCGGTTCTCCGAGGAAGGTTTCCTCGGACCCGCCTACAAGCCGTTTGCTACCGGCGGGGACCCCAATGGGCAGCGTTTCGAGGTCCAAGGCATTGTCAATCGCGGCCTGGACGATCTACGCCAAAAGGCGCGCCGCGAACTGCTCGATAAGCTCAACCTCCTGGGCGCCGGATATGCCAACTCTGAAGAAATAGCAGCCATCGAAGAGGCCAAGGAAAGGGCGTATCAATTGATACTCGGCGAAGGCCGCGAGGTATTCAACCTCGACAACGAACCACGCGATCTGCGCGACCGCTACGGACGCAACACCTTCGGACAGGAATGCCTGGCGGCGCGGCGCATGGTCGAGGCCGGAGTGCCTTACATCACCATCAGCTTCCCCGGCGGTTGGGATACGCACTCCAACCACTTCGCCACCATGAGGCGGCAATGCCCCATGCTGGACCAAGGACTTGCTGCCCTCCTGGAAGACCTTAGCGCGCGCGGCTTGCTGCAAACGACCCTGGTCTGGTGCACCGGCGAGTTCGGCCGCACCCCCAAGGTCTCCTGGGAGCCACCGTGGAACGGCGGCCGTCATCACTATGGCAGAGTCTTCACTGTATTGGTCGCCGGCGGTGGATTCGTCGGTGGTCGGCTCGTTGGCTCCTCCGACGAAAAGGCGGAGAATGTCAAGGAACGGCCTGTGTATCCGGCCGATCTACTGGGCAGCTTCTACCTGCTGGCCGGTATCGACCCCGCAGCCAAACTGCCCCATCCTTTGGGACTCGACGCTCGCGTGCTGGACGCCGAGAACGAGGGCATGAAGTCGGCTGGCTTCCTGGCTGAGATCATGTGAACTGCCATCATGGAAGATCGCTGAGCTCAAATGAGGCGCCTTTTTCGTCAACTTAACTACGCGCAGGCAATAGTCGATTAACTACGCGCAGGCAATAGCGGAGCGTGTAAAACCTGCAAACTTGCACTCCTGCCTGCGCAGGGGATCACACACCGTTGCATACCGCGCGAACTACCGCCCAATGGCGGTGGGAACAGAGGTATTACCTGTGTCTCTGTTGCCGCACGTATTGCTCTGCTACGCAGTTTCATCGGTGCCCACTGGGCAGTAAAGGGATATCACCATGACGCGACACAAAAGCCTTCCGATGCTCGCCATGGTTGTACTGCTGGCCATGACGCATTCCGTTTTGGGCCAGAACCAGTACATCGGGTATGTGTATCCGGCCGGCGGTCAGCAGGGGACAACCTTCCCGATCCGCCTGGGAGGGCAGGCGCTGCTGTACCCCAGCCACCTGGTAGTCAGCGGCGAAGGAGTGACAGTTCGGCTAGTGGATTACTACCGAGTGCTAGGCAACGAGGAACAAGCCTTGTTGCGGCGTCAAGTGACGGAATTGCGCAAGAAGGAAACAAAGCTCAGTGACGCGATGATTGCCAAATGGGCGTGGTTCGAGTTTCCCGCCCCCATCGGCCCGCCGGAGCAGCTCAGTGCCGCCCAGATCGCGCCCAACGCCGATCCTACCTTGTCTGACGAGGAACGGGCGAAGCGGAACCTCATCGAACGGATCGATAGGATGTTTGCCGAGGACGAGCGGTTCCCAGCCGTTCGCTCCCATGCCGAACTGCTGTTTGCCGAAGTGACTATTGCCCCCGACGCCAAACCCGGCCGCCGCGAAATTCGCGTCATCACCAAGCGCGGAATATCTAATCCGCTTCCCTTCTACGTGGACCAGGTGCCGGAGATCGCACGCAAGCCAATGAAAACCTGCCAGCTTCCGGTGCTCGGCAGGGAACATTTGGCGCAACGTAAACGACCGCCGGAGGAAGAGGAACTAAGAATTACCATCCCCTGCACGATGAACGGCCAGATTGGGCCGGGGGAGATGAACCGCTATCGCTTCGAGGCAAAGAAGGGACAGCGCCTGCTGATAACGGTCAAGGCACGCCAGCTCATCCCTTATGTTCCCGACGCCGTTCCCGGCTGGCTCCAGGCCGTACTGAGGCTTTACGACGCCAGCGGCAAGGAAGTGGCCTACGCCGACGATTACCGCTTCGATCCCGACCCGGTGATGTTTTTCGAGGTCCCCGCCGACGGAGAATACGTGCTGGTAATCCACGACGCCCTGTTCCGCGGCCGGGAAAGCTTCGTATATCGCATCACCATCGGGGAGCTTCCTTTCATTACCAACATTTTCCCGCTGGGCGCCCGGGTGGGTGAGCAGGCCAAGATCGAAATGGACGGCTGGAACCTCACCGGCGCCACTATCTCCGCACCAGAAAACGCCGCGCCGGGCGTGCATCTGATTGCCGCCAAGGCCGGGAAGTATATCTCCAATTATGTCCCTTTCGCCGTAGACACCTTGCCCGAAACCCTCGATAAAGAACCCAACGACCAGCCGGCACAGGCTCAAAAGGTTGCCCTGCCGATCATCGTCAACGGTCGTATAGACCGCCCGGGCGATTGGGACGTATTCGAGGTAGAGGGAAAGGCCGGGCAGACCCTCGTCGCGGAAGTGCATGCCCGCCGACTCTGGTCGCCGGTGGATTCCTTCGTGAAGGTCACCGCTGCCGACGGGAAGGTCATCGCGCTAAACGATGACCATTACGACGCAGGCGCTGGCTGGAACACCGACCATGCCGACTCGTACCTGATGGTCAAGTTGCCTGCCGACGGAAAGTACTACGTGCACATCGGCGACACAAGACGTCAAGGCGGCAAACAGTACGCTTACCGGCTGCGGATCAGCGATCCGCAACCCGATTTCGCCTTGCGCGTCGTCCCCTCCCGCATCGGCATCCGCAGCAAATCGTCGGCCGCGGTAACCGTCTTCGCCCTGCGCAAGGACGGTTACGACGGCCCGATCACAGTCCGCTTCAAGGACCTGCCGCCGGGCTTGGAGTCCTCCGGCGTCACTTTGGCCGCCGGCAAGGATACGGTCAACCTGGGATTGAAAACCACTTTGGCCGAAATGGAGGAGCCGGTCAATCTCACCGTAATCGGCATCGCTAAGCTGGGCGACCGGGAAATCGTGCGCGAAGCAGTGCCGGCCGAGGACCGAATGCAGGCCTTCCTGTGGCGACACTTGTTGCCGGCCGACGATTTGCTTGCCGGCGTATTCGATCCCAACTACCAGCCGCCCCCCCAGCGCATTCGTCCGCCCATCCGCGACGAGGATCGCCCGAAAGACGTTCAACCCTCATTGCCGATCTCCTCGGTGCAGTTCTTCATGCGGCAGATCGAAACACTCTATCAGGAGTGGCTGTTGACCGACGAGTTCGTCAACCGCGAGATCGCCAGCATCGAAGCCCGGTTGCTGAAGTAGTCATCGCCGCCGCTAGTCCCTCACGGCGCAACTTTTGCGCGCCGTGCGCGCATCTTCGCGGACGATCTGTTGGGCCACGCTCCGTCGTGGCCGTGCTTGGTACACCGTGCCACCGCTGCAATTGGAGCGCCACGCTCCGTCGTGGCCGTGTGCCCTGCGATAACGGACGCGACGAAGCGCGTCCCTCCATAACCCGAATTTAGTTCCGTCCATACGCAGCGCTGGTAATCTATCACCAAATGCCAGGCCGTAGGCAACCCCCCGGTCGAACTGCGCCAAATTGACAGCCGCCGTTTGCGCCATTATGATGAGCGTGTATGGTATTCCACTATCATCTGTAGGGGGGTATCTCTGCGCGCGGGTATGGGGAACTGGCATGGGGGGTTCTTCGGGTTCTGCCGGCAGCGGCGGGCAGCGGAGTGGACCACGGTTGCTGTTGCGCTTCTATTTGCCGGGGCTGCCCGCGGATGAAATCTACGTCAGCCGCAAGCTCACCATCGGCCGCACTGCGGACAACGTGTGCGTGATCCCCGAGCCGGAAGTGGACCGCCACCACGCGGTGGTCGATTTCCGGCAGGGCGAAGATGGCGGGCAGTTCGTAGTCCGCTGCCTTCAGCCGGAAGGCTATCTGGATGTGGACGGCCAGCCGGTGCGCGAGCTGGTGCTTCGGCCCGGCGTGCGCTTCAAGGTCGGCCCCGCCCAGTTCGAGTGCCTGCCCGCCCCGCAGGTCTCGGCTGCCGCCCCGGCGCGCGACTGGTCGGCCTGCCCCGGTTGTGCGGGCACTGGTTGCCTTAATCTCCCCGAAGGCATGGGCCAATGCCCAGATTGCGGCTGCCAGGTGGTGGTATTGTCCGACCAAGGCGGCCAGCGCGTCGTCTTGCCGGTGGAGGTGAAGCCTTGTCGGCTGGTTCGTCTGGTGGGCCAGGGTGCCATGGCCTGGGTGTTCGAGGCCCGGCTGGAAGGCCGCGCGGAACCCGTGGCCGTCAAGATTCTAATGCCGCACCTGCTGGCCGACGAAGCCGCTTTGCGGCGCTTTCAGCGGGAAATACAGGTGCTTCAAGAAGTGCAGCATCCCCGGGTGCTCCGGCGGCTTGGCCAGGGCAAATGG
>Ga0209101_1001348_pt1 | contig 18324 bp, 10 predicted proteins | sample ConPoolayeCmetaG_FD_185481 | JGI IMG/M metagenome (GOLD analysis project Ga0209101, IMG submission 185481) | Hot spring microbial mat communities from California, USA to study Microbial Dark Matter (Phase II) - Cone Pool mat layer C metaG... ...
AGAACTGAGATTGCGGTTTTTCGATCTTCCGGTGAAAATGCCTCGCCCGTTGAGTGCGGTCCCAGACAACGCACACGGCTCAAATGATCGAAACGGAATTCCCTTTGCCCACAGGAGGTGGACCATGGGGCCGCTTGGCGCCGTGATCTTGGTGGCGTCGCTTCTTGGAGGCGGCGAGACCGTCTTGTTGGACTTTTATAGCGACACTTGCCCCCCGTGCAGGGCAATGGATCCCGTGGTCCAACAGTTGGCCTCCCAGGGATATCCCATCCGAAAAGTCAACGTGCAGCGGGAACCAGGGCTGGCTTCTCGATTCGGCGTGCGCGGCATCCCTTGTTTCGTCATGCTGGTCGATGGTCGCGAGGCCGACCGGGTGGTGGGCGCTACGAGCCTGGGCCGGCTGAAGCAGATGCTTTCCTTGGGACGGCCAAGGGCCTCGGCAATAGCTTCGGCGCCGGCGAATCCCTTCGCGCCGCCCCAGACGCCAGCGATCCCCCAAGCCGACAGCCGGGCGCAGGCGGTTCCCCTGCCCGCTGAAATCAGTGATCGGACTTTTGCCGCGTCCACGGTGGCGCCCCCCTCGACGCCAGATAGAGTGGCGCCCACCGCGATGAACGAGACGGCGGGGCAAGATCAGGCCCAGTGCGAGGCCGATCTGATCGCTTGCACGGTGCGATTGCGGATCGAAGACGCCACCGGACACTCCTGCGGTTCCGGCACGCTCGTGGACGCCCGGGGCGGCGAGGCCTTGATTCTGACCTGCGGGCACCTGTTTCGCGATTCGCAAGGCAAGGGACGGATCGAGGTGGACCTGTTCGGAGCACACCCGGCCGAGAGAATTCCCGGCGAACTGCTCCACTTCGACCTGGAAAAGGACCTTGCTCTGTTGAGGATTCGCGTGAATGGCCCCGTGCGCACTGCCCGGATCGCCCCTCCCGGCTATCGAATCGCCAAGGGAGCGAGGGTTGTGAACGTGGGTTGCAACAATGGAGAGCCGCCGACCGTCCGCTATGCCCATGTCACGGCCCTCGACAAGTTCCTCGGACCGGCCAACATCGAGGTCTCCGGCCTTCCGGTCCAGGGACGGAGCGGGGGCGGGCTGTTCACCACCGACGGCCTGGTGATCGGCGTGTGCAATGCCGCGGTGCCGACCGACAATGAAGGGATGTACGCGGCGCTGGACTCGATCCACGCCGAACTCGACCAGGCCAATCTGGCCTTTGTGTATCGCGAACCGTCGCAGTTGGCGGAGTCGGGCGGTGCTCGCCTTGCGTCCGCGGCACAGGAGGCCCCGGGGCAAACGCACCCCGCCGCGATGGACCTCGCCGCGGCGGGCCCGCCCTCGATGCCTAAGAAGATGCCTCCGCCCTCGGACCTGGTCCAGCTCACCGACGCCCCTGGGCAGCCCGGCGGCCTGGCCGCACCGCCACCGCGGGACGCGAATGTCACGAGGGGCGATCAGGCTATAAGCCCGGACGAGCAGGCCGCTTTAGAGGAAATCCACCGCCGCAAGGCGGAAGGGGCGGAGGTGATCCTGATCATCCGCTCCCGAACCGATCCCCAGAGGAAGAGCGAAGTCATCATGCTGGACCGGGTCTCGCCCTTGTTTCTGAGACAACTGACCAACGAACCTGCCCCATCGGAAGCAGGCCGTGATGATCGTCCATCGTCCGAACAACCGTTCATGGATCAAGCTTCCTCGGCTTCAGCGTCGGCGTCGGCGTCGTCGGCCGCACGCTCCGCCGGGCCTCTGAGCCGCGCATCGGAGGCCCATTCGTTCCAGGCGGCACCCTCCTCGGAATGGTCGCCCCGGTGGCTCGCATCCGGCTATCAGGGCAGTTGAATTGCCGCATCTCGGCGGCGGCAGGGTTGTTTCAGCCGACGATTCTTGATGACGAACAGATCGTTTTTCCCGGGAATTTCGAGCCTTTCCCGCGATGTTCGGGGATCCGATTCTCGCGGTGACCTGAAACACGGGCGTGAGAAATCGCGACTCTTCAAGGATGGAACCCCGTGGCGAGACGTGGAGGGCCACGCGCGGTCGCGAGCGATAACGCGAACGCGGGGGCCGTGTGCCGTCGCGGCCTGTATGGCAAGACGTCAGGGCCACCCGAGGTAACAGTCCTGTCCGAGTCGAACCACCAGGGGAACCAACGAGCGAACGACGTTGCCGGGCAGTGGAATTGGGGCGAGTTTGAAAAATCTAACGACCAAGCATATTGACATCCCCGAAAACAAACGATAATAGATAGCAAACCTCGAGCAACCGTGGGTACTCAGGTGGCCGAAAGAAGTTTCGGAAACGAGTGACCATGAGGGGAAGGATTGGGAATTCGCAATCTTGGACTCCTGATTGCGTGGGCACGGCAGGGTTGCCGGCCGCCCAAGCCCCTGGTGTTGCCGGGATGGAGTCCGTGGTTTCACGTGGCCTGGCTCCTGGCGTGCGCAGGCCATGCGCGGCCCGGGTTGGGACGCGGTGGCGTAGGAGGCCCGCTGGGCGCGGGTTCATGTAAGGACGCGACACATGATGAAGTTCGAAGGAGAGTCCGCTTCAGTTACTTTAAGTGTCGAGGAAGAGCCCCCGGATGTCCCGCTAAGTAGTCTCAGCACCTTTGCCGTGCTGTCGCCCGCCGACGGAACCGCGTTGGGGCGCGTTTCCGCGGGGCGTATCGTCTCGCCTCCTCTCTCTTCTCCCCCCCGTTACCCGCGAGGTAACCCCCAAACCAGAGCCTTCCGCAAGGCATTCTTTGCGCAAACCACGGACCAGGAGTGGAACGATTGGCGGTGGCAATTGCGCAACCGGATCCGCAAGCTGTCTCAATTGGAGCAGATGCTGGTGTTGAGCGAGGAGGAGCGAGCGGCCCTGGCCGAGGGCGGCGCGATGCTTCCCGTCGGCGTGACGCCGTACTACATGAGCCTGATTTCTCGCGATGATCCCCAGCAGCCGCTGCGGCGGACGGTGATCCCGACGACGCAGGAGTTCCAGCGCTGCCAGGGCGAGGCCGACGACCCGTTGGGCGAAGACGGCCACAGCCCGGTGCCTGGCCTGGTGCATCGTTACCCCGACCGCGTGCTCCTGTTGGTCCTGGATTTCTGCTCGACGTACTGCCGCTATTGCACTCGGTCCCGCGTTGTGGGGCATGGGGAACTCGTCCCCAACGAGTCGCGGTTGGAAAGGGCGTTGGAGTACATTGCGGAAAGACCCTCGATCCGCGACGTACTGCTTTCCGGCGGCGATCCGCTGGCGATGAGCGAGGAGCGCCTGGACTGGATTTTGAGTCGCCTGCGCGAGATTCCGCACGTCGAGTTCATTCGCATCGGCACGAAGATGCCGGCGGTGCTGCCGCAGCGGATCACGCCTCAATTGTGCAGGGTGCTGCGGAAATTCCACCCGCTTTGGATGAGCCTCCACTTCATCCATCCCGACGAATGCACGCCCGAGGCGCAGCGGGCGTGTGCCCGGCTGGCCGACGCGGGCATCCCACTCGGCTCGCAGACGGTGCTGCTCAAGGGCGTCAACGACGACGTGGCCACGATGAAGGAATTGGTGCACCGTCTGCTCATGATGCGGGTCCGGCCGTACTACCTTTACCAGTGCGACCCGATCTCCGGTTCCGCCCATTTTCGCACCTCGGTGGCCAAGGGCCTGGAGATCATCGAAGGGCTCCGCGGTCATACGACCGGTTATGCGGTGCCGAACTACGTGATCGACGCCCCGGGCGGTGGCGGCAAGATTCCGCTTCAGCCTAACTACGTGGTCGGGCGTGATGGCGACGATCTGCTCTTGCGCAATTACGAGGGCAAGGTGTTTCGCTATCCCGATCCCGTGACGCCTTGAACGCCGCTGGCCCCCGCAACGCAATCGGCAGGGAACGACCAGGCCCCAAGGATCGATACGATCGAGGCGATTCGAGCCGTCTTTTCGTGCCTTGTCGGGCCGTCGTGGTTTTGTGCCTGGGCGTTTCGTGGCGACGGGTTTCACCGGGGAACCAACCACAGCCGGGAGCCTGGTGCTTATGTTCCCCACTCCCGTTTGCGGGAGTGGGGAGTCGCTTCCAAAGTGGCAAACGTTGCGGCAAGTCTCCAGGCCAACACCGAGGTTCATCGGGTTTTGACCCAATCGGTTGCTCGACGCAGAGGGGATGCGGCGTTAGGTTCAAGAAGCTTGGACTGCCTGAAAGCAGGGCCTTCGGCGGCAGGGAGTCGTGTTCGCATGCTGATTGGTTTGACCTACGACCTTCGTACCGAATACCTGGCGCTAGGGTTTGGCGAGGAGGAAACCGCCGAGTTTGATCGTCCCGAGACGGTCGAAGCGATCGAGTTGGCGTTAAAGGCCCTGGGGCACGAGACCGACCGGATTGGTCATGTGCGGCGGCTCGTCGCGCGACTGGCTGCCGGCGACCGCTGGGACCTCGTGTTCAACATCGCCGAGGGGATGTATGGCATCGGACGCGAGGCCCAAGTGCCGGCGCTGCTCGACGCCTACCAAATCCCCTATACCTTCTCCGACCCTTTGGTGATGGCCCTGTCCCTGCACAAGGGAAGGACAAAGCAGGTCTTGCGTGCGGCCGGCATTCCCACGCCCGACTTCGCCGTGGTCCACGACCAGCGCGAATTCGAGGCCGTCGATCTGCCTTTTCCCGTCTTCGCCAAACCGGTGGCCGAAGGAACTGGCAAGGGGATCAACGCCGCCTCCAAAATCCGCGACCGCGAGAGTCTCCACGCCGTAGTCAAATCGCTCTGGCAGCGGTACCGGCAGCCAGTCCTCGTCGAGCGATTCTTGCCGGGGCGTGAAATGACCGTAGCCATCTGGGGCACCGGCGAGGAGGCCGAGGTGATCGGCACCATGGAGATCATCCTTACCGCCAACGCCGAGCCTGAGGTCTATTCCTACCTCAACAAGGAACAATGCGAGGATCGGGTGGTCTATCGGCACCCCTCCGCGACCGAGGATGAAGAGGTCCGCCGCGCGGAGGAGATCGCGTTAGCTGCCTGGCGGGCCTTGGGATGTCGCGACGCGGGCCGGATCGACATCCGCTCCGACGAGTGCGGCCAACCTCAGTTTCTCGAAGTCAATCCCCTGGCTGGCCTGCATCCGCACCACTCCGACCTTCCCTTGATCTGCACCGCTCGCGGCATCCCCTTCCAACGACTCATCGAGCGGATCATTCATTCCGCCTGCAAGCGAGTCGAAGCCGGTAGCCCCTCAGCTTTGTGATCCGAGGAGACTCGGACCTGAAGCCCGGCGGGGCCTCGCTGACGCCGCGGAGCCGCGACCGAACTTTCCCCGGTTTACAAGTGGCAAATTTGCCTCCGGGCAATCATCAAACCGCGCAATTTGATATAATTCACCTCGAAGACGGCGAACCATGCAACCGGCGATTGCCGTAACTGTCTAGGATCAAACGACGTGGATGGGTGGCCGAGTGGTCTAAGGCGGCAGTCTTGAAAACTGCTGTGCGCGTTCGTGCACCGGGGGTTCGAATCCCTCCCCATCCGTTAAGACCTCAACTATTAACAAGTTAAGTTTCGCTCTGGCTTGCTTAGGGGCGTGATGGCGTCAGCCGCGGAGGGCGATGTTTTCGGCCTGCAAGAACGACAAGAAGGCGTTGCGGAAGTCTTCGATTTGCTCGCTGGTCAGCGTGCGGTTCCAGTCGCCGAGCCAGTAGCGGAACGAGTAGGAACCCTTGCCCGGCGGCAACCCCTTGCCCTTGTAGACATAGAGAAACTCGCGGCGCATGACGAGCCGGTGGGAGAAGGCATCGAGGCGGGACTCGAGGGCCGCGAAGCCTTGCGTGAGGTCCCAAACGAGCGAGAAGTCCTGCCAGGAGCCGGGGTAGATCGGCGGGGGCTGGTACTTCACTTCCGGATAGATCGGACCGTCGAGGGCCTCCAGGTCGATTTCGAACCACAGGACCTGAGCGTCCGGGGCCACGGTCTCGAGAATCTTGCCGCTCAAGGCGCCCAAGCTTCCCACCCGTTTGCCGTTGCACGTTACCGAGACGAAATAGTTGGGAACTTGCCACGGCACGTCGCCGGACTGGCTCGGCCCGCCGGTTTCAGAAGAGGTGGCGGACGGAAGAGCCGTCGCCCCGCCCGCGGACGACTCGAATCGCAACGTTCCACAACTCAACACCCGGCCTAAATCCTCGATCACGCCGCGGACTGCCCGAAAATGTTCCTCCAGCGTCGGTTGGTGCATTTGGTGGAAGCTCACCCCGCCTAGCCGCGTGGCTTCGATCGACGTGCCGTCGTCGGCGGCCGAATATACACGGCCGATTTCGAACAGGCGGAAACTATCGCGATGCACGCGGTTGCGGCCCACCAGGGCCAAGAGATTGGGGATCAGCGTGGTCCGCATGAGCCGGTTCTGCTGGGCGCTTGGGTTCTTGAGCACCAGGGGTTTTTCGGGCGTGAAGCCGAGTTGGCCCAGCCAGGCCTCGTCGAACCAGCCGTAGTTTTGCACCTCGATGAAGCCGTGGGCCTGGGCGAGGAGTCGCCGGGCCTTGTGCTCGCGGCGAAGCGACCGTTCGACGTGCAGCGGTCGCATGACCACCGAGGGCATCCGCGGCTCGATGCGGCCATAGCCGTAAACGCGCAACACCTCCTCCACGATGTCGGCGGGAATGGAGATGTCCTTTTCGCTCCGGTGCGGCGGGATGCCCACGCGAAGCTCGCCGCCCGCGTCGAATCGGGCCTGAAAGCCAAGCGCCGCGAGGATCCGCGTCACTTCCTCATCGGCAATTTCCTGGCCGGCCATGGTTCGCAGCAGGCTCCGCGGCATGACCAGCGGACGAAAGCCTTCTTTCAGGTCCCCGGCCAGGGTGAAACGGGACGTGACTTCAGGGTTGGCACCTGCCTCTTGGACAAGACGCAGGATGCGGGCGACGGCGGTTTTCACGTTGGCGGGCGGCTGGCTTTTTTCGAATCGCTGGGCGGAATCGGTGCGAAGGTCCAGGCGGACGGAGGTGCGGCGGATTCGGGCGGCCTTGAAGTTGGCGCTTTCCAAGAGGAGGCGGCGCGTGCCGGGCCGGACCTCGCTGGCCAGCCCGCCCATGATCCCCGCCAAGGCCACCGGCTCCGTCTGGTTCCAGATCAACAGATCGTCGGGCAAGAGTTGCCGCTGTTGACCGTCGAGCGTGGTGAACGTGCCCGCGCGGCCCAGCGGGGCAACGCGAATCGCCCGCACCAGGTCGCCGTCGAAGGCGTGGGTGGGCTGGGCCAGTTCGAGCATCACGTAGTTGGTCACGTCGACCAGCAGATTGAAGGTCCGCTGGCCCAAGGCGTGAAGCCGCCGCTGCATGACCAGCGGCGCGGGAAGCCCCGGCGGCACGCACAATTCCAGGCAACCGTAGCAAGGGCAGTTCTCGAAGTCCTCGACCGTCAAGGGGAAGGGCGGCAGGTGGTCGTATTGCGCCAGATCGGTCGCCGGCAGGGGCCGCGGCGTTCGGCCGAAAATGGCCGCCAACTCCCGGGCAATGCCATAGTGTCCCCACAAGTCCGGCCGGTGGGTAAGGCTCTTGTTGTCGATTTCGATGATCACGTCTTCGGCCGGAATCCATCGTGAAAGCGGAGCGCCGTTGGGCAGCGAGGCCGGACATTCCAAAAGCGCCTCGTGCCAGCGGCTCATGCCCAGTTCCATGGCCGAGCAGAGCACGCCCTCGCTGCGCCGACCGCCGACCTCGGAGGTCTCGATCCGCCTTCCGCCGGCCAACACCGCGCCCGGCGGGGCAAAGGCCGCCTTCATCCCCACGCGGAGATTCGGCGCCCCGCAGACGGTCGTAAAGCGCCGCGAACCGGCATCGACGGTCGCCAACCGGAGGTTCCCCCCGAGCGGCTCCACGGCGGTCACTTCCCCGACCAGCACGCCCTCGACGTTGCGCCGCAGCACCTCGAAACCCTCGACCTCGGCCGTGCAGAGCGTGAGGCGATCGGCGATCGTTTCGGGAGCGATGCCCGACAAATCCACGAAGTCCGAAATCCAATCCAAGGAGATCTTCACCGGGCCATCCTCTTGTTGAGTTGTTTCCTTTGTTGAATGCGATTGAGACGGGAGGCTTGAGACTCGATAGGCAAGTGTCTGACTCGCGGGGCGGAATCCGGACACCGTAGCCCCCAGGCCGAGGTCCGAGGCCCCTCCCGGCCTTTACACCGCCGCTGGGAATTGTTCGTAGAATCGAATGTCGCCGGAGTTCATCAGCCGGATGTCGGGAATGCCGAATTTCATCATCGCCAGCCGTGTCAGGCCGAGTCCGAAGGCGAAGCCGCCGTACTTCGAGGTGTCGATCCGTCCATATTCCAACACGCGCGGATGGACCAGGCCGCAGGGAATCAGTTCGATCCAGCCACTGCCCTTGCACGTCGGACAGCCTTTGCCTCCGCAGAGAAGGCATTGGGCGTCGAGTTCGAACCCCGGCTCGACGAAGGGAAAAAACCCCGGCCGCAAACGGACCGTCACTTCGCGGTGGAAAATCTGACTCAACAGGGCCTTCATCACGGCGATCAGGTTGGCCACCGAGATGCCTTCGTCGACCATCAGGCCTTCGAGCTGGTAGAAGGTGTTCTCGTGGCTGGCGTCGATCGCTTCGTAGCGGAAGCAGCGGCCGGGAAAGATCGCTCGAAGCGGCGCCCCAAAACGCTCCATCGCGCGGACCTGGATGGCCGACGTGTGTGTCCGCAGGAGCATTCCGTTGGTGAGCCAAAAGGTGTCCTGCATGTCTCGGGCGGGGTGGTCGGAGGGGATATTGAGGGCGTCGAAGTTGTAGTATTCGCGTTCAACCTCCGGCCCGGTCAAGACCATGAAACCCATGCCCTGGAAAATGTCCTCCAGCTCCATTTGCACCAGGGCGATGGGATGAATGCAGCCGACGCGGCGATCCGTGCCGGGAAGCGTGCGATCTAAGTTGGCCAACACCGTCGGGGGGGGGACGGCCTCCCGGGCCTTGGCCGCTTCCAAGGCCCGAGCAATTTCGGTTTCGGCCAGGGCCTTCAACTCATTCAGTTGCCGACCGAAGTCGCGTTTCTGCTCGGGGGAAAGCTTGGTAAAATCAGTGTTTTTGGCAAGTAGCGTAATAACGCCTTTCCGCCCAAGGTAGCGTACCCGAACCCCCTCAATATCTTTAGCCGACGCAGCCTTGTTCAAGTCTGCCAAAAACTGATCGCGAATCTCGTCCACAAAGCTTGCTCCAATATATCTACGCGAGGGGGTTTGAAGCTGACTGGTCCAGTCATATTACTGGAATACCAGCCATTGGTACGCAAGAATAGTAAGCATACCTTGAGACCGAACGGATCAAAACCCACCGGCGGGGAGTTCGATGCCGACGATTCTGGAAATACCCGAAGTTGCTGGTCTGGATGGCCGTCGCGGTTTGGTTCGCATTCCCCCCGAATTGGATGTCCCGCTGACGGATCGGGTCCGACAGATTCTCGACACCGCCGAGTTTCGCCGTCTTGCCCGGGTAAGTCAATTGGGCCTGGTGTCGCTGGTCTATCCCGCGGCCCATCATACGCGATTCGAGCATTCGCTGGGCGTGTACCGCCTGGCTTTGCTGTTTTTGAAGCGGCTGGCTTATGACGAGCGATTCACGCGCCTCGTCCGGCCCGAGGACGCCGAGTTGTTCCTGGTCACCGCCCTGTTGCACGACCTTGGCCATTGGCCGTTCTGTCACCCGATCGAGGACTTGCATCTGGCCAGCGTGCCCAGTCATCAGATGTTTGCCAACAGCTTCTTGCTGGAGGGGGAGATTGCCGACGCCTTGCGACAGGACTGGGGCATCCATCCCCGCGACGTGGTGGCTCTGTTGAGTGAAAAGCCTCGCGATCCCACCTGGCGGATCCTGGCGAGCATGTTGTCGGGACCGATCGACATCGACAAGATGGACTATCTGTTCCGCGACAGCCTCCACGCGGGGGTGCCCTACGGGCGGAATTTCGACCAGCCGCGGCTGATTGGGAGTCTGTGCCTGAACGAGTCGGGCGACGGTCTGGCGATCACCGACAAGGGCAAGACGGCGGCCGAAATGCTCGTCTTTGCCCGTTACGTCATGTTCAGCGAGGTGTACTGGCATCACGGAGTCCGCGCGGCCACGGCGATGCTCCAACGGGCGTTTTATCTGCTTCACGGTGCGCTGGACTTGGACGCCTTGTTCCGTTTGGAAGAGAATCCGATGATCGAGGAACTCCAGCGGGCGGCTGGCACTGGCCCGGCCGGCGACCTGCTCCGAGGGCTGTTCGGTCCGAAGCGCCAACTCTACAAGCGGTTGGCCCAATACAGCCTGTTCGAGCAGCGCGATATCTACAGCATGTTGGCCCGCAAGCCCTACCCTTGGCTGGCCGCCTGCGCCGAGCAGTTTGCCGCGTTGGCCAGCACGGCCTTGGGGCGCGTGGTGGCGCCGCATGAGATCCTTTTCGACGCGCCGCCGGTGTCGCGGGAAGTGGAAATCGACGTGGAGGTCTACTACCCCAAGGAGGCCCGCTACCGGCCGCTCGACCAGGTGTCGCCGGTGATCCGCACCTTGGCCCAAGAGCAGTTCGACGACTACGTGAAGCGGGTGCGGATTTTCGCGCATCCGCGGATTGCCGCGGACCTGCGACGCCTGTCGAGGCTTCCCGAATTGGTCCACAGGGCGGTTGAGCAAATGCGCTAGCGGCGCCCTTGAAGCGAACAAAAACCATGAGCACCGAGCGTTTACCGAACGAGCCATCCGCCTCCCCCCAAGCGATGTTCGCGGGCAGCGAATCCCGAGCTCCCCTGCCGGAATTGTTGGCGGTGCTGGAGTGCTTAATGACGGCCGCGGGATTGGCGTTTGACGCGACGCGAGCCAGCCGGGCGCTCCGGCAAGCCGAGACCGACGTTCCCCCCACTGAGTCGCGAGCGGCCCGGCGTCGCCTGATTCAGGTCGCCGAAGCGATGGGACTTCACGCCCTTACCCGGCGCCTCTCGATTCGAGAAGCGATCGCCGCGGTGGAGCCGAGAACGCCCTTGGCCATCTACGCGGTCATGCCAGAAGGCCCCGCCCGCTGGCACGTGATGGTCGATTCCCGGTCGGGCAAGGCGCGGATGGCCGTTCTCAGTTCCGACGACTCGCCCGAATGGCTCACGGCGGAGGAAATCGCCAAGCATGTCGGCGCCGCGGATGCTGACACGGTGGTCGAGTGGCTGTTCGTCCAGCGGGCAACCCCGTTGGCCGACGCCTCGCGATTTGCCGAGGTTTCCGGTGCCGAGCGCGAAGAGCACCATGGGCCCCCGCCGCTACGGCGCTTGCTGGGGCTATTGCGGCCGGAATCGCGGGACATCGGCGTGGTGATCGTCTATTCGATTGGCGTTGGCGTACTGAGTCTGGCGGTGCCGATCACCGCGATGGCCGTGGTGAACACGACGGCCCTGGCCACGCTGGTGCAGCAACTCTTGGTGCTTTGCCTGGCGCTTTTGGTGAGCCTGGGTCTGGCCTCGCTGTTGCGCGTGTTGCAAACGATCGTGGTCGAGTATCTGCAACAGCGGATTTTCGTGCGCGTGGTCGCCGACCTGGCTTATCGATTGCCCCGCGTCGAACTGAAGGCGTTCGATCGGCAGCACGGTCCGGAGCTTGTCAACCGCTTCTTCGACGTGCTGACGGTGCAGAAGGCCAGCGCCACCTTGTTGCTCGACGGCGTGGCCGTGGTCCTCCAGATGGTCGTGGGCTTGGCGCTTTTGGCGTTTTATCACCAGGTGCTGTTGGGCTTCGATGTGTTGCTGATGGCCGGATTGGCTTTTGTGGTCGTGGGGCTGGGGCGCGGGGCGGTGCCCAGCGCGATTCGGGAATCGCGAGCAAAATACATGGTCGCGGGCTGGATCGAAGAGATGGCCCGACATCCCATCGCCTTCAAGTTCAACGGCGGTCCTTACTTTGCGCGGGAGCGGGCCGACGAACTCGCCCGGCGATACCTGCTTGCCCGCCAAAGCCACTTCCGCATCGTGCTGCGACAAATCGCTTTTGCCCTCGGGCTTCAGACCCTCGCCATCACGGCCCTGTTGGGATTGGGCGGGTACCTGGTCATCGAGGGCCAGCTCACGCTCGGTCAATTGGTGGCAGCCGAGATCGTGGTAACCCTCGTCGTGGCTTCCTTCACCAAGCTCGGCAAACAACTCGAAAGCTACTACGATCTGTTGGCCGCCATGGACAAGCTCGGCCAACTGACCGACTTGCCTTTGGAACGCGAGGACGGCGTCGCCCACCACGCCCGAACCAAAGGCGCCGCCGTCCGCTTTCACCAGGTCGGCTTCATCTACGAGGAGGGACACCGCACGGTGTTGGATGGGCTGGATTTGAGCATCGAAGCTGGCGAACGGGTGGCCCTGGTGGGGCCGAACGGCGCAGGCAAGAGCACGCTTATCGATCTGCTCTTCGGCATGAGAACGCCCACCCGCGGTTATATCGAGATCGACGGCATGGACCTGCGCGACATCCGCTTGGAGTCGCTGCGCAACCACATCGCCGTGGTCAAGGGCATCGAAATCTTCGAGGGAAGCGTTTTCGACAACGTGCGCATGGGCCGCGAACATCTCACCCTGGCCGACGTGCGTCACGCCTTGGAAGTCGTGGGACTGCTGAACGACATCCTCGATTTTCCCGAGGGGCTTCAAACCCGACTGAGCACCGGCGGCACCCCCCTGTCGCTCGGCCAGGCCGAGCGGCTCATGCTGGCCAGGGCGATTGCCGGCAGCCCACGCCTGTTGGTCCTCGACGAGGTGCTCGACGACATGGACCAGGAGGTCCGCAACGAGGTCCTGCCGGCGATCACAGGGCCGGACGCCCGGTGGACGCTCCTGGTGGTTACCCATAGCCAGGACGTGGCCCGGCTTTGCGACCGACAGGTCCGCCTGACCCGCCTCGACCGAGAGCAACTTCAGCCCGCGAACCAGTTGAATCCTCCCTCGAGCCACCACTGACGGGTAGTTGACCATGTGGACGAAGGATAGCAAGTCTTACCCTCGCGACCGGCTGGCGTTTTCCGCCCTTCAACTCGCCGATCCTCCGCGAGTGGCGAGGCATTTGTCTCGGGCCGTGCTGCTTGCCGTGGGAGTGCTGCCGTTGGCCCTCTTGTTGGTCCCCTGGACTCAGACGGTCCACGGCGTGGGTCGAGCGATTGCCTTCAACCCCGTCCAGCGGCCTCAGTTCATCGTCTCGCCCATCGAGGGACGGATCAAGAAGTGGTATGTGGTCGAGGGGCAGCGGATCAAGGCTGGCGAGCGGATCGTGGAGATGGTCGATAACGACCCCAATCTGGAACTCCGCTTGCTGGACGAGGAGCGGGCGATTCTCGACCGGCTCCGCGCGGCCGAGGGTCGAGTCAACGACATCGAGGCCCGCATCCGAAACCTGAAAAGCTCGCGGCAATTGGCTATCGACGTGCAACGAAGCATTCTCGGCCAAGAACAAGCCAGGGTCCAGGCGGCCGAACAGGAATTGATCGAGGCCCGCGCAGCACTCGATGCGGCCGAACCCAACTACCGCAGACAGCGGGAACTTTTTGAGAGTCGGCAAGGCAGCCTCGTCTCTCAACGCGACGTGGAACTTGCCCGGCAGGCCTTTGAAACCGCCCAGGCCAAGCTCCGTCAGGCAGAGGCTCGCGTCAAAATAGCCAAAGCTGGAGAAAAGGCGGCGCTGGACAATCTGGAGAAAGTGGACGCGGATACGGCGGCCATGATCAACCTCGAAACCGCCGCCTTGAGGGCGGCCGAAGCCGAAGTTGCCTCCGTCCGACGCGACAAGGCCCAGATCGAAGTTCGCATCGCGCGACAACGGGCTCAATACGTCGATGCCCCGGTGGATGGCGTGGTGTTTCGTCTTTTGGCCAATGCCGAGCAAGGGGGTATTCTTGTCCGCCCCGGCGAGAGGCTCGCCATCCTGGTGCCCGACATCAAGGCCGAAAACCCATCGCCGGAACCCGGAGGGTCAGCCTTGACCGACAACAACCATCCTGGTATTGTCACCGAGCTTCATATCGACGGAAACGATTTGCCGCTGGTCCGGCCGGGTGACAAGGCGCGACTTCAGTTCGAGGGGTGGCCGGCGGTTCAGTTCGTGGGTTGGCCATCCGTGGCCGTGGGTAGTTTTGGGGGGTTGGTCTATTTGGTGGACCCCACCGCCGATGACAAGGGACGTTTTCGCATCCTCATCGAGCCTGATCCCAACGATCAACCCTGGCCAGACCAAAACTATTTGCGTCAAGGGGTCCGCGCCCAAGGCTGGGTGTTGCTCGACCGCGTCACGTTGGGTTGGGAGATTTGGCGGCAACTTAACGGTTTCCCGCCTATTCGTGAAACCAAGGAATCCAAGGCCTTTCAGCCTCTCGGACCCGTCAAACGCAAATAAGTTTGCCCGGTTTCCCGAGCCTCCGCCGGTCGTCCGTGGACCACGTGTCGCCAGGGTGGGGCGTTTCCCGCGAGGACACCGCGGATACCCAACTCGGTGTGCCACCGCGGCGTGTTGGATTTCATGTCAGGTCCCGCGGTTGCCGCGGTCGACTTGTGCGCGGATCGATCACGGGCCGCTTGCCCGTGCGCCTACGCGCGGCTCCCCAGCCCGCACCAAAGCGAACGAACGTCTTTAGTTGCCGACGCACGATACGTGAGGCATGTCATGATGCGGTCCCGCGCTGGCTCGGCAATCGTTTGGGCAAGTTTCCTTCCGGTGCTCTTGGAAGGATGCGCCTTGGGGCCTGGGGAGACGCAAACCAACGAAGGTCGGGTTGCATCCCCGTCTCCGGTGAACGCGGAACAGACCCCAGCGGTTCGACCCGCTTTGCCCACGGAAAAAATCGTCTACACGGCCTATTTCGAGCCGTCATCCGGCCAACCCTTGGCGGCTGGCGAAAGCCAGGCGAAGCAAACCGTCGCGTCCGACTTGGCCGACGCGCCCTTGCCTCCGTCCGTGGCCAATCCTTCCCCTTTATCGCTCGGTCCCCTGCCCGACGCGGCATCCGACGCCAGGACCGCTCCGATTCTTCTGGACGATGTGCTCCTCTCCGTCCGGACCCATTACCCACTGCTTTTGGCGGTGCTTCAGGAAGAGGGGATCACCACCGGCCAACTCCTGGCGGCGCAAGGGGCTTTCGACCTGAATTTGCGGGGACGAGAGTTTTGGCAGACGGGCACGTACGACAGCAATCGGGTGATCCTCGGGTTGGATCAGAACTTTGCCTGGAACGGCCTGTCCTATTTCGCCGGATACCGCCAATCCCAGGGCGATTTTCCGATCTACTACGGCGACCGTAAGACCGGCGACGGCGGTGAGTTTCGGGCCGGGGTGCTCATTCCGTTGTTGGCCAACCGTGCGATCGACCGGCGGCGTGCGACGCTCCAGCAAGCGGCCCTTGCCCGCCAAATGGCCGACCCGATTATCTCCGCCCAACGGATCGATTTCCTTCGCGCGGCGTCGCGCGCCTACTGGACTTGGGCCGCGGCGGGGCTGCGTCTCCAGATTGCCCAAGCCGTCTTGAAAATCGCGGAGGACCGCGACAAGCAGATCACCGAGTTGGTCGCCCGCGGAGCGCTGGCCGAAATAGAACGGACGGACAACCAGCGGGTGATCGTCGAGCGGCAGGCCCGTCTGATCGCCGCCCAACGCCTTTGGCAACAAGCGGCCATCGCCCTTTCGCTCTATTACCGTGATTCGAGCGGCGAACCGCGGATCCCCCTCTTTGCACGCACGCCTGAACGCTTGCCCGAGCCTCAACCCGTCGATCCCCAGCAGGCCGAGCGCGACCTTCAGTTCGCCCTGGCGTATCGTCCGGAGCTGGAGCGCCTGCGTCTCCAACGCCAGCGGACCGCCGTGGAATTGGAGTTGGCTCGCAACCAAAGGCTGCCGGGCCTGAACCTGGGGCTGGAAGGCTATCAGGACGTGGGGTACGGGTCGAATTTCTCCAAGACGCCGCTGGTTTCGGGAACGGAATTGGACCGCACGGCCTACGTGGCCTCGCTCCAACTGGACGTGCCCCTGCAACGTCGCGAGGCGCGGGGCCGGGCCGTGACGGCCGAACATGCCCTCGTCCAACTCGGATTCCAGGAACAATTCCAACGGCAGCGGATCGTGGCTGAACTCCAGGACGCCGTCTCCGCGCTCGACCGCTCCTTCGAGTTGGTCCGCAAGGCCCGCGAAAACGTCGCCCTGGCTCGCCGAGTCGAGGAAGGCGAGCGCGAACGGTTCGCCAAGGGACAAGGGACGATCGTGATCCTCAATCTCCGCGAATTGGTCGCCGCCGAGGCGGCCTTCGCCGAGATCGACGCCCTGGCCGAGTTCCACCGGGCGATGGCCGACTACCAGGCGGCGGTTGGTCTGGATCCCGATCGCATGGGCGAATCGCCTCGCCCATGATCGGGCGAGGACGCGACAACGACGGCGCCTCGGCGTCCCATCCCGCGATCGCCGGCGCGAGATTTCATGTCTTGGGGGACGATTCGATCGTTCCCTGCCTGGCCCTCGCGTCATGCCCATTGCATCAGGGCGGCTTTGTCGACGGGGGCATCGGTCCACTCCTTGGCGATGCGGCCGCGGCGGAAAACGAGGATTCGGTCGGCGTGGGCCAAGAGGAGTTCGGGTTCGGCCGAGGCGAGCACGACGGCGGCTCCCTGCCGTTTCATTTCGCCCACGAGGCGCATGACCTCGGCCTTGGCGGCCACGTCCATGCCCCGCGTAGGCTCGTCGAGCAAGAGCACGCGGACCGGCCCGAGCGTCCACCGGGCCATGACGACCTTTTGTTGATTGCCGCCGGAAAGCTCTCCGGCGCGCCGCCACGGCTGGGCCGGGCGGCAACCGACCCGCTCCAGGGCCTCGCGAGCAACGATGATCTCGCGCCCCGGCGTCAGCCATTCGCCCACCGCGCGGCGGAGATGGGGAAGCGTGACATTCTTGTAGATTTCCCCGCGGAGGAACAAGCCTTGGGCGCGATCGCCGGTCACCAGCACCACGCCGCGTCGGACCGCCTCGTGGACGTTGCCCGGCGCGAGCGGACGGCCGTCCAGAACGATTTCACCGGCGGTTGGCGTCAAGGCGCCCGCTAGCATGTGGACCACTTCGCGGTGTCCCGCTCCCGCGTACCCGTATAACCCCAAACACTCGTTCGCGGAAACCTCCAAGCTGACCTCGGTCAGCGTGCCGGCGAGGGAGAGGCCCGTGGCGCGCAGCACGGGCGGGGTCGCCGTCCGCGGCGGAAGCACGACGCGGTCGGAGTAGGCGGCATCCACGGCATCGGCGCGACCCAGCATCAGGTGGACGACGTCTAGCTTGTTCAATCCGCCGCTGGCCTTGGTGACCACCCGGCGACCGTTGCGAAGCACCGTAACCCGGTCGCAAATCTCCAAAACGTCTTCGAGAAAATGGCTGATGAACACGATCGCCACGCCGCGCTGGCGCAGGCGGCGGATCAACTCGAAGAGGCGCTGGGTCTCGGGCGGGCTGAGGGCGCTGGTGGGTTCGTCGAGGATCAGCACGCGAGCACCGCTATGGATTCCTCGGGCGACCTCGACCATCTGCCGAATCCCCAACGGATAGCGGTCCAATCGCCGGTCGACGTCGATCTCAATATCGAGTTCGGCGAGGTATTCGCGGGCGGAACGGCGCATCGCCTTCCAATCCACGCGGCCCCCGAAGGCCGTCGGCTGCCGTCCCAAAAATAGATTTTCCGCCACCGACAGGGGCCCAATCCCCGACAGCTCCTGATAAACCATCGCGATGCCCTGGGCCAGGGCGGCCTGCGGGGAGGAGAGATCGGCGGGCCGGCCGTCCAGTAGCACGGCGCCGTGGAAATCGGGCAGTGCGCCGGCGAAGATTTTCATCAAGGTGCTCTTGCCAGCCCCGTTGCTCCCGACCAGACCGTGGACCTCGCCGGGGAGCAGATCGAAATCGATGCCGTCCAGGGCGGTCACCCCGCCAAATCGCTTGACGATCTTTCGGCATTCAAGAAGCGGCGCGGTCACGAGAACTTTCAATCAGTTGTGCGGTCGCCAGAACGACGGACTCCAAAGCAGCGGCTTGTCGTCGCGTCAAGGCGGCCCTGCCGCCGAACCCCAGCGGAAATCAAGGGCCGAAATCAAGGGCCGCCCGCCAAGGCGGCTCGGAATCGTTCGACTTCGTCGCTGGTGGGCAGCGACGGCTGGGCGCCGAGCCGCGTGACCGACAGCGCGGCAACGAACGTGGCATAGCGGACGGCTTCGTCCAGGGGTTGTTTTCGGGCCAAGCCACAGGCCAAGGCCCCGGAAAAGGCGTCGCCGGCGGCGGTGCTATCCACCGCGTCAACGCGAAGCCCGCCGACCACCCCCGACCGGTCGCCCTCCCTCCAGAG
>Ga0209101_1001349_pt1 | contig 18308 bp, 12 predicted proteins | sample ConPoolayeCmetaG_FD_185481 | JGI IMG/M metagenome (GOLD analysis project Ga0209101, IMG submission 185481) | Hot spring microbial mat communities from California, USA to study Microbial Dark Matter (Phase II) - Cone Pool mat layer C metaG... ...
AGCCCCAGCAGCGCCCCCACCAGGCCCGCCAGGAGCGAGATGCCGAACGTGGCGAGCGTGAACTCAACGGGCGTGAGGGACACGCGCGGTGACCTCCGGCGATCGGGCCCGACCGGAACCTAACGGCCCGCGCGACCGGTGTCCATGCGCCGGCGGGGACACCCGCCGGTCGGGACGTTATAGTGCGCCGCACTATGAGCGACCAGATCGCGGACCGACGCGCTAAGCTCGCCCGCCTGCGGGCGCTGGGCATCGAACCGTATGGCGGCCGTTTCGTCGGCATCGCGTCCAACGCGGCCCTGCGGGCCCGCGGCGAGCAGCTCGAGATCGCGGCCGGGAGCGTTTGCGAGGACCCCGCCGCCCAAGCCCGGGCCGCCGGCCGGGTCGTCCTCTATCGCGACATCGGCAGCCTCATCTTCATGACCATCCGCGACTGGACCGGCGACTTTCAGCTCGGCCTCAGCAAGAAGATGGTCGCCGGCCTGGCGGCCGTGACCGCCGGACTCGCCGAGCAGCCGGTTCGAGCCGGCGGAGCCGCAGCCGCCGCCCGCGCTACGGACGGCCCCGCGGGCGGAGCGGGCGACGACGCGGCCGCCGTCGCATGGCAGCTCGCCAAACTGATCGACCTCGGCGACGTCGTGGGCGCGGACGGGCGGCTGGGCCGCACCAAGACCGGCGAGCTGACGCTGTGGGCCGAACGCTTCACGATCTTGAGCAAGGCGGTCCGCCCGCCGCCGGAGAAGTGGCACGGTCTGACGGATGTGGAGGCCCGCTATCGGCGGCGTTACGTCGACCTCTTCGCCAATCCCGCGTCGCGCGAGGTGTTCCTCCGCCGCGCTCGGATCATCGACTACATGCGCAGCGTGCTGCGCCAACGCGGGTTCATCGAGGTGGACACGCCGGTGCTCCAGCCGATCTATGGCGGGGCCGCAGCGCGGCCGTTCCGCACGCACCACCACGCGCTCGACATGAACCTGTTCCTGCGCATCTCCCCGGAACTCTACCTGAAGCGCTGCCTGGTCGGGGGCCTCGAGCGGGTCTACGAGTTCGCGCGCTGCTTCCGCAACGAGGGCATCAGCCCGCGCCACAATCCCGAGTTCACCATGCTCGAACTCTATCAGGCCTACGGCGACTACCACGACATGATGGAGATCTCCGAGGCCCTGATCGCCGGCGCCGCCCGCGAGGTCAGCGGCGCGCCGCAGGTGACCTCCGGCGGCCGAACGATCGATTTCACGCCGCCCTGGCCGCGCTGCCGGTACGCGGACCTCTTCGCGGCCCATGTCGGCTTCCCCCTGACCGACGTGGCGCAGGCCCGGGCCCGGGCGCGCCAGCTCTTCGAGCAGCGGCAGCTCGCCGTCGACGAGCGCCGGGCCGACGACGAGGTGGTCATCAACGCCCTGTTCGAACACTACGTCGAACCGCACCTCATCAACCCGACCTTCGTCGTCGACTACCCCGCCGCGCTCTGCCCGCTGACCCGCCGCGACCCGGCCGACCCGGCCCGCGCCCTGCGCTTCGAAATCTTCGCCAGCGGCATGGAACTCGGCAACGCGTACAGCGAGCTCAACGACCCACAGGTGCAGCACGAGACCTTCCGCCGCCAACTCCGCGGCGAGGAAGACGAGACCATGGCCGTGATGGACGAGGACTACGTCGAGGCGCTCGAGTACGGCCTGCCGCCCGCCGGCGGCCTGGGGATCGGCATCGACCGGCTGGTCATGCTGCTGACCGGCGTGGCCAGCATCCGCGACGTCATCCTGTTTCCCTTGCAGCGACCGCCGGCGTAAGCCCCCGGCGCCCCACGCCGGCGGCGCCTGATGCGAGCGGCAGCGGTGCAGCCGGACGCAACGACCGACCGCAACACACCACGCCCTCCGCCGCCCCCCGCGCGGCGCGGGACCCGCTCCGCCGACACCGTCGCCCTGGCGGCGCTCGGCCTCCTGCTCGCCCTGCCGCTACGCGGCCACTTCGCCAAACCGCACGGCGACTTCTTCGAACTCCGCGAGTGCGGCGTCGCCCTGCTGCGCGGCGAGCTCCCGCCGACCCTCAAGCGCGGCCCCGTCTACCCCCTGCTCGTCGCCGGCGGCGGCGCCCTGTGCCGCGCGGCCGGCGTCAGCGATCCACCGCCGGAACAGTACTTCGCCGGCTGGCTGGGAGTCGTGCTCCTGCCCCTCAACGCCGTCCTGCTCCACCGCCTCGCCGGCCGCTGGTGCGCAGCGCTGGCCCCGCGCGGCGCTGCCGGCGCCCGGTGGTGGGCCGCCGCCTTCTTGCTCCTGCCCGTCGGACTGTACTGCACCGCGCACCTGCTGCTCGAGCCGCTGCTCGTCACGCTCCTGCTCGCGACGCTGCTGGCCGCCGGTGTGCAGCACCCCCGCGCCGCCTACGCCCTCGCGGCCCTCGCGACGCTCACCCGCTTCGACGTCGCCGGCCTCATCCCGGGGCTCGCGCTGGCCGACCTCCGCGCCGGCCGGCCTGCCCGCCGCGTGCTGCTCCTGTCCGCCGCCGCCCTGCTGCCGCTGACCGCATGGCTGGGGCTGACCGCCGCCACGTGGTCCACGCACGCCGACGAGCACTACCTGCGGCAGATGGCCCGCCGGCCCACCTGCGACCCCGTCGGCGCCGTCGCTGTCGTGCTCGACGCCGCGTTCAACCCGCCCCGCCTCCGCCTGCCGCTCTGGCTGGCCCTCGACGAGGCCCACTTGCGCGCCGTCTGCCGCGGCCTCCTCGCCCTCGGCGCCCTGGGCGGACTGGCCGCTCTGCTCCGCCGGCGCGAACACTCTGCCACCGTCGCGGCCGTGGCCGCCGCTGCCTACCTCGCCGTCCACGCGATCTTTCCGTTCCGGTTCCTGCGGTTCGGCTACCCGCCCGCGGCGGTGCTCTTGCCCGCGGCCGCCGCGGGCCTCGCCGGGGGCTGGCATGCGCTCGGGCGACGACCGGCTACGCGGGCCGTGCGCAACGGCGCCGGCGTGTTGCTGACCCTCGGCGGGCTGCTGGTCGCGCTGGGCGAGTACGACGCCGTCGCGGTTCCGCCGGCAGATGCCGGGTGGACCCGCGCCGCACTGTTGGGTGTCGCCCTCGCGACGATCGTGTTGGCACTCGCGCGGCTTGCGAACCGCCCGACGCGACTGGCACACGCCGCCGTCGCGCTCGGAGTCGTGCTGCTCGCCCGCGTTCAGTTGCGGGAGGCCGACGCCCTCCTCAATGGCGGATACGACACGCGGCCGCTCGTCGCCGCGGCCCGCTGGATCGCGGCGCACACCGGCCCGGACGACGGCGTCGTCAGCGACCAGCCGGGCCTGCTCCGCCTCTACGCCCCGAATGCCCCGCGGCGCCGTTTCCTGTCATACGCCGATGTGCAGGCGGACGACTGGTCCGGAGTGGTCGCCGAGCTGCGGGCGCGCGGCGTCCGCTACCTGCTCTGGCACGAGCACGTCGCCGAGGAAGTGGCGCACGAGCTCGACGCCCGCCCGTGGCGGCTCGACCGCTTCGCGCCGCTCGCATCGCCTGAAGCCTGCCCGGACGTGGAAATCGTCTGGCGCTCCACCCCCGGTCCGCTGACGTGGGTGCTCCGCCTCCGACCCGCCCCGTGGGCCGACTAGAAGTGGGCCGACCGGAGGCGAACCGACCGTGAGCGAGCCGACCGTGAGCGGGACGACCACTGATCGCCGAACCATCGAGTCGTCCCGCGACGGTTACGGAACAGCCGCTGGCCGTCGGGCTCCGCCCGCCTGCCGCGCAGGGCCGCGGGCGTGATCCCGGCCCGTCGGCCGAGTTCACGCCCGCCCGCAAGCTCCGCCGTTCCACGCCGCCGGCCGCACCCCGCCGGACCGCGCGTTATCGGGCCGCCCGAGCGCTTGTGGGCCGGCCCGACTGGCCGTTACTGCATCAGCCCGACCCGGCGCCACTGCACCGGCCCAACCGGGTGCTACTGCGCCGGTCCGACGAACAGGTACGTGAGCAGGACGAAGTCCTGCATGTTGACCACGTTATCCGGCGCTCCGTTCGGCGCGATGTCGAAGATCACACATTCCGCGGACGGCGCGCCGGGCCGGAAGCAGCGCTGGAAGCAGGCGACATCGGCCAGGTCGACGTCGCCGTCCTCGTCGCAGTCGGCCGGGATCGCCGGCGGCGCCAGACGGATCATGATGCTGTACACCAGGTCGCCGTTGCCGTCGCACAGCGTCCCGTCCAGGCTCAGCGGGACCACCGGATCCGGATTGAGGAACGCCTCGGGCGGATTGGTCGCCGTCGAGCCGTTGGACGTGAGGCGCAGCACACTCCGCAGATTGGAGGAATCCACGAAGGCCCACTGGACCTTCAGCGACTTCGCGCCGCTGAAGGCCTGTTCAGTCGTGACGGCCGTCACGTTCGGCTCGGTCGCCAGTCCGACGCTCGTGCCCGCGGCTCTGGGGTTGTCGAACCGGGCCCGCCGGTTGGTCACGAAGTCGTCCGGGACGGGCGTGGTCTCGAGCGTCCCGTCGGCGCCGGGTGCGACGATGATCTGCCCCGCGAACACCGTGGCGCCCACCGGCACGACCTGCACGTCCGTCGGGGCCGCCGCAGTGTCGGCCACGAGATTGCCGCCGTCCACGATGAGCTGCGCCGGCGTGTAGCTCTCAAAATTGTCGATGTAGCACACCGCCGCGCCCGTGCTCTGGTTCTTGACCTGCACGTCGTCGATGTACACCGTGAACGGCCCCGTCGTCGGACTGATCTCGTCGATGCGGAAGTACAAGCCCTCCCACACGCCGTTGGTGTAATCCGGCGCCGGCCGCAGGTTCAGAACGCCGTTGCCGCTGAACGGCCCCACGCCGTACTCCGGGTCGCACGGGTCGAAACGAATCTCGAACCACTGCCGTTGCGTCGGATACCGCCGCGCGTTCGGCACGCCGAAGCCGTCCTGCGTCCGGGCGCCAATGAACTCCAGCGTCGAAGGCTGGTTCGGATTGAAGCCCGTCCCATCCGCCGCGCACGGCAGGTTGTGGTCGTACGCGTCCGTCTCGCGAACGGCCATCGCGATCCGCAGCGGGCCGTTGCCCGGCGCCGCCACGATCACCGGCGTCGAGTTGTCGCTCTCCTGCGCGCCGATCGTCTGCCGCGCCACGATGCGGATGTTGGCCGCCAGCGGCGTCGTGGGCACGTTCACCTCCGTCAGCCCGCCGGGATTCATCGCACCGAGCAGCGTCAGGTTGCCCTCGCTGTCCAGGCGGTACACGCTCACGCTCGACGCAGTCGGCGCCACCGCCGTCAGCCGCACGAACTCGTCCAACGGTTCCGGCGCGTCCGGCTTGGTCACAATCTGCGGCGGGTCGATGATCGGCGCCTCGAACTCCACGTCGTCGATATTCACGAGGAAGACCTTCGCGTTCACGGCCGCGTTGGTCGGGTCGTTCGTGAAGGCCAGGTGCTCGAACGTCCCACGGTTGTTCGGCGCGGCGCTGAGCTGCCCGTTGCCGGCCAGGGCAAACACCCGGCCGGCCGCCTGTAGCGCCGGCAGATCAAACACGTACGGCCGCATGACGCCGTCGCTTGGCACCCGGTACATTCCGACCGGCGTGACCTTCCGGACGTCATCACCCTGCGGGACGGTCTGAAGAATGTTGTCCGGGCCGGCGCTGACGCACACCGTATCCGGCGTGGCCGGCGCGCCGACGGGCGTCACCTGAATGTCGTCGCTGTTCGGGTTCGCCGCGGTGTCGCATACGCCGTTGTTGCCGCCGAGGATTTCCACCAGCCGCGCGGACAACCCCACCCATTCCACGTCACCCGTCGTGCCGCCGTTCCCGCCAAGGTTCACGCCCAGGCCGGTCTCGCGCACGCCGATGCCGAGGTACAGATGCCCGTTGGTCACCGGCGTGGTGTACGTCCCACTCGTGTAGGCCTTCACCGACAGCCACACCTTCACCTTGCCGCCCAGGTGAATCGCCGGATTCGGCAGTTGCGCCGCATTGAACGTCACAACGCGCACCCAAGACGAGTGATAGTCGGGATTCTGGAACCCCCACGTGATTTCCGACGCCCGCGCCCCGCTTCGCACCACCGTGAACGGATTCTGGAACACATCCGAAAGATACGTCGAGTTCGGGACCCCCGGATCGAGCCCGGTCGTCGAGCCCGAAACCGCAGGGTTGCGGAACATCACCTCCGTTACGAACGGTGTCCACGCGGGGTCCTCGAAATCCGTGATCAGCTTGCTGAACTGCCCGAACGCGGCTGAAACGCAGACCAGCGGCAGTCCCAGCGCCAGGAGCCCGTAAGCCAGTCTTTGTGGCATCGATCTTTCCTCCGGAAAGACAGCCATGGTGAACCTCGCCGCGGCAAGCCGGCCGCGCGCGGTGACCTGGGGATGGGTCTCGGACCGGCAGCACCTGAGACGCCCGAGGCCGCCCCGTCCGGGCCGCCAGTCCCAAAACACCGGGGACCGGCCCCGCGCAGGGCCGGTCCCGCAATCTTCAAGGGCGTGTCTAACGCTTGCGGAGCAGCGCCGCGCCCAGACCGATCAGCAGCAGCGACGCCGGCTCCGGAATGCCCCGCAACCAGATGGTCACGGTGCTGCTGGTGTACCGGCCGGTCGGCCCGCCCGCCACCGCGAGGATCGGGTTCGACTCCGGCTTCGTGGGCGGCGCCAGGAAAGTGGTCAGCCGCAGCCACCGCGTCGGCTGATCGTCCACGAACCGGAACTGCACCTTTACGGACGAGTTATCGTCACGCCCGACCGTATTGTCGATCCCGGAGATGTTCGGCGTCGTCGCCAGATTGGCCGCGGTCGTACCCGAGAAACGCGGCTCCTGGAACATCACCTCGGTGCCGTCGGCGTACGGCACGCCGCCGTTGCCGGCGGCCCCGTCGAACGTGCTGATGAGCTTGTTGATCGGCGGCGGCGGACCGGCCGGATCGTAGATGTTCCGAATCTCGTCAATCCACAGCGTGATTTCCAAGGGATAACCGGTGCTGAGGATCCGCAGGTGCTCGAGCACGCCGATGTCCGTTTCGACGATGCCGTCGCCCGTCAGCCCCGGCGAGGCAATCGCCGCCGCCGAGATGTTGAACGTGAACATCTGCCACGTGCCATCCAGCACGAGCGTCTGCTCATCCTTGTTGAACCACTCGATCTCGCCGCTGTGCCCAGCGCTGCCGACGAAATCGCCCGGAACCGCTTGAAGCGTCGGGGTCTCGCGCAGACCGAGCGAAATCTTCACCGTCGGGGCTGAGCCGTTCGCCACCGCCGCGCCCACGAGGGCGACGGTCACCAGTGTTAGCACTCCCGTCCTCATCTTCATCTCCTCCAACTCGTTTTGCGCGGCGCGGACCGGACCGATCCGTAGACCTCCGCCACCGCTTGTCCATCAACGGGGACGCGCACGCCGGGCGGCCGGCGCTCCCGCAGTCGTCTGTCGCTTCTCCTCCGCCCCTTCCTTCTCCTTCCAGGCCTCTGCGGACGGAACTCCAGCGGCCGATCCGCCTTGCCGCGGCCCGCCACGCCGGCGCCGCGCGGGTCTCTCCTCACAGCTCGCCGCGGCGCGTTGCGCTCACCTCCTCACGGAGTGCTCGGCGCCGGGTTGGCCGGGAACTTCTGCGCCCACTCGTCAATCCCGTTGAACGTGGCCCCGTGGCCATCGAAAAACAGCAGGTTCGTGCCCCGGCCGTTCCGGTGGTACGGCGCCCGCGGCAGCGGGTTGTGGGACATCCCCGTCGAGTCGTTGGGTGGATTCCGCGGCACCTGCCAGGTGCCCAAGAACGTGTCCCTGAAAACGCCCGGCGTGATCATCACGCGCTTGAAGTGCCACCACGCGTCGCCCACCGCCCACTCGTCCGCCGGCTTGCGGATCCTGTCCCACTTCTTCGGCGGCTGGTAGCTCATATTGTTCGGATTCTGGCGGTAGAAGTTGTGCCAACCCGCCCACGTCACCCCGATGTTCGTCCAGCCGAAATACTGCTTCGGCTCGGTGTTGACGTACGAGTTGATCAGGTAGTTGAAGGGCCGGCTCCAGGACGGATTTCCATTGATGTTCGGCCGGAAGTTCGCGTCCGGGTTCCTGCCCACCGCCGTACCGCACGTCGCCACCCGATCGGCGTAGCGGTAGAACTCATCCGAGTTGGAGAAGACCGGCGCGATGCGGGCCACGAGGAACCACGGCTGCTCGGTCTCCGGGTTCATCGGCGGCCAGTTCTCATCGCCGCCCGTCCGACGGTAGACCGGGGGATGCAGCGGCCCCGGCAGCAGCCCCTCGTGGTCCTGCGTGTACTGCCAGATGCCGTTGCCGATCGACCGCAGGTTCGCGAGGCACTGCACCGAGCGAGCCTGCTCGCGCGCGTTGGCCAGACTCGGCAGCAGGATCGAGATCAAAAGCGCGATGATCGCAACCACCACCAGGAGTTCAATCAGCGTGAACGCCCGCCGCGAACCGACTCCCTGCCCTTGCCGAGTCCTTGGCCGAACTAGCATGGTCGCTCCCTGTCCCGCCCGACATCCTGATGACTCGACCGCTCTCGCTACACCGACCGCGATGGACATGTACTCCGAGCGCGCGTTACCCTCTCTCCAGAACGCTCCGACGCTCGAGCGCTCACGAGTCCTTACATAATGACGCTCCGCGACTCCGAACGCAATCCCGAGATGCGGGTCACCCTCTCGCCTAATCGGTTTTTTACGTGTGAAACACGCTGGCCGAAACGGCGAGCCAGACCGACCGCCTGAGAACACCAATCGGGTGCCCCACGCTGAGCGGGAGCCCTTCAGTCCGGCTAATCGAGCCCCCAACGGGCATCGATCACGCCGGCCGTTCCGTCATCCACCATCGTGCTGAAGGCTAGCGTAACCAGCGGCGTCAGGTCGGAGTGGCGCGGCAGGATGAACCCGAGAGGGCTCCCGCCAAGCGAGCCGGGAAGGTGGCGCAGCTCGTCAGGCCGCTGGGCGACCACCACGCGACAGACGGGCTCGTCCAGCACGACCCCGTCGACTTCATTCTGCATGAGCCCTGCAACCATCGCCTCGACCGCGGCGTACGCCCTCACACGCTCCCGGCCCAGGAAACCGACCGCCGTCCGCTCGTTCGGTGAGCCGTCCAGAGCGCCCACTCGGAGTGCCACCGCGCGGCGAAACTCGACCAACGTCCTCACTCGCGCCTCGGCCGCCCGCACGATCAGTCGTTGGTGCACCAACTTCTGAACAAACGCGAAGTCCACCGTCGCAAGGCGCTCCGCCGTCGCCGTCACGCCGCCGCCCGCCAGGTCCCACCGGGCGGCCGCGGTACCGGCCACAAGCTCAACCGACTCGCACAAGATGAACTCCGGCATGAAGTTGAGACGCCGCCCCAACTCCATCACCACGTCGACGTCCCAGCCCTCGGGCGCACCGCTGATCGGATTGAGACGACTGAACGGCAGGGCATCCGGCAGCAACGCGACGCGGATGACCCGCCCCCCGAGATCGGGCCCGCGGGCCGCCGGATCCGGCCCACATGCCGCCCCCCAGGTCGACAGGACCAGCAGGACTCCCGTCAGACACCTGGAAAGCCCACGCCCCGACCCACAACCGAAACACGGCCGCCATGGCACATACTTGGCACCCATTCCACCATTCTGACCCGGACGGGGGCGCAACACCACTGGCGGCCCGTCCGTGCCGGCCGCGCGGCGTCCGCGCCGGGATGCACGTTTTTAGGACCCGTCTCGCACGAAATCTCCGGGGATCGAAGCCCCGACGCCGGGTGGCCGATGATTCCCCGGGGAACGCGTTTGTACCCCAGCCACGGGAAAAGGTATGGCGACCGGAAACGCACCGTTGATCCGCGTGCTGATCGTGGACGATAGCGCCGTGATCCGCAGCATCATCCGGAGCGCGCTAGCGACCGACCCGCAGATCGAGGTGGTCGGAATGGCCGCGGACGGGGCCGAAGCGTTGACCAAGATCGCGCAGCTCCGCCCGGATGTCGTCACGCTGGACGTCGAGATGCCGCGGATGAACGGGCTGGCCGTGCTCGACCGCGCGGCCGGCAAGGTTCCGGTGAGTTTTCTGATGGTGTCCACCCTGACGCAGGCCGGCGCGCAGATTACGTTTGATGCCTTGCGAAAGGGGGCGGTCGATTACATCACCAAGCCGCAGTCGGCGGCGAAGGCGGCGCTGCCCGACTTCCGCGATGAGCTGCTGGTCAAGGTGCGGGCCGCCGCCCGCTGCAAGGGGCGTGTGCGGCGGCTGTTGCAGGAGGCCGGCGGCAGCACGGCGCCGACGCTGCCGCCGAACAAGGTGCGCGGCTGGGTGGTGGCGATCGGTATCAGTTGCGGCGGGCCGCAGACCCTCTACGAGATGCTGCCGGCGTTTCCGAGCGACTTCGTGCCGATCCTGATCACGCAGCACATGCCGGCCGCGTTCACCGGAACCTTCGCCCGGCATCTGGACCAGCGGTGCGCGATGCGGGTGAAGGAGGCGGAGCACAACGAGCCGCTGGCCGACGGCACGATCTACATCGCGCCGGGCAGTCACCACCTGCGGCTGGTGCGGCGCGGGGTGCAGCTCCTGACGGCCCTGGACGAGGGACCGCCGGTCTCGGGACACCGCCCGTCCGTGGACGTGATGCTGGAATCGGTCGCCCGGGTCTGCGGCGCCCGCGCGGTGGGCGTGATCATGACCGGGATGGGGCGCGACGGGGCGACCGGGCTGGGGCTGGTCCGGGACGCCGGCGGAGTGACCATCGCGCAGGACGAGACGACGAGTTTCGTGTACGGGATGCCGAAGGCCGCGGCGCAGACCGGGAAAGTGCAGCAGATCGTGCCGCTGCCGCGCATCCCCCAGGCCATCGCGGAGGCGCTACAAGGCCGGCGTCTGGTCGCCGGCGGCGTTTGAGCCGCGGCGCGGGACCGGGTCGGCCGGCGCGTTTTGTGAAGCGCGCCGCGCCATCGGACCGATGAAGGCAGCAGCCCCGTGCGACGGCGGCGGGGCGCGCCGGGCGTCACCCGCCGCGGTGCGGCGGGCCGGCGAGGGCGAAGACCGCGCAGCGGTCCGCGACCGCTGGAGGGTGCAGCGTGGACGTGTCGTACATCAACCCATTCATCGAAGCCGTGGACACGGTTTTCAACACGATGTTGGGCGTTCAGCCGCGGCGTAACGGCGTGAAGGTCAGCGACGGCCAGGCGCGCGGCGAACTGATCACCTCGCTCGTGGGACTCAGCGGGCAGGTCAGCGGCGTGGTGGCGCTGCGCTTCCCGCCGCCGACCGCCCTGAAGCTGGCGGGCAAGCTGCTGGGCAGCAAGACCACTAGCGTCACGGATGAGGTCACGGACGCGATCGCCGAGCTGGTCAACATGGTGGCCGGATCGGCCAAGGCCAAGTTCCAGTTCGATCCGCCGCTGGAGCTCGGCCTGCCGACCGTGGTGCAGGGCACGGGGTACCGGCTCCGGTACCCGACGCGCTCCGTCTGGCTCGAGGTGCCGTTCTCGTCCGACGCGGGCGAGTTCAGCCTGGAAGTGACCTACAACCCGCACTAGAGGTGGCTGCGATGAAAGCACTGGTGGTGGACGACTCGTTGACGATCCGGCGCATCGTGATCAAGGCGCTGGGGCTCGTCGGCATCACCGACGCCCACGAGGCCGCGGACGGGGCCGAGGCGCTCAAGGCCACCCAGGAACAGGATTTCGATCTGATCCTGCTGGACTGGAACATGCCGAAACTGACCGGCATCGAGACGCTCCGCGCCCTGCGCCAGGCCGGCAAGAAAACGCCCGTCATCATGGTGACGACCGAGGCCGAAAAGTCGCGCGTCATCGAGGCCATCAAGACCGGCGCCAACGACTATCTGATCAAGCCGTTTTCCCCGGACCAGCTCGCGGCCAAGGTGCGGAACATTATGGGGGCGCCCGCCCCAACTTGACCGGAGGGCCGCGCCCGTCGGCGGCCGGCCGTGCGGAACGTCCGCGGTGCGGCCGCCGCGCCGCCTCCGCGCGGTCGGGTCGCGCGGCCGTGCGTCCCCGCTGGTCGCTCTGCACCGCGGCCGCTAGGATGCGTCGGACGGGTTGCGCCGCGCGCCGCCGGGCCGCCCGGCCGTCTCGGCGCGGGGACGGCCGCCGGGGCCCGGCAGGTCCCGGCGGCGCCGGCCTGACGGAGTAGCGCCCGCGATGCGCCTGATCCTGCTCCAGAACGGCGCGATGATCGCCGACGTGGTCTGCGGCGCGGAAGCCGTGTACCTCGGGTCGCACGAGGGCTGCCGCATCCACCTCCCGGACGGGCGGATCGCCGCGCAGCAGGCGGTGATCGTGCCCGAGGGGAGCGACGCCTGGCACCTGGAGCCGCTCGACACCGCGCCGCCGCTGCGCCTGAACGGCACGCTGATCACGGCCCGCACACCGCTGAAGACCGGCGACGAGATCCAGCTCCTGGATTACGCGGTGCGCGTCTACCCGGAATACGAGGAACGCGCGGCGGGCCGCACCGCGCTGCTGGGCACCTCGCGCGCCCAGCTCGAGCGCTTCGCGCAGTCGCGCCTGCCCCCGGGGGCCATCCTGCGCCGCGCCGACGAAGCCGTGACGCTCCAGCCCGGGCAGCTCGACCGGCTCGGGCGCACCAGCGTGAGCGTCTCCGGCTGCACCGCCGTCGAGGAACTCATGGACGCGGCCCTGCGCGTGCTGCTGGAGACCTTCGCGGCGCAGCGCGTCTGGCTCGGTGTGCGACGCGTCAACTACGGCCCGATGGAGTACGAGGAGGGCCGGCTCATCACGGGCCAGACCACCGACCTGCCCGAGGTCGGCCACGATCTCAAACCGCGCATCCTCGACCGCGGACAGTTCGTCCTCGTGCCGGTGCTCAGCAGCGAGGACCGCATCTCGATCCTCGCCGGGCCGCTCCTCGGCCCGGACGGCACCCTCGGGCTGGTCTACCTCGACAGCGGCGCGACCGGCCGCGTCTACGACCAGCGGGACCTGGACTTCTTCACGGCCCAGCTCCATCTGATCGCCCATCAGCTCGACGCCATCTTCCGCCAAATCGCGCGCAACCGGGCCGCGATGATCGACGGCCAGGTCAGCGTCGCGCACGACATCCAGTCACGCCTCACGCCCCGCAAGCTGCCCCAGTGGGAGACGCTCAACTTCGGCGCGTTCCGCGAAACCGGCCGCCAGCGCACCGGCGACATTTACGACGTCGTGCGGCTGGCGAGCAACCTCGCCGCCTTCATGGTCGCGCAGACGTCCGCCACGGGGTCCCTCCCCAGCATGCTCATCGCCCAGGCCCAGGCCGCGTTCCGCGTGTCGGTCAGGCATCAGGACACGCCCGCCGTCTTCCTCCGCACGCTCAACTGGCTCCTGTACGACGGCACGCGCGACCACCCGCTGGACTGCTTCGCGGGCGTGATCGACCCCGCCAGCGGCCAGATGCGCTACGCACTCGCCGGCCGGATTGGGGCCTACATCATCGGCCAGCGCGGGGATGCGCGCCGCCTGGGCCCGGCCGAGCCGGCGCCGCCGCTGGCGCTCGACAAGAACGCGGTTTATGCGCTGCTGCCCGAGCAGCTCGAGCCGGGCGAGACCGTCGTGCTCTTCACGTCGGGTGTCACCACCGCCAAGAACCGCCGGGGCGAAACCTTCGGCGAGGACCGTTTCTTGAACATCGTCTGCGACGGCTTCGGCCAGCTCGCCAGCACGATGCTCAAGGAAATGCTCACCGACCTGCGGAACTTCACCGAAGGCGGCGCGCAGCCGGACGACATCACGGTCGTGCTCGCCCACCGCGTCTGGACCGGGTGAGGCTCGTCGGCCCGTCACCGCAGCGTCACCTTCAGCACGTCCGCCAGCGGCTTGAGCGAGTCATACAGCGCGCGGAACGCCTCGAAGTCCAGCGACTGCTGCCCGTCGGACAGCGCGCAGCGCGGATCCGGGTGCACTTCGACGATCAGGCCGTCGGCCCCCGCCGCCAGGGCCGCGCGCGACATCGCTGGCACGTATTCCGCCCGCCCCGTGCCGTGACTGGGGTCGATGACCACCGGCAGATGCGACAGATGCTTCACCACCGGCACGATCGACAGATCCAGCGTGTTCCGCGTGTGGTCGGCGAAAGTGCGCACGCCGCGCTCGCACAGGATCACCTGCCGGTTGCCGCCGGCCATCACGTACTCGGCCGCCAGCAGCCACTCCTCGACCGTCGCCGCCATGCCGCGCTTCAGCAGGACCGGCTTGCGGAGCGTGCCCAGCTTCCGCAGCAGCGAGTAGTTCTGCATGTTGCGCGTGCCCACCTGGAGCACGTCCGCCACCTCGGCCACGCGGTCGGCCATCTCGACATCCATCACCTCGGTGACGATGCCGATCCCGGTCTCGCGCTTGGCCCGCGCCAGGATCGCCAGTCCGGCTTCGCCCAGTCCCTGAAACGCGTACGGACTGGTCCGCGGCTTGAACGCGCCGGCCCGCATGAGCCGCACCCCCAGCCCGGTCATGAACCGGGCCGTCTCGAGGATCATCGTCTCATTCTCGACCGAGCAGGGACCTGCGATGATCGTGAACCCGCCCCCCACCACCGTGCCGGCGATGGAAAACACGCTGGATTGCGAGTGCGTCTCGCGCGACACGAGCTTGTAGCCGACCGTGATGCGGACGACGTCCTCCACGCCCGGCATCATCAGCAACTGCTCGCGCCCCTCCGGCCCCTTGTTGCCGGTGACTCCGATCGCCGTGCGGGTCGCGCCCGGGATCACGTGCGGGGTGTAGCCGAGCTGCCGAATCTTCTCGGCGACGGCCTCGATCTGCTCCGGCGTGGCATGGACGTTCATCACCACCAGCATCGACGACTCCTTCGCGCCCCGACGGGCGACACAGCCTACGCCCGACCAGCGGAGGCTCCAACAATGGGCCCGCGGTGTTCTTTGCCCGAGAGCGGTTCCGGCGATCCCCGCGCGCCCCCGGGCTCCGTGCCCGGCGGTGCCTCGTCGTTTCGGGTGAGACGCCCGGCCCGCATCACCAGCCGGTCATTCTAACCCGGGCCGGCGCGGAACCGCGCTCCGATATTCGCTGCGCCGTCCACAGACGCCGTGGCGATTCAGCCGATTTCTCTTTCAGCAGAACGCTCCGGACGCACGCAGTATAATCCCCGGGGTAATCGCCCGGCGCCGGAGGCGCCGGAAGGAGGTGCGGTTTGTGAGTCCAGCGGTCCGTCGAGCCGCGGCCAGCGTCGCCCTGTTGGCCGCCTGCGCCTCGGCGTCGGCACAGCTCCGTGTGCGGACAGTCGATGACGTGAACCGCCCCGCCGAGAAGGGGCCCTCGCGGTACGTGGGCGGCGTGGCGGGGGGCCTGCTCCCTCAAGATCCGGGTACGCGCCCGTTCGACGCGACACGTCGGAACGTCGGCACCATCGGCGAGCGACCGTTCGCCTTTCGAAGCAACACCCGCGCCACGCCGTACTCCTCCATGGTGCCGATGCCCACGCTGGGGGTCGCGCCCACCGTGGGCGGCCGCCGCAATCCATTCTCGCTGCTCGTCGGGCGGGGCGAAGACGCCGAGACGATCTCCGGGCTGGCGGAGGCCAAGCGTTTGGACTTGCCGCCGCTCACCCTCGGCCCCGGTGGCCTGCCCGCGATCGACGCGTACCGCTTCACGCCCCGGCCGCCGCGGAACGAGTTCCAGTCGCTGTTGGCACTGACGCCGCCGCCCGATCCCTCTCCGCCGCGGGCGCCGACCGTCCTCGAGGCCCTCGAGGCGCACAACCTCGATCGCGCGCAGCGCGCGCTCGCGGAGGGGCTGGCGCTCTATCGCCGGGCCACCGTCGAGGCTCCGATTCGCGACCCGGTCCGGGGCCTGTTGCGTTACCCCAACTGCACCACCTGTAGCGCCGACCTGCAACGCGCCGTCGCGCTGCTGGAGGTGCCGCACCACCTGGACCCGCAGGCCCACCTGCCGGCCCTACTGATCGCGCACGGCCTGCTCGAGTCCAACCGGTTGCAGTCGGCCGCGGCGTACCTTCTGGCGGCCTTCGAACGGAACCCGGGCCTGCTCGCGCGACGGGATGAGCTGCTGGCCTACCTCGGCGACGTCCGCGGCGGCCGGTCGGAATACCTGGAAGCGCAACTGCGGGCCGCGGACGCCGCCAGTCGGCGCCTTCAAGGAACGGTGAACGGGCGGTTGATCGAGGCGTACTGCGCCTGGCGGCTGAACGACATGCCGCACGCGCGGGAAGCCGCCGCGGCCTTGGCGCGCCTCGCCGCGGAGCAAGCCGGCGGCGCGTACAGCTTGCCCCAGGCCTTCGCGGACGCCCTGCTGGCGCAACCCTGAACCGAGGCGGGGCGGTCGCCGCGGGCGGCCCGTTCGGAAGAGCGATGAGCGACAGCGCACGCGAACTGCCGTGGATCAGCCGCAACGCCTGGGTGCAGCGCCACCGGGGCTGGCTGAGCGCCGCGGCGCACGCGGTGCTGTTCGCGGCCGCGTGGCTGCTGGCCTTCGGGCTGGCGTACAACTTCAAGCGGGCGCCGTCGCTGGGGGCGCCCTTCCGGTGGCTCAAGTCCCTGTTCGGGCCGGTCGAGCCGCGGACCGAGACGTTCGACTGGTTCACCGAGTTCTGCCTCCCGCTGCTCGTGCCCGTGGTGGTGATCAAGCTCACGGCGTTCGTGCTGATGGGGCTGCATCGCGGTTCGTGGCGCTACGTCAGCCTACGCGACGTGTTCCGCGTCATGACCGCGGCTTGGTGGGGGTTCTTCGGCATCTTCATCCTTTATTACGGGCTGCTGAATCTCCAGCGGTTCGGCTTGCCGCCGGTGTTCGACGAGCGTTTTCCCGACTCGGTCTTCCTGCTCGACTTCGGCAGCACCATCGCCCTGGTGTGTGGGGCGCGGCTGGCCGTGCGGCTGTATCACGAGGAAGTGCGGCCCCCGGCCGAGGGCACGGTCCCCAAACTCCTGGTGCTCGGCGCCGGCAACGCGGGCGAAAACGCCGTCCGCGAGATCCTGCGCATGCCGGTCGAGCGCTACCGCGTGGTCGGCTTCCTAGACGACGACCCCCGCAAGCACGGGCAGCAGATCCACGGGATCGACGTGCTCGGCCCGATCGAGGACGTGAAGCGCTTCGCCGAGGAGTACGCCGTCGACGAGCTGCTGATCGCCATGCCGTCGGCCTCGCGCGACCGGCTGCGGCGCGTCATCGAGCTCTGCGAGGGCACCAACCTGCGGTTCAAGACGCTGCCCGCCCTGACGGACCTCCTGACCGGGCGGGCCTCGGTCAAGGAGATCCGCGACGTCGACATCAACGACCTGCTCGGCCGGCCGCCGGTGCGGCTCGACGACGACCAGATCGCCGCCTTCCTCCGCGGGCGAGTCGTGATGGTGACCGGCGCGGGCGGCTCGATCGGCGCCGAAATGTGCCGCCAGATCGCACGCTTCGAGCCCCGGCAACTGCTGCTGGTCGAGCAGGCCGAGCCCAGTCTCTTCCAGATCGACTGCGAGCTGCGGCGCTCGTTCCCCGCGATCGACCTCGTGCCCGCCATCGCCGACATCGCCGACCGCGGCCGGATGGAGACCCTCTTCCAGCGGTACCAGCCCAGCGCGGTGGTCCACGCCGCGGCGCACAAGCACGTGCCGATGATGGAGCTGAATCCCGGCGAGGCGCTCAAGAACAATATCCGCGGCACGCGGACCGTGGCCGACGCGGCCCACGCCGCCGGCGTGGACAAGTTCGTCATGATTTCGACGGACAAGGCCGTCAACCCCACGAGCATCATGGGTTGCTCCAAGCGCGTTGCGGAGATGTACATCCAGGGCCTCAGCGCCCGCTCCAGGACGCAGTTCGTGACCGTCCGGTTCGGCAACGTCCTGGGCAGCAGCGGCAGCGTGATCCCGATCTTCCGCGAGCAGATCGCCCGCGGCGGGCCGGTCACCGTCACGCACCCGGAGATGGTCCGCTACTTCATGACCATCCCCGAGGCCGCGCAGCTCGTCCTCCAGGCGGCGTCCATGGGCCGCGGCGGCGAAATCTTCGTGCTCGACATGGGCGAGCCGGTGAAGATCCTCGACCTCGCCCGCGAAATGATCACGCTCTCCGGCTTCCGGCCCGACGTGGACATCCGCATCGTGTTCACGGGGCTGCGGCCGGGCGAGAAGCTCTACGAAGAGCTGGCCATCGACGGCGAGAACGTCGCCCGCACGGCCCACCCCAAGGTGGGCATCTGGCAGAACGTCCCGGTCGACTGGGAGACGACCGTGCGGCAGATCGACGCGCTGCTGGCGGACGCCGACCGGCTCGACCGCCTGGAGGCCCGGCGGCGCTTGAAGGAGATCGTGCCCGAGTTCCACCTCGAACCGCCCGCCCCGCCGCCGCTACCGGCGGCCGCCCCGGCCCCGAGC
>Ga0209101_1001351_pt1 | contig 18293 bp, 13 predicted proteins | sample ConPoolayeCmetaG_FD_185481 | JGI IMG/M metagenome (GOLD analysis project Ga0209101, IMG submission 185481) | Hot spring microbial mat communities from California, USA to study Microbial Dark Matter (Phase II) - Cone Pool mat layer C metaG... ...
GATCGGGGGTGGGGGAGGGCCCTCTGGCCGGCCCATTCCCTGCCTCCCTCGCCGGCGGAGGCTGAAACATATCTCTGTCTGCCGCCGCGCACGCAGAGGATGCACCGGCGGGTTCTGGCTGCTCCTCCTCATCCCCTCTCAGCGCGCCCACCATTCTCGCATACACCCCTTGCCTGGCCAGCAACTCCCGGTGGGTGCCTGTTTCCGCGATCTGGCCTTTGTCCAGCACCACGATCCGGTCGGCCTGGAGGACGGTATTGAGACGATGGGCGATGGTGATGACAGTTCGCCGTGCCCCATCCTCCCCTTGCAGAAACTGACGGATGGATGCCTCCAGCAGGGACTCGGTCTCAGGATCCAGGCTGGAGGTGGGTTCATCCAGGATCAGGATCGAGGCCTCCTTCAGGAACGCCCGCGCCAGGGCCAGGCGTTGGGCCTGCCCGCCGCTGAGGCGGGCGCCGCTCTCGCCGATCACCGTCTCATATTTCTGAGGCAGGGTTTCTATCCATTCGTGCAGGTGGGCGGACCGGGCAGCGGCGATGACCTGCTCATCCGTTGCGTCCGGCCGGCCAAGGCGGATGTTGGCGGCCAGGGTGTCGTGGAAGAGATGGGGTTTTTGGGGGACCCAGGCGATCTGGGCTGTGGATGGGGGCCGGGGCATGATGGCCCCCGTCGCCTCGGTGGTCAAGATGGTGCCTGATGAAGGCTGGATAAAGCCCAACAGCAGGTGGACCAATGTGCTTTTTCCGGCGCCACTGGGACCGACCAGAGCGATCTGCTGACCGGCCGGGATCTCCAGGTTTATGTTTTGCAAGGCAGGGGTGGGTTCCCCCGGATAGGTGAAGGTGACCTGGGACAGGCGGATGCTCTCAATGGGGGAGGGTTGTGCACGCTCCTGGCTTCTCGGAGGGGGGAGGGGGGTATCCAGAATGGCGAAAATCCGCCGGGCGGCACTCGTGCCGGCCATCCCGGCGTGAAAGCGCAGACCGAGCATCCGTAGCGGCAGGTAGAACTCAGGAGCCAGGATGAGCAGGAAGAAGGCATGACGGAATTCCATCCTGGCATACAGCAGACGCAGGCCGACCTCCACGGCGATCAGGGCGGTGCTGAGGGTGGCCAACAGCTCCAGGACCAGCGCTGAGAGGAAGGTGATCCGCAGGACAGTCAGCGTCCGGTCGCGGAACTGATCGCTGACCTGGGCGATGCGTTGGGCATGAGCCTTGGACTGCCCGAAAACCTTGAGCGTGGTCAGGCCCTGCAGGCTGTCCAGGAAATGGGCCGACAGGCGGCTCAAAGTCTCATACTGCCGTCTGGTGACCGCTTCTGCGCCCTTGCCGATCAGGATCATAAAAAAGGGGATCAGGGGGGCGGTGACGAACAAAATGATCCCGGAGAGGGGGTCCAGCGGAAACACAACAAGCAGAATGGAGAGGGGAACCAGGGCGGTGATGGCGAGTTGGGGGAGATACTGGCTGAAATAGGCGTCCAGAGCCTCAATCCCTTCTACCGCGGTGGCTGTCAATTCGCCGCTTCGCTCGCCGCGCGTGTAGGCAGGGCCGAGCGCCTGGATGTGGGCAAACAGGCGCTGCCGCAGGTCAGCTTTGACGCCCACAGCCACCGCCCTGGCGCTGATCTCGTTGGTCCAGGCCAGCAGGCTGCGCCCGGCCATGAGGAGGAGAAGGAGTTTCAGCCCGCCCGCAACCTGGGCCAGAGTCTGGCCCATCAGGAAGACGCTGTGGATCGCGCTGCTGAGGAGCCAGGCCTGTCCAATGGTCAGGAGGCCGGCCAGAAAGCCGGAGAGAACCGTCCAGACCAGAGCGGGGCGAACCTGGCGGGCGAGGGTCAGCAGTCTGCGGTGCATCGGCAGCCCTGGTTATAGACCCTCCCCCAGGCTCTGAAACCTGGGGGAGGGGTGTAGCTCCACGATCACGCCTGCATCATACCACAGGGACCCATATCCGTCAAGTTAAGCGACTCAAGTCGCACCTCAGGGGCCTGCGGCCAGGCGTCCACCGGCGTGGACGCCTCCCTGAAGTTTGGCCTTTTTCAGAACGGGGCGGGAAAATCTCCAAAACCCACCTCCGGCGAGGCCAAAAGAACAAAAAGAAAATTTTTCATTGCGGAGGCTTCGCCTCCGCAATGAAAAATAATCTTCTTTTTGGAGCCACGGGAGCCGTCAGGGGCTCATGCAGGGGGCCGCGGGCAAAAAGCCAAAGTTGAGGGCCGGGTAGCCGAAGGCATTGCCTTCGGCTACCCGGTGCGATTTCCAATCGCCCGCGCCCGCTGCAGAGGCCAGAGACCGCCGTTCTCTGGGTGCCCGGCGGTGAAAAAAGGGCATGCGCAACGAACTGGATCACCGTCCTGGCTCTCTGCTCAGCCAGCCGATAAACCTCAACACCCGTTCCTGGATGGAGCTGCCCCACCGCCACAGCAGCACGGCAGTCAGGCCGACGATCGCCAGCCCGATGGCCCACCAACCGGGGCTGAGGTGGGTTGCAGAGGCCCCCATCCAGGTGGAGATCAGCAGGCCAGGCAGCCGCCCAACCGTGACCAGCAGCAAAAACCGGCCACCGGGCATGGTCGTCAGGCCGGCGGCCAGACAGGCCAGGTCGTCGGGCAGGAAGGGGAAGAGCCACAGGAGGAAAAAGAACAGCGTTCCCCCGCGCCGGGCCAGATCATCCAGGCGGGCCAGCGAGCGGGGGCCGATCAACCGCCCGATCAGCGGCCGGCCAAAGGAGCGGGCCAGAAAAAAGTTGAGTGCCGAGCCGATGACGATGCCGACCAGGGCATATAGCGCGCCCAACCAGGGGCCGAACAGATAGCCGCTGACCGCTTCAACCGCCGTGCCGGGGATGGGCATCGCCAGGACCTGCATCACCTGCAGGGCCACGATGCCGGCCGGCCCCCATAGCCCCAGGCTCTCAACCCAGGCCCGGACATGCGCCTGGTCGGCCACAAAGCGGTAGAGCGGTTGCCCTCCCAGGAGCAGCCCCGCAGCCAGGAGGAGCAGAACCAGCACCAGGGCCGGCCACTCCCGGCACCTGATCGGTGATCGGCCTTCAGACATGGCCGCCCCCGGCCAGGCCGGGCAACGGCAGGCTGGCGGTGAAGCAGCGGAACTCGCCCAGCGAGCGAAAGCCTTCGGCCAGCAGTGCCTTTTGCAGCGCCCGGTCGCGGTGTGACACCACGGCCCCGACCTCATCCAATCCGGCAGCCTGGGCCCGGTTGACCGCCTCCTGGACCAGCGCCTGGCGGGCTGCCCGCGCCGAAGCGACGAGGGATTCGATCCACACCCCCCGGTAGAGAAGGGTCTGCACCTCGATCAGTTCGGCATAGCCGGCCGGCCGACCCCGCTGTTCGGCCAGCAGCAGGGTCAGGCCGGGGTGTTTTCCCTCAGCCGGCAACTCCCCCAGCCACCCGGTTGCAGCGGCGATGTCGGCCGCCGGTCGGACGGTGATGCCGGGAATGGATCGAGAACGCAGGGCCGTCTCCTGGACGCGGTCAATCAACAGGAGGCACAACTCCGGCGCCGGCCGGAAACCGGCCCGGCTGAAAGCCCGTGCCGAAGCCAGGTTGTCGGCTGCAACGACCCCCCGTGCCTGGTGAGCCAGGCGCGTGCCATAGGCCGCTGCTGCCCGGACGAGCCGCGTCGCCAGGCCATGCCCTCTCCAGTCGGGGCGGACGGCCAGCAGGTCAATTTCCCAGCAAGGGCCACGCAGGCCGGCGGTGAGAAAGGCGATCACAAACCCGACCACCTGGCCCTCCGCCACCGCCAGCCAGGCCCGCTGTGGACCTTGGGCCAGCCAGGCCTGCACCTGTTCCGGGCTGTAGGGCGTCTCATTGAAGGTGGCCCGTTCCACGGCCAGCATCCCTTTGGCATCGGCCAGGGAGCCGTCAAAGGGCCGCACGATTGTCAGCCGGTTCATGCGGCTCACTATACCAGCAAATGGTCACCTCGTCAAGGCCGCTTGCCAGCCGGCTGCAAATCGGGTATAATGCTCTGGCGCCGGCCTGGAAGCAGGGGAGGTGGGGTTTTCATGGAGCAGCCACAATGAAGGTCAAACGCATCTGGTTATTCCTGGTTGTCTTTTTCGGCGGGGTGACCAGCCTGGGGGTGGAGCTTTCTGCCTCGCGGCTGCTGGACCCCTATTTCGGCAATTCGATCATCATCTGGGCGGTGCTGATCGGCCTGGTGCTCCTCTATCTGACGGCAGGCTACTACCTGGGCGGCAAATGGGCCGACCGTCGGCCAGAGCACCGGGTGCTGTACCAGATCACGGCCTGGGCGGCATTCCTGATCGGCGTCGCTCCCTTTGTCGCCCGCCCGGTATTGCTCTGGTCGGTGGAGGGGTTTGCCGGGTACAGCGCCGGCATCCTGGCCGGGTCGCTTCTGGGGGTGGTGGCCCTATTTTCCGTGCCGGTGACGTTGCTGGGCTGCGTCTCCCCCTTTGCCATCCGCCTGGCGATGGAGGATCGGGATGTCAGGTCGGCGGGGCAGGTGGCCGGCGGGTTGTATGCCCTGTCCACGATCGGCAGCCTGGTGGGCACTTTTCTGCCGGTGCTGGTCCTCATCCCCAATATCGGCACGCGAAACACCTTCCTGACCCTGTCCTTCACCCTGCTGGCCGTGTCGCTGCTCGGCCTGTTCTGGGAATGGAAGGCCCGCGCCCTGCCCTATCTGCTCCTGCCGGCCCTGTTGCTGCTTCTCCTGGCGGCCTGGCCAGGCGGCCTCATCAAGCCGGCTGAATATGGGGAACTGCTGTATGAGACCGAGTCGCAATACAACTATATCCAGGTGGTGCAGGTGGGGGACCAGGTGTGGCTCAGGCTCAACGAGGGGCAGGGGGTGCACTCTATCTACGACCCCAATTCGGTGCTGGTGGGTGGCATCTGGGACTATTTTCTGATTGCGCCTTACTTCAACAACCCACCCTTCACCGCCGACCGGGTGGGCAGCCTGGCCCTCATCGGTTCGGCGGCAGGGACTGTGCCCAAAGAGTACACCGCCATCTATGGCCCTATCCCCATTGACGGCGCCGAGATCGACCCGGAGATTGTCCGTGTGGGCCGCGAATATTTTGCCATGACCGAGCCGAACCTGAACGCCGTGGCCCAGGACGGGCGTTACTTTCTGACCAACAGCCCACGCCGCTACGATGTCATCGCCATTGATGCCTATCGCCCCCCCTATATCCCCTTTCATCTGACCACCCGCGAATTCTTCCGCCAGTGCCGGGAGCACCTGACCGACAGCGGGGTGGTGGCCATCAATGTGGGCCGCACCCGCACCGACTGGAGCCTGGTGCAGGTGCTGGCCAGCACCCTCAAGGCTGAATTCCCCAACGTCTACACCGTGGACCTGGCGCAACCGGGCCTGGACCTGATCAACGTGCTGGTCGTGGCCACCCGGCAGCCGACCCGGCTGGAGAACCTGGCGGCCAACACAGCATTGATGACCCATCCCCTCTTGAGGCAGGTGGCCGAAGAGGCGGTGTCTCGTGCCGCCGAGTTCACCACCCCCACCGTTGTCTTTACCGATGACAGGGCGCCGGTGGAACAAGTGGTCCACGGGCTGATCCTCAGTTTTGTGGTGGGGCAGTAAGGGTTTCAAGTGTCTGGCCTGGCTGCCCCGTCAGCGCGGGTTATGACCCGTGCGCGCGGGTAAGAGCCCCGCCCGCCCTGTGCCCGCCGGACCACAGTCCAGCGACTTGTCGGCGCAGATTATGACCGGCGCTGGACGTTGCCGGCACCTGGCGGGAGCCGGTCCTGGCATCAATTCCCTATAACAGGAGTGACGCAGTCAAAGGGGACACAGGTCTCGACAGGCTTAACCCAACGGATGACCCGGAAAAACATGGATTTCAACCGGAAACCGGGGTCAGGCCTGGGAAGGGGCAACCATTTTGATTTGATGAAAGGGGGAAAAAATGAAGCGGAAACGGACAATTTCTGGAATGCTGGCAGCGGGGCTGCTGCTGGCGCTGACCATCGGCGCCACACAGGCCCAGGAGCCAGGCAGCGTGCTGGCGGGGCAAATCACGGGTGGCCCGCCCATGACCGATTCGTTCACCTACCAGGGCTACCTGGAGGACGGCGGCGCGCCGGCCAACGGCTACTACGACTTTGACATCACCATCTGGGACGCAGAGACAGGAGGCACCCAGATCGCCTCCTGTACCACGCTGGCCCTGGACAACGTCCTCGTGCAGAACGGCCTGTTCACCTTCCACCTGCAACCCGACCAGCCGATGGATGTGGTGTTTAACGGTGATGGCCGCTGGCTCCAGGTTGCGGTGCGACCCCACGCCACGCCGACCTGGACCACCCTGCCACGCCAGCCGATCACCGCCGCGCCCTATGCCTGGAGCCTGCGGCCGGGGGCCCGCATCGAGGGCGAGATCAACGACGCCATCCTCTACCTCAGCAACACCTACAACACCAGCACCTACGGGCCGGCCCTGCACGCCGTGAGCCAGGCGCCCACCTCGCCGACGATTGCCGGCTACCACAGCGGCGACGGTCCGGGCATCTATGGCTACACCGCCGGCGCTTATCCGGCGGTGGAGGGCATGCACGGTGGGGACGGCAGCGCCGTGGGAGGCTACGCGCTGGGCAACGGCACCGGCGTCTGGGGCCACGTCAGTACGACCGACGGCATCGGCGTCGTCGGCGTGCAGACCACCTATTCGCCCGGCGACACCAGTCTGTGGAAGCCAGGCGGCTTCTTTGGCGGACGCAACGGCGTCATCGGCATCAGCAAGCAAGATAACGGCTACGGCGTCTACGGCCAGAACCTGTCAACGACCGGCGACTGGTCGGTCGGCGTGTTCGGCGAGAGCAGCTCCGCCACCGGTTGGGCAGGACGATTCTGGAATGGGGTCGGCAACGGCGTGTACATCAGCGCCGCAGCGGGTAAGGTGGGGCTGACCGTGGCCGGCGGCACCAAGAACGCCGTGGTCGCCACCGACCAGGGCAGCCGCCTGCTCTACTCCGAGGAGTCGTCGGAGGTGTGGTTCAGCGACTATGGCTTTGGGCAACTGCACGAGGGCAAAGCCGTGGTCGCCATCGATCCACTTTTCGCCCAGACGGTCAACCTGACCGGGCCGTATCACGTCTTTGTCCAGGTCTACGGCGACGCCGAGGTGTACGTCAGCAGCCGCACGCCGCAGTCGTTCGAGGTTCACCTGCGGGAGGGCGACCCCAACGTCGAATTCTCCTACCGCCTGGTTGCCAGGCGCCTGGGCTACGAGGATCACCGGCTGGAGCCGGCCCCCTGGGCCGACGAGGACCCCAACCTCTACCCGGAGAAGAACCAGGGGGGCCTGCAATCGCCCGGCATTCAGGGAGGCCAGCCATGAAAGCTACGGCGATTTTGCTGGCCCTGGCGGTGTTTATGCTGCTGGCAGGCGCCGTCCTGGCCACGAACGGATTGGCCATCCCCCGCCAGTTGATCGGCAGCGGCGGGGGATCGGTCCAGGATGGCGGCTTTGCCCTGCAGGGCAGCATCGGCCAGGCGGTGGCGGGCGGGGTCGATCGCGGATCGTTCAGGGTTGGCTCCGGCTTCTGGGCAGGGGCGGTGCGGGTTGAGCAGCGCATCTACCTGCCGCTGATCCTGCGGAACGCATCCTGACGGCTTGGCGAAGAGATATGCTGGAGTGGAGGCTTTGGCCGGAATCTGGCTGTTTCGCCGGCTAAAGCCTCGACTTTGGCGGCCAAGGTTTGACCGCTGCAAATATGCTTGGTATAATCTCCTTGTTGGAAGACGAGTTTGCGTTGCCAAATTCAGCAAGAGGCAAGGCCAGAGATGAGACACACAATCACTGTATCAGACCAGGTGTACAAAGGTCTCCAGCGCCAGGCTGCGCGTAGCCGCCAATTGCCGGAGACCCTGGCCGAGCGCTGGCTCACGCAACATCTGGACCTGGAACGCTACCCGGAACTGGTCTGGCGCGAGGGACCGGGCGGCTGGCGAGTGGGTATCAACTTGCACGTGCTTGCGAGGAGCAACGGGTCAACTCCATCCGGTTTCTGTCGGACTATGAGGCATCCAATCACTACAAGTTTCGAGGAGATTGAAAGACATAGAGAAACCACCGACTTTTCAGACCATCAAAGAGGCTGCCGACTGGGCCGAGACTCACGACACGGCCCCCTACGCTGTACAGCTTCCCCTATTCGCTGGGAAGCTGTCCACCTATGAACACAATCCGCGTCCGCCAGGCCACCGCCTGCCCGGTTAACTGGCGGCGGAACAGGGCTGCCACTTCGGCCAGCTCGTCGGCCGTCAGGCGGCGGAGCAGGTGTTGGGCGTAGGAGAGGCGCTGGCCGGCGGCCTCCAGGGCAAACCAGCGCTCCAGCGTCGCCGGCGTGATCAGCATCTCCGTCTCCTGGACCTCCTCCTGGACGGAAACCTCTTTAAATCCGGCCATGTCCAGCAGGTCACGCAGATCGGCGGCGTCCCAGTTGACCAGCGGGTCATCGGCGTCGGCATAGATGGCCTCTTCCGCTTCGATGAGGCGGCGGCGCAGGCCGTTGTCCAGGGGGGAGAGGTCGGCCAGGGCGTGGAGGCGCTGGCTGTGACGCATCACCGTCTCGGCCAGGCTGAGGCGGCCGCCAGGCCGCAGCCATTGCCTCAGCAGCCGCACCGCCGCCGCCTTGTCGGGCAACGGCCCCAACGCATTCCGCCCCACGATGGCGTCAAAGCGCAACTCCCCCTCGCCGCGCAGGGCCAGCAACTCTTCCAGTTCCTCCACCCCGCCGACGAGCACCACCGGCCGTTCCAGTTCCGGCAGGCGGCCGGTCTGCTGCCGCAGCGCCTCGGCATCGCGACGGTCCCGGACCAGCGCCCAGGTGCCCCCTTCGGGGGTGCGGCGCAAGAGTTCCCAGGTGAGCAGGCCGCTGCCGGCATTGAGGTCCAACACGACATGGTGGCGCCGGAGCCGGGCGGCATCCAGCACCCGGTCGCGCAGGCGACCCAGCCGCTCTCCGGCGCGGCTGATGGTGCGCTGGAGCCAGCGGTCGTGTTCCCGCTCGCCGGGGGCGAAGGTCAGGATTTCGGCCTGGCTTTCGACCATGGCTGCCAGTTGGGCCTCACGGCGGCGGAGCACCTGGTCACGGATGTGCCGTTCATAGCCCTGATCGCCCGGCTGATAAAAGACCCGCCCCTGGAGCGCCGGGGGCAGGTACTGTTGGGCCACCCAGTGATCGCGATAGGCGTGGGGGTAGAGGTAGCCTGCGCCGTGGCCAAAGCCCTCCCTGTCGCGGCTGGAATCCTTGAGGTGGGTCGGCACCTCGCTTTCCCGCTCCTGCTCCACCAGCGACAGGGCATCGAAGAAGGCCAGCGCCGAGTTGGACTTGGGGGCCGTCGCCAGGTAGAGGGCCGCTTCGGCCAGGTGAAAGTTGCCCTCCGGCAGGCCCACCCGGTCGAACGCCTCGGCACAGGCGGTCACCACGGCGATGGCCTGGGGGTCGGCCAGGCCCACATCCTCGCCGGCCAGGATCAACATGCGGCGGAAGAGGAAGCGCGGGTCCTCACCGGCATAGATCATCCGGGCCAGCCAGTAGAGGGCCGCATCGGGATCGGAGCCCCGCAACGACTTGATGAAGGCGCTGATGGTGTCATAGTGGTAATCGCCGTCCTTATCATAGAGCACCGCCCGGCGCTGGATGCTCTCCTCGGCCACGGCCATATCCACGACGATAACCCCCCGCTCGTCGGGTGGGGTGGTTTCCACAGCCAGCTCCAGGGCGTTGAGCACGCTCCGGGCATCGCCGTTGGCCACGTTCACCAGGTGAGCCAGGGCGTCCTCGTGCATCTCCACCCTGAGCCGGCCGTACCCCCGCTCCGGGTCGGCCAGGGCGCGGCGGGCGATGGTGAACAGGTCGGCTTCGGTCAGCGGCTTGAGCTGAAAGATGCGGCTGCGGCTGACCAGGGGGCGGTTGACGGTAAAGTAAGGGTTCTCCGTCGTGGCCCCGATCATGATCACCGTGCCGTTCTCCACCCAGGGCAACAGGGCATCCTGCTGCGCTTTGTTCCAGCGATGCACCTCGTCTATAAAGAGGATGGTCCGCTGGCCGTGCAGGGCGCGCCGCTCCTGGGCCTCTCTGGTCACGCGGCGGATGTCGGCCACGCCGGCCAGTACGGCGTTGAGCGTCTCAAAATGGCTGCGGGTGGTGTTGGCGATGACCGCCGCCAGGGTGGTCTTGCCGGTGCCGGGCGGCCCGTAGAAGATGAGCGACGACAGTTGATCGGCCTGGATGGCGCGGCGCAGCAACCGCCCCGGACCGACGATGTGTTCCTGGCCGACAAACTCTTCCAGGGTGCGTGGCCGCATCCGGGCGGCCAGCGGCGCCTCGGCCTCGATCTGCTCTTTGCGGGCGAGGTCAAAAAGGTCCATTTTAACAGGTCAGGTGTCGCTCCAGCCAGGCCTCTACATCGGCCAGGACCCGCTCTTTGCCGATCTCATTGAACACCTCGTGGAAGAAGCCGTCGTACTCGATCCGCTCTTTGTCGGCAAAGGTCACCCCGTCGAAAAAGCGGCGGCTGGCTTCCGGCGGGCATATCCGGTCGGCGCCGCCGTGGACCATGAGCAGTGGGAGCGACCAGCCGGCGGCGTGAGCCTGGGTCCATTCGACGGCAGCCGTGATCTCGGCGCCCAGGCGCGGTGTGCCTTTGCCGTGGACCAGCGGGTCGTGGAGATAGGCGTCCACCACCGCCTGGTCGTGGGACAGGGCTGTGGCGTCCAGGCCCACATTCAGCGTAAAGCGGGGCCAGACCCGGGATAGAAGCCGGGCAAGCTGGAGCAGGAGCGGCGAGACGCCCGGCTGGCCCAACAACGCCCCCGACGCCACCACGCCGACCAGCCCTGAGGGGTCGTGCAGGGCATAGTTGAGCACGACCAGCCCCCCCTGGCTGTGGCCCAGCAAAAAGACCGGCAGCTCTGCCTCCTGGCGGTGGACCAGATCCAGGAAGGCCCGCACATCGGCCCGAACCTGGGCAAAGCTATCTATGTGCCCCCGCTGCCCCGGCGAGCGGCCATGCCCCCGTTGATCAAAGGCATACAGGGCGTATCCCCTGGGCACGAACCAATGGACCACGTTGCCATAGCGCCCGCTATGCTCGCCAAAGCCGTGGACCACGGCCAGAGCGGCCTGGGGTGCGGTTTCGGGCCGCCACCGCTGATAATAGAGTTCTGTACCGCCCTCTCCCTGGAACGTCCCTTCTGCGTGCTGCATCTCTCCTCCTCAACCACCTTTGTTACCGACATTGTACCACGTTTGGAAGGGCATGGCAAGAGGCTGATTTCCCCCGGTTTGGAATTGGTCGGTGCCGGACGCTGTGGTATAATAGGATCTCTGGAGACAGAGGACCGATGTCTATCGTCGTGGCGGACCGGATCGCCAAGTCATACGATCCGCAGGATCTGTTCTGGGATGTGTCGTGCAGCATCGCGCACGGCGACCGCATCGCCCTGGTGGGCCGTAACGGCACGGGCAAGAGCACCCTGCTGCGTATCCTGGCCGGGCTGGAGCCACCCACCAGCGGCCGGGTGCATCGCGCCAAAGGGTTGCGCATCGGCTTTCTGCCCCAAGAGGCGACGCTGGAGGGCGACCGCACCCTGTGGCAGGAGATGATGGCTGCCCTCGAACCGCTGCGTGCCCTGGAAGCCCGGCTCCACGAACTGGAGGCAGAGATGGCCGATCCGGCCCGCGCCGCCACCGCGCTGGCAGCCTATGCCCCTCTCCGCGAACGGTTTGAACAGATGGGCGGCTACACCTACCAGGACCGGGCCAGACATGTGCTGATGGGCCTGGGCTTTCCGCCGTCGGAACATGACATGCCCCTGGCCCACCTCAGCGGCGGGCAAAAGACCCGGGCGTTGCTGGCCCGGCTGCTCCTGGAAGGGCCGGACCTCTTGCTGCTGGATGAGCCGACCAATCATCTGGACCTCCAGGCCATCGAGTGGCTTGAAGAGTACCTCAGCAGTTGGCCGGGTGCCGTGGTCATGGTCGCCCATGACCGTTACTTCCTGGACCGCACCGTCCACAAGGTCTGGGAACTGGCCTTCGGTGAATTGGAGGTCTATTCCGGCAACTACAGCCACTATGTCCGACAACGCCAGGAACGCTACGAACGGCGGCTGAAGGAGTATCAGGCCCAACAGGAGTTCATCGCCAGAGAGGAGGAGATTATCCGCCGCTTCATGGCCGGTCCGCTCACCCGACAGGCCCAGGGCCGCCTCAAGCGGCTGGAGCGCTTCAAACGGGACCAGATGCTGGACCGCCCGCGCCAGGAAAAGAGGATCGGGTTGCGCTTCCAGACCCCGTTGCGCAGCGGCGACAGGGTGGTCTGGAGCCAGGACCTGGTGGTGGGCTACGATCCGGCCCGGCCTCTGTTCCGCTGCCCCGACCTGGACCTGCGCCGGGGGGAGTGCGTGGCGGTGCTGGGGCCCAACGGCTGCGGCAAAACGACCTTCCTCAAGACGCTGCTGGGTCAGATCCAGCCGCTGGCCGGCTATGCCCGGTTGGGGGCCAGCCTCAAAATCGGGTACCTGGCCCAGGTACACACCGATCTGGATCCGAACCGGTGCGTGCTCGATGCCATCCTGGAAGTCAAGGAGCTGCCCTTGGGCGAGGCGCGCAGCTTTCTGGGGCGCTTTCTGTTCAGTGGCGACGATGTGTTCAAACGGATCGGCGATCTCTCCGGTGGAGAGCGGAGCCGCGTGGCCCTGGCCCGGCTGGTGCTGCAACGCCCCAACTTTTTGCTGCTCGACGAGCCGACCAACCACCTGGATATCGCCAGCCAGGAGGTGTTGGAGGAGGTGTTGGAGGAATTCACCGGCACCATCCTCCTGGTGACCCACGACCGCTATCTGGTGGACCGCCTGGCGAGCCGGTTGTGGATCATCCACCCGGAAAGCCGGGAACTGGAGCTGTTTGCCGGCCCCTGGTCCGAGTATGTCGCGGCGCGGGAACAGGCCGCGTCCCTGCCTGAATCCCGCCAATCGAAAGAAAAATCGTTTGAGGAGCAACGACAGGCCCGCCGTCAGGAGCAGCGCGCCCGGCGTGAGGAAGAGGCTCGTCGGCAGCAGGTGGCCGAACTGGAGGCCGAGATCCATCGCCTGGAGGCGGAAAAGAGGGCGTTGGAGGAAGAGATCGCGGTTGCCAGTGCCGCCCGGCAGGCCATGCGGATCGTGGAACTGGGCGCCCTCTACAACGAGCTGGAGAGGCAACTCCGTGCCCACTGGGACCGGTGGTCGGAGCTGGCCGGGTAATCGCTGGAGATGCAACTTCCTTTTCTCATCGGATTGACGGGGAATATTGCCACCGGCAAGAGTGAAGTGGCGCGATTGCTGAGCGAGCTGGGGGCGCAGGTGATTGACGCCGACCTGGTGGCCCACCAGGTAATGCAGCCCGGCGGTCCGGCCTATGACGCGGTCATCGCCGCGTTCGGCCCCGACATCCTGGCCGCCGACGGCACGGTTGACCGTGCCCGGTTGGGGGCCATCGTCTTCCGCGACCCGGCGGCGCTGCGGCGGCTGGAGGCGGCCGTCCACCCGGCCGTCATCGCCGAAGTGGACCGACGCATCGCCCAGGCTTCGGCGGCGGTGGTCGTGGTGGAGGCGATCAAACTGATCGAGGCGGGGATGCACCGCACCTATGATGCGCTATGGGTGGTGACCGCTCCTCGCCCGGTGCAGATTGCCCGGCTGATGGCGACGCGGCATCTGAGCGCCGAGGAGGCCGCCTTGCGGGTGGATGCCCAGCCGCCCCAGGAGGAAAAGGCCGCCCTGGCCGATGTGGTGATTGTCAACGACGGCAACCGGGAGCAACTGCGAGAGAGGGTAGAGGCAGCATGGAGACAGATTCAGGGAGGTCAAGGGGCGTTTTGACAGCAGGGCAACTGCGAGCAGTCGCCCTACATTCGGAGCGTGAGCGATGAGCGAGACAGAGACTCAGGTCCAGCGGATGGTTGACCGCCTGGAGAAGGGTAGTGCGGAACCGGCCCCCTCCCCTGGCGCCGGCTTTGTGGTGCGGCGGGCGAGACGAGAAGACATCCCGGCTATCGTGGCCCTGGTGCGCAAGGCCACCCGCGCCAAAACCGGTGTGGATCAGGCCGGGGTGATGGACTGGCTGTTCGGCAAGGGGGTGGTGGTGGCCATGCAGGGCCAGACGGCGGTGGGCGTGGCCGCCTGGCAGGCCGAAAACCTGCTGTCGGTCACCGACGTGTTCTATGTCGCCCCGGCCCGACTGCTGACCGAGGTCGGTGCAGCGTTGCTGGCCGCCATCGAAGCGGAGGCTAACGTGTTGATGTGCGAAGCCAATGTCTTGCTGCTGCCACCGGGGACCTCCCGGACCACGCGCACCTTTCTCCACAAACAGGGCTACGAACCCCGGTCATTCGGAGAACTGCACCGCATCTGGCGGGAGGTACTGAGCGACTGGGTCTCCGAAGTTTCGGAGTTGATGGTCAAGCGGCTGCGGGAAAAGATGGTCATGGCACCGATCTAGGAGGCTGCTGAAAAAGTCCCGGGTTGCACCGCAGAAGCCGCCGAGTTCTTTATGATTTCTCTGCGCTCTCCGCGCCCGGCGGTGAAAAAAGAGGGTTTCAGCACACTCCCGGCAGCCTGGAGGAGGAGCATGGGCATGTCACTGAAGGACTGGGCGGGCCGTCACCCGCGATTGGTCATGTGGGCTGTGCTGGCCGTGGGGATGGTGATCATCCTGATCTTCTCGGCCCGAGATGTCGGATTGCTGGCCGGACAGTGGGCGGCGTTGATCGTGGCCACGATCCTGCTGGCCGGCCTGTGTGTGTGGATCATCGGCTGGGACGGCGAGGAAGAGTAGAAGGTATTTGTTTAGCGCAGAACTCTCTTTCCTCATGGCCGATCCGGATCGGGACTCAGCCGGCTGCCGTCCGCCGTGACCGGTAAATCTCCAGCAACCGCGCCACCCGCTCCGGCTTCAGTCGCCCACGGGGCGTCGGTGTTTCGTAAAAGCGGTGGGGCACCTCCTCCGGCCGGGCCTGGAAGCCCAGCCGCTCCCGCAGCCGCACCCGTTCCCAGTAGACCCGCTCGCCCATCGCCTGCAGGTCGGCGGCGCTGCGCTGGATGCCCACGCTGGCCAGCGCCTGGCTGATCGTCTCCAGGTCATAGACTCCCCGGGCAAAGAGGCAGATGGCCAGGCTGGTCTGCACGATCCGCTCCGCCTCGTCGGCAATCATGCGGGAGATGATCGCCTCGTCGGTGTAGGGGTCCAGCTTCTGGTCAATGGCATAGCCGGCGTTGTCCAGGTGGGAATGGCGTGCCCCCAGCAGGTGGCCCAGCACATGGGCGTAGCCGGTCCAGTAGCCGGCGATCCCCTGTCCGCCGACCGCGGCCACGAAATCGGCGCCGCCCAGGTGCCGCGCCGCCGCCACCTCGCCCTGGGCCAGCCAGCGCCCCACCTCCGTGTCGCCGCGGACGATGGCCGCCACGGCCTGGGCGTAGCGTTCGGCGTCGCCCCAGCGCAGGTCCAGGCCGCCGAATTGCTCCGGCTCAAGCAGGCCACGCTCCAACGCCTCGGTGGTCCAGGCCAGAGCCGTGCCGCAGGAGATCGCATCCATCCCGGCCCGGTCTATCTCTTCAATGAGGCGCAAGATGTCGGACCGGTTGCCCACGCCCAACAGGGAGCCAACGGCATAGATCAGCTCGTGATCGTAGGCCACCAGCGTGGATTCGTACTCCCAGCCGGGGGCAAAGGGTCGCCGGTAGAGGGCCACATGGATGCAGCCGATCTGGCAGCCGGCACAGGCCCGCTTGGTGATCAGCTCGTTTTCGGCAAAAGCCTCGCCGCCGATCTCGTCGGCCTCGCCGAAATAGCCCTGGCGCAGGTTGAAACTGGGCAGCGCTCCCAACTCGTTCAACGGTATGACATTGGCCGGAGTGCCCAGTTCGTGATACTTTTTCATGGCGTCGGTGTGCAACACCCGGTCGTAGATGTCGGCGTAGGTCCTCTTGTAGGCGCGGCTATCGGCCGGCAGGGCCAGATGCTTCTGGCCGATGACGGCGATGGCTTTTAGTTTTTTGCTGCCAAACACCGCCCCCAGCCCCAACCGTCCAAAGTGGCGGAAGGTGTCCACGTTGACGTTGGCAAAGCGGACCCCCTGCTCGCCGGCCGGACCGATACGGATGATGCTGCGATGGCCGGCCCCTGCGATCTGATTGCGGATGACGCGGCCGGTCTCGATCACATCCATGCCGACCATCGCCTCGGCCGGGCGGACCTCGCCGGAGCCCTTTTCACCGTCAATGAGCAGGTAGACCGGCCGCCTGGCCGCTCCGGTGATGACCAGCGCGTCATAGCCGGCGTAGCGCAACGCCGAGGCCAACCGTCCTCCGGCGTGGCTCTCGCCATATTCACCGGTCAGCGGCGAACGAAAGGTGGCCACCGTCTTGGTCACCACCGGAAAGATCGTTGTCAGCGGACCGATGGCAAACACAACCGGCTGATCGGGCGCCAGGGCATCCTGATCGTCGTGGACCAGCTCATCCAGCAGCCGGACCGCCACCCCCGTCCCACCCAGATAGTCGTGGAACAGGTCGGCCCGGTCCTCGACGCGGCTCTCCCCCGTGGTCAGGTCTACATGGAGGATGCGGATGAGTTCCTGGTTGAGCATCACTTCACCTCCACTTCGACCATTTCCAGGCAATCGTGGGGGCAAAAGCGCACACACTGCCCGCAAAAGATGCACACAATCGGCCGGTCCTCCTCCTGATCCCAACCGATGACCTGAATCGGGCAGGCCTCCACGCACCTGTGACAGCCGATGCACTCGGCCTTGCGGTAGGTCATGCCCCGGCCGCCGGCGCGGGAAGTCAGGGCATCGGTAGGACAGGCCTCGACGCAGGGCGCTGGCTCAGCGCAGGCGGTGCAGATGTCTGCTGCCATGCGGCCCATCACCCCACCTGTGCTGCGGATCTGGATGGCGCTCTTGTGAGGCGAAAAGCTGCCATAAATCATGCGGGCGCAGGCCAACATACACGACTCGCAGCCGATACAACGGGCCATGCGCGGGGCGGTCAAGATCCTGGGCATATTCCTGTCCTTTCTGGAACCGTTTTTATCCTCGACCATGTGAAGTCAACATCAATGACGGTCAAGATGGACCTCACCCCATCCCCCAACCCCCTTCCCCTCTCCGCGGCGGAGAGGGGAAGGGGGCCAGGGGCATAGGCGTCAACTTAAGGCGCGGGCGATTGGAAATCGCACCGGGTAGCCGAAGGCAATGCCTTCGGCTACCCGGCCGTCCGCCTGCGCGGACGGAGGCGTCCACGCCGGTGGACGCTTGGCCGCAGGCCGCTGAGGTGCGACTTGGGTCGCTTAACTTGACGCATATGGGCCAGGGGGTAGGGGTGAGGTCGAATTGAACATGGTCGAGTTATCTCACCGCATTCGGGTCTACCCCATACCACCACCAATTGTTGGCAATGCCGAGCGTCTGCCCCGGCGCTCTGGGCAGGTGCCTGAACCACCATTTGTGATGCAGGCGAATGTCGCCGCCCCCCCACTCGGAACAATCCACCAGGCGGGTCGTGCCCTGGAAATGGGGAAAGTTCAGCCAGTCGTCACAATTGCTGGGCACCGGGGTCCGGTTGCCCCAGTCATAGTCGGTCTGGCTGTTGGGCGCATAGTGCATCCAGCCGCAGTTGGCCCGGCCCGGTGCCTTTTTGTCGTAGAGGATGAACCGCTGATAGAGGTTGTCATCGCCGCGAACGTGCCGCCAGGTGTGGTCCAGGATCGACTCGACGCGATGGCCAAAGGCCTCCAGCATCTCGCCCACACCGCGCTGGTAGTTGAAGCCCATGATGATAAAACGGCGGGAGAGATCGCTGCGGGGAATCGGCGGGGCGTTGCACCAGAAGGCTCCCGGCCCGACCATGATTGACTCGTAAAAGCCGGCGTAGGGGAAGGCAAAGAGCCATACCTCGTCAATCTGGCCGGCATTGACGCGGGCCAGCAGGTCAAAATCATCGAGGATGGCCCGATAATCCACCTCGTCGGGCTGGTGGAAGCCGCTCTGGCTGCGCCAGCAACGCAGGAAGCTCTGCCCGTCATAGCGAAAGCCATCTTTCTTGACCGGCCAGACATCGGCCTCAATGCGCTGCACGATCTGATAATCCAGGAAGTCGTGGCTGCACTGCCGCAGGTCGGCGATATACTCCTGGCACAGCGTCTCGGCATCGTTCCAGCCCAGCACCTCGGTCAGCCTGCGCCCCCCCTCGGCGTGGATGGTAGGGTTGTAGGTGATCAAC
>Ga0209101_1001354_pt1 | contig 18249 bp, 14 predicted proteins | sample ConPoolayeCmetaG_FD_185481 | JGI IMG/M metagenome (GOLD analysis project Ga0209101, IMG submission 185481) | Hot spring microbial mat communities from California, USA to study Microbial Dark Matter (Phase II) - Cone Pool mat layer C metaG... ...
GGGGGTGGGGGTGAGGTCGGTTGCCGCCTGTCAGACCGGCCGGTCTATTCGGCCTCCTCCTCAGCAGGTTCGGCGGCGATCAGGCCGCGATCCTGGACCGCCCCTACCGCCTGGGCAAAGATGCTGAGCGTCTCTTCAATGGCTTCGTCGTCGTGAGCAGCGCACAGGAACCACGGCTCACGGGCGTCAGGATCGGGCATCACCCCCCGCGCCACCAACTCGGCGGCCAGAGCTTCGTACAGCGCGGCGTTATGCCGCCGCACATCGCGGAACTCCCATCCCTCCTCAGCCATCAACATAATGCCGAACATGGCCCCCACCCCCTTGAGATGGTGGGCAATGCCCGCCCTGGTCAGGATGGCCGAGATGCCGGCCATCAGCCTGCGGCCCTGAGCGTCAATCTTGCTCAAAATCTGACCATCGGCCAGCAGCTCCAGGGTGGCGTCGGCCGCGGCTGTGCCTGCGACGTTGCCACAGTAGGTGCCCCCGTGCGATACGCCACGGCCAACCACCTCCATCACCTCCCGCCGACCCCCGACGGCTGCCAGCGGAAACCCGTTGGCGATTGACTTGGCATAACACACCAGGTCGGCCTGGATGCGGAACAGTTGTTGCGCTCCGCCCACAGCCACCCGGAAACCGGTCTTGACCTCATCGAAGATGAGGAGGATGCCGTACTCGTCGCATTTCTGGCGGAGAAACTCCAGCCAGCCCGGTTTGGGGCCGATGCCAAAGGCATTGCCCAGGATCGGCTCCACAATGACAGCCGCAATCTGCGGACCCTCCCGCTTGAGGGCCATCTCCAGCAACTCAAAGTCATTGAAGGGCAGGGTGAGGACCAGGTCGCGGATGCAGGAGGGGATGCCGGAGCTTTGCTGGTACTTGATCGGGTTGCGTCGCTGGCCCAATGCCGTCGGGTTGGCCGAGGCCGTGGTCCACAACAAATAGTCATGCATCCCGTGGTACTGCCCTTCGAATTTCAGGACCTTTTCCCGGCCGGTGTAGGCCCGGGCGATGCGCAGGGCGTGCATCGTCGCCTCGGCGCCAGAGTTGGCAAACCTCACCAACTCCACCCCAGGGCACAGGTCCACGATCCGTTCCACGACCCGCACTTCCAGCTCGGTCAGGGCGGCAAAGATGGTCCCCCGGCGGATCGCCTGGGCCACCCGCTCACAGACCACCGGATGGCCATGTCCCAGGATCACCGGCCCAAAGCCGAGGCGATAGTCAATGTAGCGGTTGCCATCGGCGTCCCAGATATAGCAACCCTCCCCACGCACGGCGACGGGGTTGGCCGTTGGCCCCCAGTAGCGAAAGTTGGAGGCCACGCCCAGGGGCATGACCCTGGCTGCCCGGTCGCGGAGGGCCTGGGTCTTCTCATAGGTTCGCGCGCTCATTATTGGCTCCTTTCGAATATCGAATATCGAATATCAAATATCAAATAGCAAATAGCAAACGTCAATGGCGAATCGCGTGGGTCATGGGTCATTCATCATCGGCCAGGGGGACGATTTCTTCATGGACGACGATGCCCCGCCGGGCCAGTTCCTGGAAAAAGGGTTGGGCCGGGAAGGCCAGTTCGGGGGGGACCACCCCCTTCCGTTCGGCCAGGCCGTGGGCCAGCATCTGGGCGCCGATGGACAACGGGATGCCGATGTTCTTAAAGTAAGCACTCTCGCCTCCCCATTCCTGCTGGGGAGGATGCTCATTGCGGTAGGTGCAGAGCAGCCGCTGCCCGGCCTGCCGGCCACTGACCTCCACCACCAGGCCGTAGGCCCACACCGGGTTTTCCCGCGACGAGGGTGCAGCCCACAGCAGCTCGCGGCACAGGTCAAAGGCGCTCATCTCCTGGCCGCCGATCCGGACCGGGAGGTCGGACAGCAGCCCGGCCCGCATCAGCGCCCCCATCAGTTCCATGACGTGGGGAGGGAAGCAGCCGCGCACCGAGGCTCGCTTCAGCCCCGGAATGGACCTGGGCAGAGTGTAAGCCTCGTCGTGAGGCACATAGTAAACCGTCTGCTCGCCGATCTGGTCATGAAAGCGCACCCGCCTGCCGCCCGATAGAGGGGTTGTGGGCCACCACGCTCCCTCTTCATAGTAGGTGGCAGACCGTTCCTCGATGCGTGGGTCAAATTCCCACAGGGTGGTGGCCAGCAGGCCAGGAGCGGGAGCCAGGCAACGGAAAGCGGCGAAATAGATGTCGGCCGTTTCCACCTGGTCCAGGAGCTCCATTGCCCGGCGGACCATCATGTTGGTGATGCCCGGCGTGGCGCCCATGCCCGGCACAAAGGTGATCCCCTGGCGCACGGCCTGGTCATGGAAAGTAAACTGCTCATCCTCGGACGACAGGTCGCAGCCCGGCACGCCGGCTTCGACGCAGGCGCGGGTGACCGGCAGGTCATATTTGAACGGCAGGCCGTTCATCACCACGTCAAAGCGGGGGAAGAGGCGCCGCATGGCCTCCTCATCGTTTGCGTCCAGCGACAGAACCTTCAGCCGGGGGTCGCCGATTTCGGTGACCAGCTTCTCCGCCGCTTCGACATTCTGCTCGGCGATGACAATCTCTTCAAAATCGCTAAAGCGGGCCAGATCGCGGGTGGCTTCTTTGGCAACGGCCCCCGCGCCCCCCAAAGCCAGGATACGCATGGTGTAAGACCCTCCTCAATCGGTTAAATCCAACGCTGCCAGCCGTTCCCCGGTCGGCACCCCTTCTGCTGTCCAGCCACGGGCCTGGTAATATTCCGCCAGCAGCAACTTCAGATCGGGCAGCACACCCGCCGCGCCGCCGGAGGGACGGGGTTCAGTCAGCAGGCGACGCGGCAGGGTATCGTCGGCGGCGGTGACGCCCAGCCGCAGGTTGATCAGCCGCTTGAGGTTGAACAGCCGCTCGCCGGTGGTCAGCAGATCGGCGGCGGTCCAGCTCCAGCCCAGAGCGGTGTTTACCAGGTCGGCCACCTGCTGTGGCGTGACCCTGCCCTTGGCGATGAATTTGCACAGTCCCAACGGGTTGTAGACGGCCATATAGTTCTGAAAATCCACAGCCACCCGGCCCTTGCCACGGCTATCATGATCGTCGAACGTCTCCGGGTCGTACCAGCCGGCAAAACGGGTGCCATAGCCCAGCCAATAGGAAAGTGCCTCCAGGTGGCAGGCTCCCCGGTTGGCGGTGGCATAGTTGGCGGCCATACTGACGAAAGCACGCGGGTCGTGGTAGGCCACCTCCATCCCCTTGACATGGACGGCGAACGCCTCTGCTTCCGGCCCCAGGCGCGCCGCTGCTGCCCGCACGCCATCGGCCAGCAGGGCTCCGATCCCCTCCCGCCGGGCGATGGCCTGGATGGCCTCGATCATCGCCCCGGCGTTGCCCCAGGTCAGCTCCAGGCCGCCCGTGTCGGCCGGGGAGATCAGCCCCCTTTCATACGCCTCCATGGCAAAGGCCAGGGCTGCCGAGGTGCTGATGGTATCCAGCCCGTAGCGGTTGCACAGATCGTTCATGGCCACGATGGCGTTCAGGTCGTCGCACAGGCAATTGCCGCCGAATCCGGCCAGCGTCTCATATTCCGGGCCGTGCCCATAGACGCCGGCATAGGGGCCGTCCTCCACCCGCACCGTCTTGCCACAGCCGATAGGACAGGCGAAGCAATGGGTATGTTTCTGAAAGATCGTCTCGGCGATGCGCTGCCCGGAGATGCGCGCGGCCCCTTCCTGCCAGTTGCCCAGCGTCCAGTTCTTGAGGGGCAGATCGCCGGCCACCTCGGTGGCCGGTACGCCGCCCGCCGTGCCAAGCTGGGACATGCCCACTGAATTGGCCTGGATGAAGCGGTTCAGCTCTTTGACAAACTCCCGGAAAGCCTGGGGGTCGGGATATTGGGGCCGGCCGGTCCCGCGCACGGCGATGGCTTTCAGGTTTTTGGCGCCCAGCAGCGCCCCCATCCCGCCCCGACCGCCGGCGCGGGCATGCTCCTGCCCCCCCTGCATGACACCGGCCATGCGGACCAGGTTCTCCCCGGCGGGGCCGATGCAGGCCACCTGAGCCTGGGGGTCGGTCTCGGCGCGGAGCCGGTCGAAGGTGGCAAAGTGATCCAGGCCCCACAGGTGATCGGCAGGGCGGATTTGCACTTCACCGTCGTGGAGCCAGAGATAGACCGGCCGGGCGGCCCGGCCGGTGATGATCAGGCCGTCGAACCCGGCAAAGCGCAGCTCGGCGCCCCAGTGGCCGCCCATGTTGGCCTCGTTCCAGATGCCGGTCAGCGGCGAGCGACCACACCACGAACTGCGACAGCCGGTGGGTGCGTAGGTGCCGGTCAGCAGGCCGGTAAAGACCAAAAGAGGGTTGGCCGGATGCAATGGATCGAGGCGGGGGTCCAGTTCTGCGTAGAGAATCCTGGCGGCCAGGCCGCTGCCCAAAAGGTAGCGACGCACGTCCAGCTCTTCAATCGTCTCGACATGCCAGGCGCCATCGGTGAGATTGAGGCGCAACAGCCGACCGGTATATCCGTAGGGCATCTTTGACCTCCTTACCTGAGCTACACCGGTTACAGACCGGCCTGACAATTATACCTGAAAAGGCCCTTCCTGTCTAATAAGGAATATACAGAACGCCATATTCCTCCCCCTCCCCGCGCCGTGCAGCGGCAGCGGGGAGAGGGGCAGGGGGGAGGGGCAGGCCGGTGTCATGCCCAGAAGGCTCCAAATGCCTCTGGGGAAAAAAGTTGCACATGGCGTACAGAAATTCTTCGTGCCCTTGGCGGTTTTCAAACAAACTCTCAGACCGGCTCCCACAAAACTGTCATGAAAAGTCCATGCCGTTCGGCTTCAGGCCGTTTTCCCGGATCACCCTGGCATACCACCGCCCACTGTCCTTGATCGTCCGCTCCAGAGTCCGATAGTCCACATAGACCAGGCCAAACCGCATCCGGTAGCCATAGGCCCATTCAAAGTTGTCCAGCAAGGACCAGACAAAGTAGCCGCGCACCGGGACCCCCTCGGCCAGAGCACGATGAAGCTGGACCAGGTGATCATGCAGATAGCGGATGCGGCGGGGATCATGCACCTGCCCATCCCGGTCGGGGAGGTCAGGCACGGGGATGCCGTTCTCGGTGATATACAGGTTGTGCAGCGGATAATCGGCCTTCAGGCGGGTTAGCAGCTCATAGATGCCCGGCGGATAGATCTCCCACATCTCCGAATATTCGCTGCCCTGCGGCCGCACCCGGGCTACCTGGAGGGGCAACGCGGCCGGGTCGTGCCGGACCACCTGGCGGCTGTAGTAGTTGACCCCCAGGAAATCGAGCGGGACGGCGATCCGCCGCAGGTCGTCCGGGTCAAAGGGGGGAAAGAGCGAACCGTACAGTTCCAGCATATCCTCCGGGTAACGGCCCAGCAGCAGCGGGTCAAGGTACAGCCGGTTGCTCTCGCCGTCGGCGCGCCGGGCTGCTTCCAGGTCCGCCTCCGTGTCAGAGGCCGGGTGGACAGGGCTCAGGTTGAGGGTGATGCCCACCTGGGGCGAGCGAACCGCATCGCGCAGCGCCTCGACCCCCAACCCGTGCGACAGCAACAGGTGATGGGCCACCCGCAGGGCAACAGCTCGATCGCGAACTCCAGGGGCATGTCTGCCCCACAGATGCCCGACCTCCACGACGACGGCCGGCTCGTTGTGGGTGATCCAGTGGCGCACCCGATCCCCCAAATGTCGGCCGACCAGATGAGCATAGTCGGCAAAGTAACCGGCTGTGGCCCGCTCACCCCAGCCGCCCCGATCCTGAAGCGCCTGGGGCAGGTCCCAGTGATAGAGGGTGATAAAGGGGGTGATCCCCCGCGCCAGCAACCCATCTACCAGGCGGCTATAAAAGTCCAGGCCGGCCGGATTGGGTTTCCCCCGGCCCTCCGGCAGGACACGCGACCAGGAGATGGAAAAACGGTAGGCCTTGACCCCCAACCCGGCCATGAGGGCGACATCTTCCGCCCAGCGGTGGTAGTGATCGGTGGCCACATCGCCGGTGTCGTCATTTTCGATGTTGCCGGGCTGATGACAAAAGGTGTCCCAGATGGATGGCCCCCGGCCCCCTTCATTCCAGGCCCCTTCGATCTGATAGGCGGCCGTGGCCACACCCCAGACAAAATCCTCAGGAAAGCTCAGAAAATCCCCGTCCGACCGGACCATCTTTTCCTCCTGTTTCGGCTGTGATTCTCATAAACGGCGGCTATTATACCACAACATGCCCCCTTGATGACAAACGGCCGCAGCGGCAGCGCAAACGATCCACCTATCCGCTTTTGCCCTGTTTCCATCTGTGGTGTATACTGAACAGGCCGGACAGGCCAGGGGCCACGGTGCAGGGAAGCAAAACCGGGCGGGAACGGCAACGCCGCCGTGGCATCGCCATTGAAAAAGTCGGTGGTGCCGCCAGGATCTGATCCAGCCATGAGATATCCAGAACTCTCACCCGATCAACCAGGTCGGCCCTCGCCACCCCAGGCGCGTGGCGGGCAGATCCTGTGGCGTTGCTACAGCCACCTGCGCCCCTACGGTTGGCAGGTGGCCGGGGCATACCTGTTCCTGCTGGGGATCAACGGACTGGCCCTGGTCATACCCCAGGTCGTGCGCCGGATCGTGGACCGTGGCATCCGGGGCGGGGACCCCGATCTGCTGGGGTGGTTGGTTCTGGCCCTGCTGGGCCTGACGCTGCTCAAGGGGGTCCTCAGCTTTGCACAGGGGCGCTGGACAGAGATCGCCTCCCAGGGGGTGGCCTACGACCTGCGCAACGCGATCCACCACAAGCTCTCCAGTCTCTCTTTCTCCTACCACGACCGTGCCCAGACGGGGCAGCTCCTGTCGCGGGCGGTGCAGGATGTGGAGCGCATCCGCTTTCTGACCGGCCGGGCAACGCTGCGGCTGGTGGAGGGCATGACCCTCCTGCTGGGAACTCTGGCCGCGCTGCTGTGGATGAACCCCCGCCTGGCTTTGCTGGCCCTGAGCACGATGCCGGTGCTGGCCTATGTGGCCTATCGCTTTGGCCACCGCTATCGCCCTCTCTCCCTGGAGATCCAGCAGCAGTTGGCCGTGCTGACCACCCGTGTCGAGCAAAATCTGCGGGGTGCCCGCATCGTCAAATCGTTTGCCCGCGAAGAGACCGAGATCGAGCGCTTTGACCGGGAAAACGGCCTCTGGTTCCGGCTCTCGGCCCGGGCCGCACGCCTCCAATCCTTCAATGCCCCGCTCATTGACCTCATCGCCAGCGCCGGTACGGTGTTCATCCTCTGGTATGGTGGCTCCCTGGTCATCCGGGGCCGGCTGACGCTCGGCGAACTGGTGGCCTTCTCCACCTACCTGGCCCAACTGATCCAGCCGGTGCGCCGGATCGGGATGATCATCCCGGCCCTGGCCCAGGCCAGTGCCGCCGGCGAGCGCATCTTTGAGATCCTGGATGCCGTCTCGGAGGTGCAAGACACACCTGACGCCCTCCCCCTGCCACCGGTGCGGGGTCACGTTCGTTTCGAACAGGTGTCGTTCGCCTACTTTGGCCACCATCCGGTGCTCAAGGGGATCAGTTTTGAGGCATTGCCGGGCCAGATCATCGCCCTGCTGGGCGCGACCGGCTCAGGCAAATCCACCATCATCAACCTCATCCCTCGCTTCTACGATCCCACGGCAGGGCGGATCACCATTGACGGTCATGACATTCGCCAGGTAACCCTCAGTTCCCTGCGCGACCAGATCGGCATCGTCTTGCAGGAGACGACCCTCTTTGCCGCCACCATCCGCGAAAATATCGCTTTTGGCCGCCCGACCGCCAGTGAGGAGGAGATTGTCGCCGCTGCCCAGGCAGCCCAGGCCCACTCCTTCATCCTGGAGATGCCGGAAGGTTACGACACCCTGGTCGGTGAGCGCGGCGTCACCCTCTCCGGTGGGCAGAAACAGCGCATCGCCATTGCCCGGGCCTTGCTGAAGGACCCGCGCATCCTGATCCTGGACGACGCCACCTCGTCGGTGGACACCGAAACGGAACGGCTGATCCAGCTTGCCCTGGAGCGATTGATGCAAGGGCGCACCTCCTTTGTCATCGCCCAGCGGCTGAGCACGGTGCGCATGGCCGACCTGATCCTGGTTTTGGACAAAGGGCGACTGGTGGCCAGCGGCACCCACGCCGAACTGCTGCGCACGTGTGGGCTGTATGCCGAGATCTATCAGCGGCAATTTCGTCCCCAGGAGGCCTTGCAGCCAGGAGGACTCCGGCCATGAGCCTGTCCATCGGGACCGCCGGGTCGGGGCTGGGCCCGCGCGGGGCCATCGAGAGTTTTGGCGAAAAGGTGGAAGGACGGGCCTTTGACCTGCGCATCCTTCTCCGCCTGCTGGCCACCCTGCGCCCTCACCGGCTGCGCATGATCGCCGCCCTGGGGCTGATGCTGATCGCTTCGGCGCTGAGCCTGACCGCTCCCTACCTGGTCAAGGTGGCCATAGACCGGCCCATTGCCCAGGGGGACCCTGCCGGCCTGACCCGCCTGGCCCTGCTGACGGCAGCCACCTTTGTCGGGTTGTACCTGGCTTCGTCGGGGCAGCAATACCTGCTTTCGTGGGTGGGGCAGCGGGTGTTGGCCACTCTGCGTGCCGATCTGTTCCGCCACCTCCAGGCCCTTTCTCTTGGCTACCACGAAACTCATATTACCGGCGTGACCATTTCGCGGGTGATCAACGACGTGGCCGTGATCAACGAACTGCTGTCCCAGGGGCTGGTCACCCTTGTCGGCGACGGCCTGCTGCTGGTCGGCATCGTCGTCGTCATGCTGACCATGAGCCCCCGGCTGGCCCTCCTGACCTTCAGCGTGCTGCCGCTGATGGTCCTGGCGACATGGCTGTTTGCCCGCCGGGCCCAGACCGCCTTCCGCCAGACCCGCGCCCGGATCGCGGCTGTGGTGGGCGACCTGGCCGAAGACCTGTCGGGGATGCGTGTCATCCAGGCCTTTGCCCAGGAGGGCACCTCCCACGAGCGGTTTGACGAGGTCAACCGCGCCAACCGCGACGCGTACGTGGCGGCCATGTCCCTGTCCTTCATCTTCCTGCCGGCCGTCGAGTTCCTGGGGATGTTGGCCACCGGCATTGTGCTCTGGGCCGGCGGCCTGGCCGTCGCCCGCGGCGACCTGACGCTGGGGGTGGTGGTGGCCTTCCTGGCTTACGTGAGCCGCTTCTTCCAGCCGATCCAGGAGTTGAGCCAGCTCTACACCACCATGCAGGCGGCCATGGCCGGCGGCGAGCGGGTGCTGGAGCTGCTGGACACCCGGCCAGAGGTCGAGGACCGGCCGGATGCCGTCGAAATGCCGCCCCTCATCGGGCGGGTGGAACTGCGCGATGTCAGCTTTGCCTACCGGGGCGACAGCCGGGTGTTGCACCATGTCAACCTGGTCATCGAGCCGGGGCAGACCGTGGCGTTGGTGGGGCCTACCGGCGCCGGCAAAACCTCCATCGCCAACCTCATCGCCCGCCTGTATGATGTGACCGAAGGGGCGGTGCTGATTGACGGTGTGGATGTGCGCCACGTCACCCAGCGTTCCCTGCGCCGACAGATGGGGCTGGTGCCCCAGGACCCGTTCCTCTTTTCGGGGACGATTGCCGAGAATATCCGCTTCAGCCGACCTGAAGCCAGCGATCGCGATGTGGAGGAAGCAGCCCGCCTGGCCAACGCCCATGAGTTCATCACCGCTCTGCCTGAGGGCTATGATACCGAAATCCTGGAGGGGGGTGTCAACCTGTCACTCGGTCAGCGACAGCTCCTGTGCATCGCCCGCGCCGTGCTGGCCGACCCACGCCTGCTGATCCTGGATGAAGCCACGGCCAGCGTGGACACAGTGACCGAGGCGCTGATCCAGGAGGCGTTGAAGCGGTTGCTGCACGGACGGACGGCCATCGTCATCGCCCACCGGCTGAGCACCATCATCAATGCCGACCGGATCTGTGTCGTGCAGGCCGGCCGCATCGTGGAACAGGGGACGCATCAGGAACTGCTGGCCCAGGGGGGGCTGTATTGCGACCTCTACAAGCGGCAGTTTGTCGGAGTATGAGCCGCCGGTTGCCTGCTCGCCGAAAGGAATCAATCTGAGGAACGGTGCCTTGAACGCCATCGAGCTCGACAGCTTCCTGAGATCAGAAATCGAACGGCTGGTTGCCGGGGCCGATACGGCCACCGGCTACCGCAAACCGTTGATCGGGGTTGCCGCCGCTGCCGACCCCCGCTTCCTGGAGCTGCGCCGCGCTGTTGGGCCGGCCCACCTGCTGCCCCAGGAGCTGCTGCCCGGCGCGCAGTCGGTTGTCGCCTTTTTCCTGCCCTTTGCCCCCTGGGTCGTGGAGGCCAACGCCCGGCACCGACAGCAGGTGGCCCGCGAGTGGGCTGTGGCCTATGTCGAGACCAACGCCCTGATCGGCCGGATCACGGCCCACCTGATCGAGTCGCTGGCCCGGTCTGGCATCCGCGCTGCTGCCGAGCCGGCCACCCACAACTTTGACCCGGTGAGCCTGGTCAGCCGCTGGTCGCACAAGAGCGTGGCCGTCATCTCCGGGCTGGGCAGCTTTGGCCTGCACCAGATGGTCATCACCGATGCCGGCTGCGCCGGGCGCTTCGGCAGCCTGGTCCTGGATGCAGAATTGCCCCCCACCCTGACAACCCCCAGGGAGCGATGTCTCTACTTTTACGCCAGCCAGTGTCTGGAGTGCGTCCAACGCTGTCCCGTCTCCGCCCTTGACCCCCAGGAAGCCCTGGACAAAGGGCGCTGCTACAGGCACCTGCTCCGTGTGGCCGAAAGCTACCCCGACCTGGGCCTGGCCGATGTATGTGGCAAATGCGCCCTCGGGCCCTGCTCCCTGGCCCCGGCGGCCTGAGAGCCTGTCTGAAAACCACCAAGGCACAAAGGACACCAAGGGTATTCGTTCTCCTTTGTGGCCTTTGTGTCTTGGTGGTAAGCTTTTCGGACCGGCTCTGAGAGCCTGGATGACCTGACCCTGACCCGGTTCCCTGTCACCTTCCCATTTTGCCCAACTTTTGCTATAATGGGGCCAGCTATGGGCCAAGTCTACGCGCTGGCAAATCAGAAGGGCGGGGTCGGAAAGACAACCACCGCCGTGAACCTGGGGGCGTATCTGGCTGCCGCCGGGCGGCGGGTCCTGCTGGTGGATGTGGACCCGCAGGCCAATGCCACCTCCTGCCTGGGGGTGGACCGCGCCGGCCTGAGCTGTTCGATCTATGATGTGCTGCTCAACGGCGTGCCGGCGGAGCAGGCCATCCTGCTGACGAAGCAGGTGCGCCTGGACCTGCTGCCTTCGGCGACGGCACTGGCCGGGGCGGAGGTGGAGTTGGTGCCGCTGATGGCCCGCGAGTACCGCCTGAGCCGGGCGCTGGAACCGGTGGTGGACCGCTACGATTACCTGTTTCTCGACTGCCCGCCCAGCCTGGGGCTGCTGACGGTCAACGCGCTGGCAGCAGCACGGAACGGGGTGCTCATCCCGGTCCAGTGCGAATACCTGGCCCTGGAAGGGTTGGGCCACCTGCTCAGGACGATCTATCTGGTGCGTGACCACCTCAACCCCCGCCTGACCATCGCCGGGGTGGTGTTGACCATGTTCGATGCCCGGACCAACCTGTCAAAGCAGGTGGTGGACGAGGTGCGTCGTTATTTCCCCGGCCATGTGTTCCAGGTGATCATCCCCCGCACGGTGCGGCTGAGCGAAGCACCCAGCTATGGCGAGACGATCCTGAGCTACGCCCCCGATTCGGCCGGGGCGCTGGCCTACAAAAAGCTGGCCGAAGAGTTCATGGCCAGAACCCAGGTGCGGGAGGGAGGAGGATGAGTCAGCGGCGTGGACTCGGCAAGGGGTTGGAAGCCCTCATCCCTGTGGCCCAGGATGCGACGGCCGGCCTGCTCCAGGTGCCGGTTGAGGCCATCAGCCCCAATCCACTGCAACCGCGCAGCGCCCTTGACCCGGAGGCGCTGGCCGAACTGGCTGCCTCGATCAAAGAGCACGGGCTCCTTCAGCCGTTGATCGTCACCCGACAGGGGCCAGAGCGTTACCAGCTCATTGCCGGAGAGCGGCGCTGGCAGGCGGCGCGGCTGGCCGGCCTGGCAACGGTGCCGGCGATCATCAAGGAAGCCACGCCGCAGCAAACCCTGGAGCTGGCGCTGGTGGAAAATATCCAGCGTGCTGACCTGAACCCCCTGGAGGAAGCAGCCGCCTTTCGCCAGCTCGTCGAAGAGTTTGGATTGACCCAGGAGCAGGTGGCCGAGCGGGTGGGCAAGAGCCGCGTGGCCGTGACCAACACCCTGCGCCTGCTGCGTCTGCCGGCTGAGGTGAAACAGGCCCTGGCCGACGGCACGGTCCAGGAGGGGCACGCCCGCGCCCTGCTGGCCCTGCCCACGCCGGAGGCGCAGAAGGCAGCCCTCAAGACGGTGATCGGCAAAGCCCTCAGCGTGCGTCAGACCGAGGAGCTGGTGCGCCGCCTGCTGGCTGAGCCGCCGCCCCGCCAGGCAAAGGAGCCGCTGAACCCGGAAACCCGGGCGCTGGAGCAGGAATTCCGCCAGGCCCTGGGCACCAAAGTGACCCTCTTCAGGAACCGGAAGGGACAGGGGCGGCTGGTCATCCACTTTTACTCGGAGGAAGAGTTACAGGCGATCTATGAGGTGATTGTAGGCTGACATGATCCCTACCTGTCTCGGCCTGGCCCTCCTTTCCGCTGCGGCGCTGGCCTTCGAGATCACCCTGACCCGCCTCTTCTCCGTCACCCAATGGTACCACTTTGCTTTCCTGGCCGTCAGCGTCGCCCTGCTGGGCTATGGAGCCAGCGGCACCGCCCTGAGCCTGAGACCCCGTTGGGCCAGGCTGCCCGCCAATCGCCGTGCCTCGGCCCTCTCCATCCTCTTTGCCGGCGGAGTCATCGGCGCTTACCTCAGTCTCAACTATCTGCCTTTCGATTCCTACCGCATCGCCTGGGAACGGATCCAGCTCCTCTATCTGGTGCTCTATTATCTGGCGCTGGCCGTGCCCTTTTTCTGCGCCGGCCTGGTCACCGGCCTGCTGCTGACCGCCCATCCCCGCCACGCCAGCCGCCTTTACGGGGCCAACCTGCTCGGTTCGGCGTTGGGCGGGCTGCTGCCGGCGCTGACCCTGCCCCTCGTCGGCGAAGGAGCCGTTCTGGCCATCGCCGCCCTCGGCCTCCTCGCCGCCTTTATCTTCCGATCCCCAACATCCAGGATCGCAACCAAACTCTTGCTGCTCGCTGCCTGCTGTTTACTTCTCTTCCTATCTGCCTGTCTCCCCCCTCCACTCCACCTCCGCCTCTCGCCATACAAAGCCCTGAGCCAGGTGCTCCGTTTCCCCGATGCCCGGCTCGTCTGGCAGCGCTGGAACGCCTTTTCACGGGTGGACCGCGTGGTCAGCTCGGCCATACGCTCTGCACCAGGGCTGAGCCTGAGCTATTCCGGCAGGCTGCCGGCCGAGGATGGGTTGTTTGTGGACGGAGATGACCTGTCGCCGGTGATCAAAGAGACGAATGAGCAGGACCTGACGGATTTCACCGGTTTTTTGCCGGTGGCCCTGCCCTATCAACTGCGGCCCGGCGGTCGGGCGCTGCTGTTGGAGCCGGGCGGCGGGCTGGATGTGCAGGTGGCGTTGAGCCAGGGAGCCTCGGCCATCGTCGCCGTGGAGAGCAATCGGCTGCTGGTCGAGGCGGCCGGTGGGGTGTATCATAACCCCCGTGTCCAGGTGATTGAGGAGGAAGGGCGGAGCTTTGCCCGGCGCAGCGACGAAACCTTTGACCTGGTCCACCTGGCGTTGACCGATGGCTACCGGCCTGTGACCTCCGGGGCGTACAGCCTGGGAGAGCGGTACGACCTGACGGTGGAAGCCTTCCAGGACTATCTGGCCCGGCTTAAACCGGACGGCCTGCTGGTCGTGGAGCGCTGGCTGCAACTGCCGCCCAGCGAGGAGCTGCGCGCCGGGGCGGTGGCCGCCGAGGCGCTGCGACGACGGGGTGTGGCCAACCCGGCGGCACAACTGGTTGTCCTCCGTGACTGGCAGGTGGCCCTCCTCCTGGTCAAAAATGGGGTCTGGACCGCCGACGAACTGGCGGCGATCCGCCGTTTCTGCCAGGCGCGCAGCCTGGACCTGGTGGCTCTGCCCGGCCTGGCCGAGGCCGAGGCCAATCGCTACAATGTGCTGGAGGAGCCGGTCTATTACCGGGCGTTCCGGCAACTGCTGGCTGACCCGGAAGCCCTCTACGCCGCGACAAGCTGTGACATCCGCCCGCCAACCGATGACCGGCCCTTTTTCTTCCATTTTTTCAGGTGGCGACAGACGCGAGCCGTCCTGCAACAACTGGGCAAGAGCTGGCAGCCGTGGGGAGGAAGCGGCTATCTTGTGCTGGTGGCGCTGCTGGCCGTGGCCCTGTTCACCTCCACCCTGCTGATTCTGCTGCCGCTGCGTTTCAAAACAGGAAAGGATGGGCCACGGGGCCGGGTGTTGGCCTGCTTTGGGCTGCTGGGATTGGGCTTTCTGTTCGTCGAGATGCCGCTGATGCAGCGTTTCATCCTGTTTCTGGGCCAGCCGCTGTATGCTTTCACCACGGTTCTGGCGGCCCTGCTTCTCTTTTCAGGGTTGGGAAGTCTGGCCGCCCACCGGTTTCCTGGCCGGCGGACTTGGCCGCTGCTGGCAGCGGCTATCCTGCTCTACCCGCTGGCGCTGCCGCTGCTCTTCCGAGCCTTGCTGGGCGCATCGCTGGCCGTGCGCCTGCTGGCGACCGGTTTCAGTCTGGCTCCCCTTGGCCTGTTGCTGGGCACTCCCTTTCCCGGCGGGTTAGCCTGGCTCCGGGAGCGAGCGCCGGAACTGGTGCCATGGGCCTGGGCGGTTAACGGCTGCGCCTCGGTACTGGCTTCCATCCTGGCGACGATGATCGCCCTGTCGGCCGGCTTCTCGGCGGTGCTGATCGCGGCTGCCCTGGCCTATGCAGCCGCCTGGCTTACCCTCCGCTGACTCACCCCCTCGCTGCTTCGCTATTCTTGCCCGTTTCCCCATTTCCTGGTACAATTCTCAGCCATGAACGGCCCAAGATCCTTGCCGCCGCCTATTTGGGTGGATACGGCTGCCGGCTTTCGCGCCCTGGTGGGCCACCTGCGCGGTCAGCCGGCCCTGGCCGTGGACACCGAATCGAACAGCCTGTATGCCTACCAGGAGCGAGTCTGCCTGATCCAGATCTCGGTGCCGGGGGCCGATTACCTGGTGGACCCACTGGCCCTGGATGACCTTGCCGATCTGGGCCCTTTCCTGGCCGATCCAACTGTACTCAAGGTGTTGCACGGCGCAGAGTATGACCTGAGCGCCCTCCACCGCGATTTTGGCTTTACGGTGACCAACCTGTTTGATACCATGTGGGCCAGCCGCATCCTGGGCTGGCCGACTCATGGCCTGGCCTCCCTGTTGCAGGCCCATTTCGGCGTATACCTGGACAAAAAATATCAGCGGGCCAATTGGGGGGTGAGGCCGCTGCCGCCAGAACAGCTCAACTATGCCCGCCTGGACACCCACTATTTGCTGCCGCTGTATGAACTTCAGGCACGCGAGCTGACCGTCAAAAAACGGTGGCCCCAGGCCCGGCACCGCTTTTCGTTGCTGACCCGGATACGGGGGGAGGGGAAAGGGTTTGACCCTGATGGCTTCTGGGAGCTGCCCGGCGTCCGCGATCTGGACGATGTGGGTCGCGGCGTGCTGCGCGAGCTATACCTCTTCCGCGACCGGTGCGCCCGCCAGGAGGACTGCCCGCCGTTCAAGGTGCTTTCCAACAAGGCTCTGCTGACCCTGTGCGAACGGCGACCCCACAACCTGGGGGCGCTGCGTCAGATGGAGGGCCTGTCGGCCCGGCTGATCGGAGCTCATGGGCAGGAGCTGCTGGCAGCCGTCCGCCGCGGGTTGGCCCGGCCACTGGCCTGGGAGGAGCGCCCTCATGTCGGCCACGACTCCCCGGCCGGGCCGAACGGGCGGCCTTCCCCTGCCTGCCTGGCCCGTTTCGAGGCGTTGCGTGCCTGGCGCAACGCCACGGCCAGGGCGCGAGGGGTGGAGCCGGACATTGTGCTGACCAATCAGGTGTTGTGGCAGGTGGCCGAGCGCAACCCCCGCAGCCACGCCGATCTGACCCGTGGCGACCTGTTGGCCCGCTGGCAGGCTGACGAGTTCGGCGACGAACTGCTGGCTACACTCAGGCGGATGGGCTGACCTGTGGTTGCAGCAGTGGCTATCCCTGCTTTTTATAGGCCCGGGCAATGGCCTGCTTCTCCTCGTCGGTCAGGGGATAGGTGGATTCCCATTTTTGCAACGGCTTGGCATAGACGCGCGTCACGTCACGGGCATGAAGGCTGGACAGGACCACTCCATTGCCATGACCATCCACCAGCGCAATGGCAAAGCTCTGGTCGCCGCCGGTATCGGAGAAGGGATTGAAACGAACCACCCCAAGATGTTGCAGGCTGAAATAGGCTGCCTTTTCCAGGCGGCGGGCCAGACGGTCCACGGCCTCAATCTGGTCGGCTGTTTGCTGAACCCTGGTCAGATAGTCATTCAGGATCGCCTCCAGGTTCGCGCCCGATGTACCGGTCATCAACCGGCGATACAACCTGTGCAACCGTTGTTGACGGGCCAACAGCAGCCCTGCTCCTGCCAGGGCCAGCAGAGCCAACACCAGGGCCGCTACGGACAGAATCTCTGGGCCGGTCATGTTTCACCTCGTGAACGGGATAAGGGGCAAGGATATGCCACCTGCCATCTGACATTCAAGAGAGGAAAGGATGATCAGGTTGCTGGTTGCCACGAATAACCCCGGCAAAGTGCGGGAACTGAAAGAACTGCTGTCCGGGCTGGCGGTCGAGATCACCTTTCCGGCCCAGGAAGGGCTGGATCTGAAGGTCAACGAGTCGGGTGAGAGCCTGGCGGAGAATGCCCGACTCAAGGCGCTGGCCTACGCCCGGGCCAGCGGCCTGCTGACCCTGGCCGACGATTCTGGCCTGGAGGTGGATGCCCTGGGCGGGGCACCAGGGGTGTACTCGGCGCGGTATGCCGGGCCAGGCGCCAGCGACGCCGACCGCTACCACAAGCTGTTGGCGGCGTTGGCCGACATCCCGGCCGGGCAACGGTCAGCCCGCTTTCGCTGCGTGGTCGCCCTGGCCCAACCGGACGGCACAGTTCACACCGCCGACGGTGTCTGTGAGGGGGAGATCGGCTATGCCCCCCGTGGCGAGCATGGCTTTGGCTACGATCCGATCTTTCTTGTCCAGGGGTTCGGCGGACGGACAATGGCCGAGCTGCCCCCTGCCCTCAAGAATCAGATCAGCCACCGCGCCCGCGCCGTGCAGGTCATCCGTCCCATACTTGAACAGCTGATTTCAGACCATTCCAGCCAAAAATCAAAACTCTAAAATCGGAAATCGGCAATCGCACGGGCCACGGCCTCCGGCTTTTCCACCATGACCATGTGTCCCGCTCCCTCCACCAGGTGCAGGGTGGCGCCGGCAATCTGGTCGCGCAGGTAGGCTGAATACCTGGGCGGCGTCAGCCGATCCTGAGTGCCGCACAGGATCAGGGCCGGAACGGCGATCTCTCCCAGGCGGCCCATCACGTCAAAGGCGTCGCAGGCGACCAGGTCGCCATACAGCACCTGGGGGGAGATGGCGCTCATCTGTCGGCGGCCCAACCGCACCATCTCCGGCGGGGCTTCCGGGCCATAGGCCCAGTCGCAGATGAGCTGCACCGCTGCCTTCGGATCGTGTTGAATCCCATCGAGGAGGGCCGGCGCCACCCGCAGGCGAGCACCCGTGGCCACCAGGCCCAATCCGGCCACCCGGTGCGGGTAGCGCAGGGCCACGTCCAGCGCAATGCCTCCCCCCATCGAGTGGCCGACCAGCACCGCGCGCTCCAGGCCGAGCGTCTCCAGAAAGGCGACGAGCCAGTCGCCATAGGCCTGAATGGTATCGTACCCCGTCCCCTCCGAGCGGCCATGTCCCGGCAGGTCCAGGGCATAGGTAGCCGATCGGGGCAGGTCGCGCACCTGGTAAAGCCAGTGCTGATGGCTGCCCCCTGCACCGTGGAGGAAAAGCAGCGGCGGACCCTCCTCCGGCACCGGCTGTCGGTGGAGGTAGTGAGCCTTCATGCCCGCGACGGTCAGGTAGGGCATCCCAACCTCCAATCTCGAATCTCTAATCTCCAATCTCGAATCTCTAATCTCC
>Ga0209101_1001355_pt1 | contig 18245 bp, 16 predicted proteins | sample ConPoolayeCmetaG_FD_185481 | JGI IMG/M metagenome (GOLD analysis project Ga0209101, IMG submission 185481) | Hot spring microbial mat communities from California, USA to study Microbial Dark Matter (Phase II) - Cone Pool mat layer C metaG... ...
GGGTGCTGGTCCGCGGCCGGGCGGGCGGGCATAATGCGGGCTCCGGGCCGCTGCGGCGGCCGCGCCCATCCGAGGAGAGGACCGCCATGATCGACCCCCGCATGACGAAGCTGGCCGACGTGCTCGTGAACTACTCATGTGCCGTCAAGCCGGGCGAGAAGATTCTGATCGAGGCCATCGACATTCCGCACGAATTCACGATCGAGTGCGTGCGGGTCGCGCGGGAGGCGGGGGCGGACCCGCTGGTGCTGCTGAAGAGTAATCGGGTGAATCGGGCGCTGATGAAGTACGGCACGGACGCGCAGTGGGAGCTGATCGCGGACGTGGAGCGGAAGCAGATGGAGGGGGTGCAATGCTACATCGGAGTCCGCGGCAACTGGAACGTGTCGGAGCTGTCGGATGTTCCGGCGGAGAAGCAACGGATCTACGAACGGACGGTCTGGAAGCGCGTGCACAGCGAGTGGCGGGTGCCGAAGACGCGCTGGGTGGTGCTGCGCTGGCCGACCATGAGCATGGCGCAGCTCGCGGGCATGTCGACGGAGGCGTTCGAGGACTTCTACTTCGCTGTCTGCACGCTGGACTACGGGAAGATGGGGCGGGCGATGCAGGCGCTCAAGCAGCGGATGGAAGCCACCGACCGCGTGCATCTGAAGGGCCCGCGGGACACGGATCTGACGTTCTCGATCAAGGGGATTCCGGCCATTCCGTGCGACGGGAAGCTGAACATCCCGGACGGGGAGGTCTTCACCGCGCCGGTGCGGGACAGTGTCAACGGCGTGATCCACTTCAACGCCCCGACGATCTATCGGGGCGAGACGCATGAGAACATCCGGCTGGTGTTCCGGGACGGCAAGATCGTTGAGGCCACCAGCTCGAACACGGTGAAGCTCAACGAGGTGCTGGACGCGGACGAGGGGGCCCGCTACACGGGCGAGTTTGCGATCGGCGTCAATCCCTACATCACGCGGGCGATGAAGGACATCCTGTTCGACGAGAAGATCGCCGGCAGCATCCACCTCACGCCGGGTCAGTCGTACGACGAGGCGTCCAACGGCAACAAGAGCGAGATTCACTGGGACATGGTGCTGATCCAGACGCCGGAGTGGGGCGGCGGCGAGATGTACTTCGACGGGGAGCTGGTCCGCAAGGACGGGCGCTTCGTGACGCCGGATCTTCAGGCGCTAAACCCCGAGGCGCTCAAGTAGGCCGCGGGCCGGCGGCCGGCGGCCGGTCGGGCGCGCGCGGTGCGGCCGGGCGGGGCGGTCGGGGGCGCGGCGCTAGTCGTAGCCGGCGAAGCGCGCCAGGTCGAGTTCGCGGCCGAAGACCATCAGCGTCTCATGGGGCTGGATGACCTTGTCGGCGGCGGGCAGGAAGCGGAAGTGCTCCTCGCCGGGGCTGCGCACGGCCAGGACGAGCAGGTCGAACTTGGCGCGGAGGTCGAGGGCGGCGAGCGTCTTGCCGTGCGTTCGGCGGGGCGCGGCGACCTCCATGATGCGGAAGTCCTCCGAGAGCGAGAACATGTCGCGGATGTCGGGGTTGGCGACGCGGCGGGCGGTGCGCTCGGCGGCGTCGCGCTCGGGGAAAATCGTCTCGGTGGCGCCGACGGCGGCGAGGATCTGGGCGTGGTCATCGTTGGCCGCGGTGGAGCGGATCGACTTCAGCCCGATGCGCTTCAGCGCGAGGGCGCACAGGATGCTCGGCTCCAGGTTGGTCTCGCCGAGGCAGATGACGGCGTCGTCGACGCTGGGCGTGACGACGCTGGAGAGCATCTCGAAATCGCGGGCGTCGCCGATCAGGGCGCGATGCACGTCGTCGCGGACGCTTTCGACGCGGGCCTCGTTGATGTCGATGGCCAGGACCTCGCAGCCCATCTTCACCAGCGCGCGCGCCAGGTGCGTGCCGAACTGTCCCAACCCGATGACGACCACCTGTTTCACGGCGCTGCTCCTAGCCGATCATCACCCGCTCGGTCGGGTAACGGTACAGCGTCCGCGCCCGCGGCAGCACGGCCACTGCCAGCGTCAGCGGCCCGACGCGGCCCATGAACATCGTGAAGACGATGCACAGTTTACCCCAGGGCGAGAACCGGGCCGAGAGCGACACCGTCGAGTCCGGGTGCGCCGACAGGCCGACCGTCGCGAAGGCCGAGATCTGCTCGAAGATCAGTTGCTCGAGCCGGAAGGCCTGACTCTGCTCGACTATCGCCAGCACCAGCACGCCGCCCATGTTCCACAGGCCCGCGACGGCCAGTAGCAACGCGGCCCGCCGCACCAGCCCGGGGGGGATGTGGCGCTCGAACAGGCGGACGCCTTCCCGCCCGGTCAGCCGGCTGCGGACCCGGGCCGACCAGACCGCGGCGGTCGTCGTCTTGATCCCGCCGGCGCACGAACCCGGCGAGCCGCCGATGAACATGAGCCCGATCAGGATCAGCAGGGACGGCAGCGGCAGCGCGCCGATGTCGACCGTGTTGAAGCCGGCCGTGCGGGCCGTCACTGACTGAAAGAGGGCGTGCACGACCCGCCGGCCCCAGGTGTCCTCCGTCGGCGTGAGCCCCGTCACCAGCAGCGCCGCCGCCCCGCCGAACACCAGCAGGGCGCTCGTCGCCAGGACGACCTTCGAGTGGAGCGTCCAGACCACCACGCGCGGCCGCCGGCCGCGCAGCCGGCACCAGGCCCGGTGCAGCGCTTCGAGCAGCACCAGGTAGCCCAGACCGCCGATCACGATGAGCGTCATGAGCGTGCCGACGATGACCGGCGAATCGCGCAGCCCGACGACGTTGTCGGAGTAGACCGAGAAGCCGGCGTTGCAGTAGGCCGCCACGGCCAGGAACGCGGCCTCGAACCAGCCGTTGGCGCGGTGCGGGAAGCTCTGGAGGCCCCAGTAGATCAGGATGGTGCCCAGGGCCTCGAACACGAACGTGAGCGCGAAGATCCCGAGCAACGCGCGCCGCAGGTCGAGACGCGCGGGACCCTCGAAGAACGAGCTCTGCCACGCCAGATGACCCGAAAAGGACAGGCGGAGATGCAGGAGTTGCGCCACCAGCGCCCCGAACGTCATGATCCCCAGCCCGCCGAGCTGGATCAGCACCAGAATCACGACCTTGCCGAAATGCGTGAACGTGTGCTCGGTGTCGACCGTGATCAGCCCGGTCACGCACACCGCCGAGGTCGCGGTGAACAGCGCATCGACCCAGCCCACCGGCGGGTCGGCATGGGCGACGGGAAGGCGCAGCAGCAGGGTGCCGCTGGCGATCAGAACGGCGAACGTGCCGACCAGCAGGAACTCCGGACGGTTCAGCAGAGATCGTAACAACGCGCCGCTTCCGAGACGGTTCGGGGGGCCCGCGCGCCGCCCCTTCGCGACTAGGATACCGGCGACGTCCCGGGGGTACAGGGCGCGCTTGACCCGCGGCGGGCGGCGGCGGATCATGCCCTCCGACGCGTCGGAGGTCGCCGGCGGCGATGGCCAAGCTCCCGAAAAACCTGAAGTTCGAGGAGGCCCTGGCGCGGCTCGAGTCGATCGTCAGCGCGATGGAGTCCGGCGAAATCGGCATCGAGGAATCCATCGCCCGGTACGAAGAAGCGATGGCCCTCGCCACGCATTGCCGCCAGATTCTCGACGCGGCCGAGCTCCGGATTCAGCAGATCCAGGCCGACGCCGCCGGACGGCTGACGGCCACGCCGTTCGAGGCCCCCGCCGCGGCGGACGACCCGCCGGAGGCCGACGATGGCGACGACCCGCAGAGCCGCGCCTGAAGTGTCTCGGGCGGCCCGAAGCGCGGCGGGGGAGGCGGCCCGCGTGAGCCTCGCCGGACGCGCCGGTCGCGCGGTGAGAGTTCTGACCGGGCGCGCGGCGGCGGTCGGGCGCGGCGTGCTCCGTGGGCTGCTCGCCGCCGCGCTGCCGCCGACGTGCGTCGTCTGCGACGGGTGGCTGCCTGACGGTCGCGACCCGGCCTGTGCGGCATGCCGTGCTCTGCTCGACGGCCGGCGGCGGCTGCCGTATTGTCGCCGCTGCGGCCGCACGCTCCCTTCGTCCGCGATTCACGCCGACGGCTGTGCCCGCTGCCGCACGGAGGCATTTTGGAACGTGGCGGCCGTGGCGCGGGCCGGGCCGTACATCGGGGGCTTGGGTGATCTCGTGCTCGACCTCAAGTACCGCGGGCACGAGCGGAACGTCGAGTTCCTCGCCGGCCTGCTCGCCGACGAGCTGCGGGAGAGCGGGTGGGCCGCCGCGCTGGACGCGCTCGTCCCGGTGCCGATGCATTGGTTGCGGCGCTGCCAGCGGCCGTGCGACCACGCGCGCCTGCTGGCGGAGGCGCTCGGCCGGCAACTGAACGTGCCGGTTTCGCGGCTGGTGCGGCGGACGCGGCACGCGCCAAGCCAGACGCGGCAGCGGGGGAAGCTAGCCCGCTTCGAGAACGTGCGCGGGTGTTTCGCGACGCACGGCTGGTGGCGGGAGCGCTTGCCAGGGTGGGCGCGGCATTGGCTGAGGTGGTGGCGGGCACCGGACCTGCGCGGTCGGACCGTCTGTGTCGTCGATAACCTGATTGTCGCGGGCGCGACGATCCACGAGGTGGCGAAAGTGCTGCGGAAGGCCGGGGCCCGGCGGGTTTACGCCGCCGTCGTGGCGCGTGGTCCCGCGCCGGGCGACCCTCCGACCGAGCTTCCGGAGCTGGGAGAGCTTACTCCGGTCGCGGCACGCTCGATCACGTCGTAGTGCTGGAACGGTCTGGTTCGCGCGGGTCCGCCACAAGCCACCAAAGGTACTCGGTATTGCCACCGTGGCCGCGGAGCGGACTCTCGATTTCTCCGTGGATGGTCCATCCCAGACCGGCCACATCCGCCCGGCACCGCGCGAGGACGGCGGCCAGGTGCTCGGCCGACACGACCCCCGCGACCCGCCACTCCGGTGGCGCTTCGTACTGCGGTTTGACCAGCGTGATCACCGCGCCGCCCGGTCGCAGGGCCCGCCGAGCGGCCGGCAGGATGATCCGCTGCGGGGTCCAGCCGACGTCGATCGTGACCAGGTCGACGGGCTCGGGCGGGGTGAAGTGCAGGGCGTTGGTCCGCTCGTGGACGACGACGCGCGGATCGCGCCGCAGCCGATAGGCCAGCACGCCGTAGCCCGGCTCGACCGCATGCACGCGCGCCGCACCGTGTCGCAGCAGGCAGTCTACGAACCCGCCGACGTGGCTGCCGAGGTCGAGACACACCCGGCCGCGCACGTCGATCGCGAAGGCGTGCAGCGCCGCTGCGAGCTTCGCGCCGCCGCGCGAGACGTACTCGCCCGGCGCGGCCATGTCAGGGCCGGTCCCGGTCCGTCCGCACGGGTTCCCAGACGCCGTTGCGCGAGCGCTCGAACTCAACGACCGGCGAGCCCGCGTGCCACTCCATGCCTTGTCCGTCGAGCACCAGCGTGAGGCTCTGACGACCCTCCGGTTGCAGTTGCGCCCGGTCGATGCGCAGGCGTCGCACGTTGTACGTATCCAGCTCCAGTCGGCGTGCCGTCCGGCGGACCTCGCGCACGCGCGGCGGTTCGTCGGCGATGAAAACGCCGGCCACTACGGCATAGGGCGGGCTTTCGGTCTCGGCGGGCTGGACCGCGAGCGGCGCGACCGGCGGTGCGGTCGGGTCGAGCCCGTCCGCCGTCGCCGGCGTCTGCGGCGCCTCTGCGTTCGGCGATTCGGCCTCCGCCGAGTCGGCCGGCGGCGGGGGCGTGGGCCCGCGGGCGCCGGCCGGCGGAGGATTCTCACACGCGCAGAGCAGGAGCGCACACGAAGCTGCCAGTAGCACGCCGGATCCAGCGATGTGCCGCATGGTCGGGCTCCAGGTCAAGCCGCCGCGGGCCCCGGACCGCAGACCCGGTCGCAGCCCGTAGCCGGCCGCTTGCGCCGCGTATCTTACCGGTGCGACGGGCAACTCCAACGCCGAGCCGCTGCGTCCGGCACTGGGACTCTGCGTCCGACGCCAAGCGTCTGCGTCCGGCGCTGGGACTGTGCGTCCGGTGCCGAGCTTCTGGGTGCAGCGGCCGACTTTTGCGTGCGGCGGCGAGCGTCTGCATGCGGCGGCGAACTCGTGGGGTGCACCGCCTGCATCGTCGTGCCGAGTCGCCCGTCGCGGCGGCAGGGGAGCGCGCCGTTCCGCGGACCGCGGACGGACCGTCGCAGCGGCACCGCGCGGCGCCCGCGGTTATTGGGCCGGGTAGACGATCAGCCGGTCGTGCACCAGAAGCACGATGTCGTCGTGTCCGTCGCCGGTGACATCGCCCACCAGCACCTCGCGGAGCTGCCCGCGCATGTCCGGCGAGTCCGCGAAGCGCTTGCCCTGAAACACCTGAAACCGCAGCGCCCGCACCAACTCACCGCTCGGCGCGGTGGTGACGATCTCCAGGGCCGCCTTGCCGGCGTCCACGACCACGACGTCACGGATGCCGTCGTGGTTGACATCCCCGACGGCCGTATCGGCCAGCCAGGCGTCCTTGGCGTCGCTCTGATAAGTCTGTTTCTCCACCAACGTCGGAACCCGCTGGTCCGGGACCAGCAGAGCCACCTTGTCGGGGTCGGCCATCAGAACACCCACGCCCTCGCTCGCTCCCAACGGCAGGGCTTCCATCCCGGTTACGTCGAAGCTGCCCACCGGCATCGACTGAACGACGCCATAGGTCCCGTCGGTCCTGCGCTTCTGCACCAGCAGCTCGCGGGATTTTCGTTCGTACATCACCAGCGTCGGGCCGGAGCCCGCGTTCCCCGGCAGCGCCGCCAGGCCGGTGATCTGCGCGTCGGCGGTTTCAGCACTGTACTGATCCACGACTGTCCAGCGGCCGTCCTTCACCCGCAGCGCCCGCACAATGTTCCCCTGGGCGAGCAGGAGTTCCGGCCGGCCGTCGTCGTCGATGTCGGCCCACGCCGCCCCCGGCGGATCGACCTCCTTGAGCATCGCGGCCCGGCTCTCCACGCCGCGCACGGCCTTGAACTCGCCCTGCTCGCTCTGAAGGAAGGCCTGCGGGGCCGCGAACCGCACGAACAGCAGCAGGTCGTCGCGGCCGTCCTGATTCAGGTCCAGCACGCGCAGGCCCGACGGGTCGTCCGAAACATCCTCCAGCTTCTGCTTGTGCTCCGCGGTGCCATCGCAGGCCCCGACGACCAGGTGATAGTCGTCTTCTTGGCGGGTGACGTAGGCGCGAAAGACGGCCGGAGCGCCCGTCGCGCCGCGGCCGAAGGCCACCACCAGGGGTTCGCCCTGGGCCGGCGCCTCGGTCGGAAACGTCAGGCGCCCCTCCTGCCAGCGGCTGACGCCGATGGCTTTTTCCTGCGGGCTGGCGGTCACGACCTCCGGGCGGCCGTCGCCGTCGATGTCGGCGATGCAGACGTCGCTGGTCCTAAGCAGGGCGGGGTAGGCTGTGCCGGGGCCGAGGCCGCCGCGCTCGCCGTGGAACAGGATGAGCTGCCCGGCATCGGGATCGACCGTGACGACGTCGATGCGCCCGTCCGCGTCGACATCGCCCAGCGCCAGGGGGCGCCGCTTGCTGGGGCTTTTGATCGGGTACGAGTAGCGGTACTGCGGCCAATCGTCGGCGACGCCGGTTTCGGGCGCGATGTCCCAGTGGTAGAGCTGCACGCGGCCCGTCGCGAACTCGATGCCGAAGAGCGCGTCGCCGCGGGCGGCACCGGCGCCGCTCCCCAAGGCCGGCGCGACCGTCATGCTGCGCAGACGCGGCACGCGGATCGGCCGCAGGGCGGCCATCGTGCCGCTGTCCGTCTGAAGGCAGACGTAAACGCCGTAGCGGTCGTCGTCCGACCCGATGATGAGATCGTGCCGGGTGTCGCCGTTGAGGTCGAGCGCGAGCATGAGCAGCGGGCTGGGGATGCCGTGCACCAGCCGGACGGGCTTGCCCAGGCCGCCGTCGGGTTTCTGAAGGAAGAGCTGGAGCACACTGCCGCCCAGCAGCGCGACATCTGTCCGGCCGTCGTGGTTGAAGTCGCCGGTCGTCAGGCAGCCGCCGCGGGGCTCGCCGTCGGGCGCGCGGACGCTATCGACCGGCCCGAAGCCGCCCTGAGCGAGCCCGGGCAGCACCACAAGCTCCCGCGGCTCGCCGAAGAAGACGATGTCCGGCCGGCCGTCGCCGGTCACGTCCGCGACCTCGTGACTGGCGACGCGATAGTTCACCGGGATGCTTTCGTTCCGCAGGGTGCCGCGGTTGGGCACTTCGTTGCGTTCGAGTTCCGGCGTGGGCGCCGGCGCCGCCCCGGGTTGCGGCTGGTAGAAGACCTCGAAGCGGCTCTGCTGGCCGTTCCAGAAGATGATGTCCTTGCGGCCATCACCGTCCAGGTCCGCGATCCGCAGATGCGCGATTCCGGGCTTGGTCTTGTAGATTTGGAGCGTGTCGAAGCCGAAGTAACGGGCCAGCGTGGCCTTCTCGGCGTCGGTCAGCGGCGGAGTTCCGGCAGCAAGCAGAGCGGTGGCGAGTGCGATGGGAATCAGCAGCATGCCAAACCTCCCGGAGCGACGGGGGGACGGAGGCGACGCCGGATTCGGCCGTGATGCGGCCCCAAGCCGCGGCGGGATTGTAGACCGCCGCGGCCCATCGGGCGAGTCCCGGCCAACCCTTTTCGGTTGGGCCGGCGTCGTTGGTGCCCGGAGACGAGCGGGCGACCCGGACCGCAGCCGGGTCGCCGGCGGACGGAGTCGCTTCTGCCCCGGCGCTTATTCGGGCGGTTCTGCCGGCGCGCGGGGGCATCAAGACCGCGCGGGGCGCTCTGCGCGGGACGCTTATTTGGGCGGTTCCGTCGGCGTGGGCGGGGTGGCCGTGGGCCGGGGCGCCGCGACGCCCGGGCCCGGCGGGCCGACGGGCGCGTCCGAGAGCGTCGGGTCGCGGGGCGGGGCGGGGAAGGTGACCCGCACCGGGGGAGGCGCGCCGCCGCGCAGGTCCTCGATCTCGGCGTTGAAGGTGGCGAGCTGGCCCGGCGTCAGCAGGCCGCGTACCTGCTCGACGTACTGCTCCACGCGCTCGCCGGTGTTGTCCTTGCTGGGCGGGTTGTTGGAAATCTCGGTCCGGAATTCCGCCGTAATCTGCTCCAGGCGCTGCAACTGCTCCGGCGTCAGGTCCAGGGCCCGCGCCGCGCGCAGAACATGAATGGGCCGCAGCGAGATGTCGCCGACGGTCTCGGCCTGGGCGCGCACCGCCGGCAGCCGCTCGCGCTGCTCGGGCGTCAGCGCCTGCTCGAGCGCCTCGAAGAAGGATTCCTCCGCCCGCCGCCCGGGCGACATGAGCTTCATCTCGTCTTGAAGCTTGCGGGCCAGCTCCAAGTTGCCATCGGCACGGGCCTTCTGCACCTCCGCGAACTTGTCGCGGATCTGCGCCATGATTTCCTGCGACTTCTCGGGGGTGCTCTGCTCGGCCAGCGCCGCCCGGTATTCGGTCAGCAGCGCTTCGGCCTGGGCCTTCTGGGCCGCGGACAGCTTGAGCTGCTTACAGATCCAACGCAACTTGGCCTCGCCCTTCGGGCCCTCCTCCGGCGGGGGGGCGGCCGGGCGAACGGGCGATCCGACGACTTGCGCGACGGCCAGCGCGGCCCCGCACGCCAGCACGGCTGCGATCGACAGTCGCTTCATGTCATTCTCCCGCAATCCAACGCGCCAGGTTGCCAACAACCGCGGTCCGGGCGGCGCAGCCCGATAGCCCCGTGAGGATACCGGCCGCACGCGCCGGTCGCAACCGCGGCGGCCGTGCCGCGGGTCGCCGCGGCGTCGCTCGTGACCGCACGCCGTCGTCGGCGCGGCGCCCGCCGGACCGGCCGCAGCCGGGCTCGTCGCGAGGACGTCGGTGGGAACCGGCCGGGCGTCGGCCGCGGCGGGTGAGTCCGCGGCGGCCCGGGGGCGGGGCGATTCGGTTTTGACAACCGCAGGGGGTTGTTCCATACTCCTGCGGCCCGCTCCCGGTGCGCCCCGGCGGCGTCGGCGGATGCGTCGCCGACGGCTTTGGGGGTGGACGGTGACGGGAAGCCAATAGGAGTCTGCGATGGCCGGTCGTCCGGTGACCACGCGTGGGGGGCTGACGGGCGCCCACTGGGGCATGATCGTCTTCGCGATTCTCGCCAGCGTGTTTCTGGGGCTGTCCATCTTCCTGATGACGGGCCTCAAGGAGGCCGACAGCCGGCGGCAGGCCGCGGCGCAGAAAGAGCAGTTCTACGGCACCCCGCCGATGTACTACGCGAACGAAGCGAACGCCCGCGGGACCAGTGTTTTCGCGGTCGTCAACGAGGACGTCCGCCGCGTGGCGGCCGCGGTGACGGGGCAGCCGGAGGATGTGGGGCCGACCATCGTGGCCAAGGCCGAGCGGTTGCTCGGCGACGTGGCCGACCGCAAGCGCGACGTGCTGAACGCGGGCGACACCCTGCTGACGGCGCTGGGCAAGCTCGACAAGGCCCACAGCGACGCCCGCGCCGAGGCCGATGCGGCGCGGATCGTGATTAGCGACCTGCAACAGGAGGTCGAGAACCTCACCGCGCAGCTCAAGGCGACCCGCGACGAGTTCGAGGCGCAGACGGCCGCGCTCAGCCGGCAGCTCGAGCAGGTCCAGGCCGAGAAGGTCAGCGCCCTGCAACAGAAGGACGAGCAGTTGCGCGACGTGCAGGCGACCCTGGACGCGCGGGAGCAGTTGATCAACAAGCTCAAGACGGAGGGGCTCCGCGCGCTGCGGGACGCCGAGACCGAGATTCTGCGGCTCGAGAACCAGATCGCGGCGCTCCAGAAACAGGTCAAGGACCTCAAGCCCGCGACGTTCGATCCGAACGCGATCCTGGCCAAGGCCGACGGGCGCATCCTGCGCGCCGTTCCGGGCAGCGATGTGGTGTACATCAACCTCGGCGCGGCCGACAAGGTGAAGGTCGGGCAGGGCTTCGAGGTGTACTCCCAGACCGGCGAGATGCCGGCCACCCTTCGCGGCAAGGCGTCCATCGAGGTCGTCACGCTGATGGAGGAGACGGCCGAGTGTCGGATCACCCGCCGTTCACCGAACGCGCCGATCGTCGAGGGCGACATCATCGTCAACATCGCCTACGAACGCGGCCGCCAGCCCAAGTTCGTGGTCCGCGGCGATTTCGACCTCAACTACGACGGGCAGATCGACTTCGACGGAATCGAGCAGGTCACGGCGATCATCCGGCAGTGGGGCGGCCAGGTCGTACCGGAACTCGACGAGACGGTGGACGTGGTCGTCATCGGCGTCGCGCCCACCGTGCCCACCTTCGGCCGCGACGAGCGCGTCAGCGACGTCGTGCGCGACCAGGCGGCGCAGAAGGAGGCGCAGTTGGCCCGCTTCCGCAATCTCGTGGATCAGGCCGGCCGGATGTACATCCCCGTCATCACGCAGAACCAGTTCCTGTTCCTGATGGGCTACGCGGGCGACGCGCGCTTCGCCTACCGCTGAGCCGGCGCGCGTCGCCGCTACTCCGGCAACACGAGCCGTCCGGTCAGGTCCCCCACGCGGGCCAGACCCCGTTCCGTCAGGTACGCCGCCAGCCCGTCGGCGATCCGGAGCGGCGCGGTCGGGTCGACGAAGAGCGCCGTCCCCACCGCGACGGCCGTGGCGCCGGCCAGCAAGAACTCCAGCGCGTCCTCGGTCGTCTGGATGCCCCCCATGCCGATGATCGGCACGCCCGCCGCGCGCGCGACCTCCCGGTAGACGCGATGCACGTTGTACAGCGCCAGCGGCTTGATGGCCGGCCCGCTCAGCCCGCCCGTGACGTTCGCCAGCCGCGGCCGCCACGTCCGGGCGTCGATGCTCAGCCCGACGTACGTGTTGATGAGACTCAGCACCTGCGCGCCGCCGTCGATCGCCGCGCGGGCCAGCGTGGTGATGTCCGTCACGTTCGGCGACAGCTTGACGACCAGCACCGCCCGCCGCAGCCGCTGCCGGACCGCTGCCGTCACCTGCCGCAGCAACTCCGGGTCCGTGCCGAACATGAGCCCGTCGGCGACGTTCGGGCAGGAGACGTTCAGTTCGACGCCCGCGATGCACTCGTGCGCATCCAGGGCTTCCGCCACCGCCACGTAGTCCGCGATGCTGTGCCCCGCCACGTTGACGAGCACCACGGTGGGCATCGTCCGGATGAAGGGCAGCTTCTCTCGGATGAACTCGTCGAGGCCGACGTTGGCCAGCCCGATCGCGTTCAGGAGTCCCGCCCGTACCTCGACGATGCGCTGCGGCTCGTTGCCCGCCCGCGGTCGGAGCGTCACGCTCTTGGTGGTGAAGCCGCCGAGCCGCGCGTAGTCGAGAATCCCGGCATACTCGGGGCCGTAGCCGCAGGTTCCGGAGGCGGTCAGCACGGGCGTGCGCAGGCGCAGACCCGCCAGTTCGGTCACCAGGCGCGGGTCGGGAGGCGGATCATCCATACCCGCCAGCATCCCGGCCGCCGCGCGGCCTGTCAACGCGACTCCGCAGGCGGGCCGGGTTGCGGAGAGGTGCTCGGCCCCGGAGCTTCAGTCCCCGGCATGGTGGTCGGATTCGCCGGCTCGGCGGGCGATCCGACTGCCGCGGCGCCCGTTGCTGCGGTGTCCGTTGCTGCGGTGGCCGCTGCTGCACTGGGCGCCTCAGCCCCGAGCGGCGGCAGCAGACGCACGCGGAACAGCACGCTGCGCTCAGCGGCGCCGCCCGGGTCGCCCGGAACCGCCCCGAGGCCCGGGGACCGGAGGGCCGGGGCACCGACGGACTGCTGCCCCCGGAGCACAAGGTTCAGCAGCCGCTGTGTGGACCGGGTTTCCAGGTTGGCCGCCGCCCGGCCCGGTATCGCGTCAGGGGCGAGGTCGCTCAGCGGGGCTTGGGCCCCAACGGAGTCCGTTTCGCGCCGGGTCGGCGGCGCTGCCTTCGGCGGGCCAGCCGGGGACGGCCCGGTCGCCGGCGGCTCCGCCGTCGGAGGCGGGCGGTCCGCGCGTGACGCGGCCGCCTGAGGGGCGGACCATGCGGGCGGCTGTGAGGCGTGCGCGTCGGTCCGCTCGGGCTGACCGGGGGACCGTGGGCTTTCGGTCGCGGAGGGAGGCTGAGACATCTCGGCGCCGGGCGTACCGCCGATGCGGAACAGCGCGTACCGCGTCACTTCAGGCGGGAGCCTGACGACCTGACTCAGAATGTCGTCCGGCGCTGCGACGAACGACATCTGCACAAACACCTGCCGCGGGGCGTTGAACGCAAGCTGGTTGAGGCGGTAGGAAAGATCGCCAGGTTCCAACTCGAAAACCTGCGCGACGGCCGTCGCCGTCGTGCTGCCGGCTGATGCGATCTGCTGGGTCACCGGCTCGTCGCCCTCGGTGGGGGACGTCAGACCGCGATTTTCCCAGTCGTTCAACACGGCGACGGTTGCTGCGTACTCCACTGCGCTGGCGGGCGTGATGGTCACGTCGATCACCGCCCGGCCGGCGCCCGCCGTGTGGGTCTCCTGCGCGAGCCCGTGCCAGCCCGGCGGGCCGACCAGACCGTATTCGGCGGGCGGCTCCGGAACGTCGCCGACCGCGGCTGCCCGTGCCGCGGCGATCTCGGGCAACCGAGCCGCACCGGGGGAAAGCGCCGGCGTCTCGGGGCTCTCCGCGAGAGTCGGTTCGCCCTCCGTCTTCGCAGTCTGGGCTTCGGGCGGGGCCGTCGCCTGGGCGAGCGGCTCCGCCGGAGGCAGGGCGGCCCTACCCTCCGCGCCCAGGGGCTCGTGTGGTTGAGCGAATCGGACCGGCGCGGGGCGCGGCGGAGCGAGGGAGTAGTACCCGATGCCCACCACCACCAGCAGGACCGCCGCCGCCGCCAGGAGACGCGCGGTCGCCCGATAGGTCTGGAGCCGCCGTTCCGGAGCGTCTTCGCCGAAGAGCTGCCGCCGCTCGGCCGCCCGGGCCAACGCGGCCGCGAGCGCTTTCGGGGCTCGGAGGCGCGGCAGGGCGGCCAATTGATCCGACACGGCGCGCAGCTCCGCCAGCCGCCGCCGAGCCTCTTCCGACTCGGCCAGCCACGCTTCGACCTTTCGGCGTCGCTCGGCCGGCAGTTCGCCGTCGAGGTACGCCGACAGGTCGGCGTCAGGCAGGTGGGGTGCGGGCCGCATCAACGGCCGTCCTTTCCTCGTTGAGCAGGTCGCGCAGCAGCAGTCGCCCGCGATGAATGCGGCTTTTTACCGTACCCACGGGAACGCCCAAGATTTCCGCGATCGTGGCGTAATTCAGGTTCTCGATGTCCTTCAGCACGACGGCCGCGCGAAACTCGTCGTCGAGTTGATCGAGCGCCCACTGCACGCGGGCCGCCGTCTCCTGGCGCCGCACGACTTCCGAACCATCGGGTTCGTGCGCGGCGGGCTCGGCCGGCGTGTGCCGACCGGACGCGTCCAGCGGAAGCGTGCGCCGCCGCCGATGGCGTCGGCGGTCGGTCAGCATGAGGTTCAGGGCGATCCGATACATCCAAGTGAAGAAGTTCGCCGAGCTCCGGTAGCGCGGGAGTGCCTCGAGGGCGCGGAGGAACACCGCCTGGGTCAGATCGAGCGCGTCCGCCTGGTGGTGACACATCCGATAACATGTGTTGAACACGCGATCCTGATAGCGCGACACGAGACCGGCGAACGCGGCCGGATCCCCGCCTTGAGCCCGCTGAACGAGCTCGGCGTCGGTGGGATCGGGCTCAGGCGCGGAGCGATTCACGACGATCTGGTCACAAGTTGGACGTCGGCGGCCGCGAGCGGGTTCCCGGCGAAACCGCCGACCCTGTCGACCGCGCGCCTGCCGGTCGTTCCGGAGGCGGGGGACGCCTCAAGTATACCGCAGGGGATTGGCGGCGGAGGCACGGAGCCCGAATTTCGGCCGGCCCGGGGGTGTGGGGACAGCGCCGTCCGGCCGGACACCGGCGGCGCACTCGCCGGGGGTGTAACCGGGGAATCCGGGGGCTGACGGGTTCCTCAGGCGCCGCCCGCCCATCCCTTCCCGAACAGTTTTCGACCGATTCGCTCCAGCCGCTCGTCGCGGGCGATGTCGGGTGCGGCGGCGGCCGCCAGTCGGGCGGCGTGCGCGAGCGCGGTCGGGCACAGCAGCATCGCGGTCGGATGTGGCAGGCGGGCCAACGTGCCGACGACCTGCAAGTCGTGCAAATCCGCCGGGCTCAGCCCCGCCAGGTGGGCGGCGTGCCGCAGGTAGCTGAAGGGTCGCGCGGCCGCCCGCCGCGCCCGCAGCAACCGGTACAGCAGCACGATGGCCGCGATCGCCAGGGCCCCGATGAGCGCGGGCAGGAGAGCGGACGGGTTGTCGGGCTGCTCCAGACCGCGGCGGAGCGCGAGCAGCGTCTCTTCGCGCGAGAGGGTGCTGCGCGCGGCGTGCTGAGCGAGCAGGGGAGTCATGTCGGCTCCTGGGTGATGGGCGCGGCGACCGCCGCGCGGTGGGCGCGGGCCAGTGTCCGCGTGCCGGCGACGAACCAGCGGGCGAAGCGGCTCATCGGGCAGTTCCGGTTCGCCACATCCACAAGCACGCGGAGGGCACCGGCCCCGGGGAGCGAGGCGAGCGCGTACACCGCGGACTTGTGTACGTCCGGCAGCGCCGATGTCTGCCACTGGGTGAGATAGTGGAGCCGCTCGGCGTCGGAGAACCCCAGGTGCCGCACCCACAGCGGTAGCGCGCCGCGCACGTCGGGCGGCAAGAGCGCCGGCGCGCCCACGTGCGCGGAAAACCAGGCCGGCGCCCGCAGGTGCCGAAGCCCCCGACGGACGTCCGGATCCTCGAGCAGATCCGTGTTCCGCAGCAGCGCGATCAGCTCGGTCCGGTCGCTCCAGCTTTCCAACAGGGGGCGCACCGTGGCGCGCCACTCCGGTCGGGCCAGCGCCAGCAACAGGAACGCCGCCAGACGCGGGCTGTTCCAGGCGCTGAGGCGCTGCGCGACGCACATCCCGCGGCGGGAGCGCGGCTCCGCCAGCGCCCCCCACAGCGTGGCGCCGAGGTCGCGCGCGAACCACAGGGCGGTTTCGAGCACCTCCGCCCGGCCGTGCACATCGAAGGTGCGCAAGGCCTCCGTCAGGGCGCGTGTGATGTGCCCGCGGAGGCGGTGTGCGACCTCCGGCTCGGGGGCCGGCTGGCCGGGCTCGAGGACCCGCAGGGCGAAGCGGCGCAGCAGCGCGGCGGCCAGCGGCCGCAACGCCTCGTCCGGGTCGCGGAGCAGATCCGCCAGATGCTCCGCGAGTTGCGGGCAGGGGTGCAGTTCGAGCAGCGCCAGCGCGGCCCGGCGCGCCTCGGGCGTGCCCGCGGACAGCACGGCCGCGGCCGCCGCCCGGACGAGTTCCGGCTCAGCCAGCAAGCGCGGCTGCAACTCTCCCGGCACGCGGGGAAAGTTGGCGACCAGCGCGGTCCAGGCCGCCTCGTTGCGACGATCGAGAAGGAGTGCCGCGAGGCGCGCGGCGTAAGCGCCTTCGGCCAGCGCCAGGGCGGCGCCCAGAATCTGGTCCGCCTCGGGGGCCGCGGCCTTCGCCAACCAGTGGTACAGCGCGTCGAGCCTCTTCATGCCGCACGGCTCCGCCGCGGGCGCACGTTCTGCGCGGGGCCGCGGTTGCCTCCCCCGCCGGTTGCATCGGCCGCCCGCGGCGCCGGGGTGAGTATCGGGAGGGGGGCGGCCGGGACCGGTTCGCGCAAGCGCCCGCCGGGGCTACAATCGGCGTCCGACCATCCCAGGGAGAACCGCATGCAGACCACGCTGGAGAAGACGCTCGCCAGGGAACTCGCCGAGCTGCGGGAGACGGGGCAGTACAAGCAGGCCAATGAGTTGCAGCGGCCGCAGGCGCCGCGGACGCGCATGGACGGCCGCGACATCGTGATGCTCTCGTCGAACAACTACCTGGGGCTGGCGAACCACCCCGAGGTGGTGGCGGCGGCGCGGCGGGCGCTGGACGAGTACGGGCTGGGAACGGCCTCGGTGCGGTTCATCTGCGGGACGATGACCTGCCACCTCGAGCTGGAGCGGAAGATCTGCGAGTTCATCGGGTGCGAGGCGGCCACGACCTACATCAGTTGCTGGGACGCGAACGTGGGCCTGATCCCGACGCTGGCGCCGACGCCGGAGGACGCGATCTTCAGCGACGCGCTCAACCACGCCTCGATCATCGACGCGATCCGGCTCAGCAAGGCGCAGCGGTTCATCTACAAGCACCGGGATCTGGCCGAGCTGCAACGGATGCTGGAGAGCCCGGAGGCCCGCAAAGCGCGGAACAAGCTGATCGTGACGGACGGCGTGTTCAGCATGGAGGGCGACGTCGCCGACCTCCCGGCGCTCAAGGAGCTGGCCGACCGACACGACGCCGTGCTGATCGTGGACGAGTCGCACGCGACGGGCGTGCTCGGGAAAACCGGCCGCGGCACGGCGGAGCATTTCGGCGTGCAGGACCCGAACACGATCCAGACCAGCACCCTGGGCAAGGCGCTGGGCGGCTCGTGCGGCGGGTACGTGGCGGCCACGCGGACCGTGTGCGATTACCTCATTCAAAAATCCCGGCCGCAGCTTTTCAGCAACGCCCTGCCGCCGGCGGTGTGCTACGGCGCGATGGCGGCGATCGACGTGCTGATGCGGGAGCCGCAGCGGCTGGAAAAGCTGCGGCGGAACGTGGCGCAGTTTCGCGCCGGCGTCCGGGAGCTGGGGCTGAAGACGATCGACGGAATCACGCCGATCTGCCCGGTGATCGTGGGGGAGACGGCCACGGCGATCCAGATGCAAAAGGCGTTACTGGCCGAGGGCGTCTTCGTCAGCGGGTTCGGTTATCCCGTCGTGCCGAAAGGCGAAGCGCGGCTGCGGTGTCAGATCAGCGCGGGGCACGAGCCGGAGGACATCGAGTTTGCGCTGGCGGCGCTGAAGAAGGTGGCGGAGAAGTTCCCGCAGTCCCGCGTCCACGGATAAGCGCCGGACCGGACGAGCGCCGGTGAACCCGCGCGCCGGGGCGAGAAGCGGCCGCGTTGCGCGCATGGCGTGAGACGTCGCGGTCCGCACATCCGGTGCGGCGCAACGCATGCCGGCCAGCGCCCCGCGCTCCGCGACCCGGCGGGGGCAGGAAATGTGAGTTGCGGCCCCGGCGGCCGTGGCCGATCAAGCGCCCGCAGTCGGCCAGCGGAGGGGGCGCTTTCCCGCACTTGCGCCCGTTTCAGTCGGCGGATCGGGTCGGGAGGGGAGGATCCGGCTCCACGTTCGTCGGGAGGGTCCACGCGGCGCCATCGGGCGGGGCGACGCCGCCCGATGGCGCCGCGTGGACCCTCCCGACG
>Ga0209101_1001356_pt1 | contig 18227 bp, 11 predicted proteins | sample ConPoolayeCmetaG_FD_185481 | JGI IMG/M metagenome (GOLD analysis project Ga0209101, IMG submission 185481) | Hot spring microbial mat communities from California, USA to study Microbial Dark Matter (Phase II) - Cone Pool mat layer C metaG... ...
TGTCGAGGTAGAAAAGAGAAAAACCGTACAAAAGCGGCATCCCTATGCCGCTTATACCGATGCATAGGGATGCGTCGGCTATGTTTTTCGGATAGGCCCTTATTGCACCCGCCACACGTGCACCACCGGCTTGGCCCCATCGGCGAACAGTTCCAACACATATAGCAAACCGTTGGCCCGATCACAAGTCACGTCACCGAGGCGATAGCGGCGCTGGTCGCCACGGCCCAAATTATCGACATCCGTGCCGGAAGGGTTCAGATAGAGGTATGGGTCAATATCAATTGCGGCATAAGGTTGTGGCTGCCACGACGCCATCGTCCCGGCAGCCACCTGGGCCAGGTCATCTGGATTGTAAAAGATCAGTTGAGCATCAAAATGGGTGCTCCACCAACCGCGAAGGCTGATACATGACACCCCTTCATGGCAACAGCCGACAAAATCCTCCGGCGGGCAAGGTGTGCCATCGGCCAGGCGGCAGGTTATAAAATCGCTCACCTCGGCATCCACGCATGGATATTGCGGTCCGGCCGGATTGAGATAGCCGTACCAGTATTTACTGCCGTTGCTCTTGGTGCCGGCAAACAACACCGCCGATTTGCCGGACACCGTAGTCACCCATGCCCCACCTTCCCACTCGTCGGGATGTTGGTAGCCGTTCATACAGCGAACGATCTCGGCGGTGTTGTACGCATTTTCATACAACAACAGCGGCGTTTCTTGCAGATGCGTACCCGACGGCGGCGGCGATCCATCGCTCTGCCATGGACGGTAGGCGATCAAAGCCGGGCCCATGCCACCCAACCCGCCGCCGTGAACGCGCCCCGTAGCCAGATAACGCCCCTGCACGTGTGCGTCGGCCCAAGCGGCAGGAATGTCGAACAGGTAGGCATTGACGCTGTTCGGGTTTTGGTTGCCGATAAACCACACACCTTGCAAGTCAGGCGCAGCCAGGGTGGCCTTGATCCAGGCATGCGAAGGGAGATTGTCTTCCAACTGCTGCAAATGTCGCCCCCAACAGAGATGGATCAACGGGCCGGTAAGCGGGTGGTTCAGATATTGCATGCCCACCTTGGGCACTTCATCCAACTCACCAAAATATCCGGCCGCCACGTTGGCAAAGCCCTGCACAAACGTGGCATAGGGCAGATCGTCCAGGTTGCGCGAGTTGACCGGCTGCGGGATGTTGATTTCGGCCACCTGATCGCCATCAGGCAACTCACCAAAAGGCATACGATCATGCCCGGTAATGAACAACGAACCGGGAAGGGTGTTGGCGGTTGCCGCAGGGCCATCGGGGTTAAAGGTCATCGCATTGCCGCCGTATTCAAAGGTACGCGGACGTGGACCATCGTCGGGCAGGCGAAACGCACCCAGGTAGAGCAAATCGGCCGGCATCACCAGGCCGGAAACCAATGCTTTGGTGACCACAGGCAGGTAGACGGTTGGCGTAGACGTATCGGCCGGGTGAATCCCGGCCGAGCCAGACGGCGCAGCATAGACGCCGGTCGCAGAGCGATCATCTGCCCGTTCATGCGACACACAAGCCAACACCGTCACCCAGACCAACAGGGGCAGTCCCAGAACAACATACCGTTTCATAGACACCTCCGGGAACCAGAACGGGGGTGCAATGAGGCAAACATGCGAGGCAAAAAGAATAAAATCATTATAATCCCAAACAATGTTTAGAACAAGGTTTGACCAAAAAAGCGATCTTGGATAGAATGAGCATATCAACTCGATCTGGCCCCAAGCGATCAGGAGCAGGTTATGACAACTCCCCAACCCGCTATCACCGTCGAGGCCTTCCGCGAGACCGCCGCCCGCATCGAAGCCGAAGTGAGCAAGGTCATCGTCGGGCAAAAATCTGTGCTGCGCCACGTGTTGATCGGCCTGATCGCCGGCGGACACGTGCTGCTGGAAGGTGTGCCCGGCCTGGGCAAGACCATGCTCGTGCGCACCCTCGCCGACGCGTTGACCCTGCACTTTTCACGCATCCAATTTACCCCCGACCTGATGCCGGCCGACATTGTCGGCACGGACATTTTGGAGGAGGACGACCAGGGCAATCGTTCCTTCCGCTTTCAGCCGGGGCCGGTTTTTGCCAACCTGGTGCTGGCCGACGAAATCAACCGGGCCACGCCCAAAACCCAATCGGCATTGCTAGAGGCCATGCAAGAACGCCGTGTCACCGTCAGCAAGACCACCTACCCCCTGCCGGCGCCCTTTTTTGTCCTGGCCACCCAAAATCCCATCGAAATGGAAGGTACCTACCCCCTTCCCGAAGCGCAACTCGACCGCTTTATGTTCAAGTTGAATGTTGGCTTTCCTGCCGCCGACGAGTTGAGTGAAATCCTCAACCGCACCACCCGGCAATTTGAACCCCAAGCAGACCCCGCCGCCGACGGCCCCACCATTTTGGCGATGGGCGAACTGGCGCGCGGCATCCCGATCGCCAGCCACGTCAACGACTATGCGGTACGGCTGTTGCTGGCCACCCACCCGGAAAATGAGCTGGCCCCCGCCGCCGTCAAACGGTTTGTGCGCTACGGCGCCAGCCCACGCGGCGCACAGGCCATGATCCTGGGCGCCAAAATCAGCGTACTGCTCGGCGGACGCTATAACGTGTCGTTTGAAGATTTGCAGGCCATGGCCTTTCCGGCACTGCGCCACCGCATTATCTTGAACTTTGAGGGCGAGGCGGAGGGGATCACCACCGACGATGTGATCGGCGAAATCGTAAAACGGATCTCGCCATAGCCCTTTTTCAGAGCAAGACTGCCTGCCTATGCCGACTGAAATCGCCCGCCTGGCCTGTGGCCCGCGTCGGCGCAGGCCGACACCTGACGCCGCAAACGTCTGGAAAGGCCGATTTCCAATCGGCACAGCGGCAAGCAGCCGGGTAATTACAGCGGCAAGCAGCCGGGTAATTAGGGCCTATCCGAAAAACGCAGCCGACGCATCCCTATGCGTCGGTATAAGCGGCATCGGGATGCCGCTCGTACGGTTTTTCGGATAGGCTCTTATTACCAAAGGAGGTGATACCAGAGCAGACCAATCAGACACCCGGGGAAAGTCAAGCGCAAGGCCCGTGCGCCCGCACGGGTGACGAGGATGGGGGTTCCCGGCAGCGATGTCGGGTTCAAGCAATGCGTTGGCAACGCCATTGCCTAAAATCGAGAGATCAGCGGAAGCCCCCAGGCCGTAGCCACCGGCCTCACTTTCTCCCCTTCAAGCACCCACCCAAACCCCGTCGGCAACGACGGGACAGAGATGACGTGCAGTGGCCCATGACCCAACCGGCCGTCCCCTTTGGCAACCTTTTCCGAAAGACGGTTTTGTTGGGCTTTGAAGTCAATCCCCATTATTATACGAAAGGAAGACATCCATGTGCGGAATCGTCGGCTATGTCGGCCCACGCGACGCCACACCGATCGTCCTTGAAGGACTGCGTCAACTCGAATACCGCGGCTATGATTCGGCAGGAATCGCCGTGATCGACGCCGCAGGTGATATCCAGGTGCGCCGTGAAGAAGGCAAACTCACCAACCTCGACCGCCTGCTCGCCCAAGAACCGGTCAGTGGACGGGTAGGCATCGGACACACCCGCTGGGCCACCCATGGCCCCCCCTCCCGCCGCAACGCCCATCCCCACAGCAGCCCCGACGGCAGGCTGGTGGTGGTGCAAAACGGAATTGTCGAAAATTTTGCCGAACTGCGCCGGAAACTTCAGGAAGATGGCTACCGGTTCAGCAGTGACACCGACACCGAAGTGATCGTCCACATGATCCATCGCCACTATCGTCAGAGTGGCGACCTGACCCACGCCATCCGGGCCGCGCTGAAAGAGCTGGAAGGGCCCAGCGCCATCGTGGTCCTCTGTCGAGATGCGCCCGACCGGCTGATTGCCGCCCGGCTGGGCAACGCCGGCGGCGTGACCATCGGCTATGGTGAGGGAGAAATGTTCATTGCCAGCGACATCCCCGCCATTTTGCGCCACACCCGCGAAATGTCCTTTCTGGAAAACCGGCAAATGGCCATCGTCACGGCCAGCGGTGTCGAATTGACCGATCTGGAGGGACGAGTGGTCAAAGCAGAACGGACGACCATCGGCTGGGACCCCATCGCCGCCGAAAAGGGCACTTTTCGACATTTTATGCAAAAAGAAATTTACGAGCAGGGGCGCAGTCTGGCCGATACCCTGCGCGGACGGCTCGATTTTGAGCGCAACCGCGTGCAACTGGACACCCTTAACCTGGCTCCGGCGCAACTGGCCCGCCTGAGCAAAGTGACCATCGTCGCCTGCGGAACCAGCTATTACGCGGGATTGGTCGGCAAATTCATCATCGAACACCTGGCACATTTGCCGGTCGAGGTGGATTACGGCAGCGAATTTCGCTATCGACAGCCGATCATCGAGCCGGAGCATATGGTGTTGGCGATCACCCAAAGCGGTGAGACGGTAGACACCCTGGCTGCGTTGGACGAGGCACGCGCGCACGGGGCGTTTACCACGGCCATTGTCAACGTGGTTGGCAGCCAGGCCGCGCGGTTGTGTGACGGCGTCATCTATATGCAGGCCGGGCCGGAGATCGGCGTGGCCAGCACCAAGGCCTTTACCGCTTCGCTGGTCGATCTCTTTTTGCTGGGGCTTTATCTGGGTCAGGAGCGTGGATTGCTGGATGAGTCAACCCGCGCCGGGTTGATCCGCGCGGTGATTTCTCTGCCCGGTCTGGCCGGTGACCTGCTCGAAAAAGCCCGCCATGGCTATCTGTACAAATATCTGGCCGAACGCTATTACAGTTGTCGGAACTTTTTGTACTTGGGCCGGGGGATCAACTATCCGGTGGCACTGGAAGGCGCACTTAAACTCAAAGAAATCAGCTATATTCACGCCGAGGGCTACCCGGCCGGTGAGATGAAGCACGGGCCGATTGCCCTGATCGACGAGACGATGCCCACGGTGGTTGTGGCGCCACAGGATGATGTATATGAGAAAATGCTCAGCCAGATCGAACAGGTCAAGGCACGCAAGGGACAGGTCATCGCGGTGGCCGAGGAAAAGGATGAGCTGATCCGTGAAAAGGTGGATGAGGTATTGCCGATCCCGCACACGCACCCGCTGTTGACGCCGGTGCTGGCCGTGCTGCCTTTGCAATTGCTGGCCTACGAGATCGCCGTGCGGCGCGGCTGCGATGTGGATCAGCCGAGGAATCTGGCTAAAAGTGTGACGGTGGAATAGAAAAAGAAAAGACCTTTAGGGTCTTTCAGACCCTAAAGGTCTGGATGATGTCAACTGCCGGTAGGCCCGCCGTGGTGAGCCATCGGGATTGAGAATGCTGAACCAGCCCATGCTCTCACACGGTGGGCACGTCTCTCGATCTGATGGGGTGTAGCGGCTGAAATCCAGGTTCCACAAAAACATAACTTTCATCCAGGGCCAATTGGCCTCGGCATAGACAAAGGCGCGCAAGATATAAGCGGCCTGCGTGCCCTCCGATACGGCCTGCCAGCGCCAAACCGGCCAATCTGAACGGTTCCAGCAGCAAACCGGCGGACGGATGATCCAGCCAAATTCGGTGGCCCACATTGGGGTTTCGGCGTCGCCTGCTTCTACCATAATCTGGCGCAACCATTCGGCCCGGCGAAAGCTCTGGCCGCCCACCGGAGTACATTCGCGGTCGCGCAGCGGGGGGCGACAAAATATGCCGTCCGGTTCGATTTCAGGAGGATAAGCAAAGCCAAAGGGGTGTACGCCCAGCGCGTCGAAATGTCCTTTGGCTCCATGCGCGTACATCTGACGCAAAAAGTCCAAATCGCTCATCGCCTGGGTTGGATCGGCTGCGTTGACCGGAGCCAGGCCGGCGCTGACGATCAGCGCGTTGGGGTCGGCCGCCTTGATGGTGCGATAGGCCAGTTTGAGCAATTCGGCATAGGCAGCCGGGTCGGGTGGAGCGCCCCATTCTACGCTCAAATTCGGCTCGTTGCCGATCTCGTAGGCGTCGATGCGTCCGGCGTACAATTCGGCATCAATACGCCGATAATTGGCCCATTCGTTCCAATCTTCATCGGGACGGGGCAGATTGACGCGGTAAAGCACCTTGAAGGGCAACCGTTCGGCCGGTGGGTGGTCGTAAATTTTGATCCACTCCCAGCCGAGGGCTATTGCTTTGTCCAATGAATCATCGTCGTAATTGACCCCTTTGACATGGATGCCACGCGCCAAAGGTGACTCGCGTGCCGGCGCTGTGGCCTCAATCACCGCCGGCCGAGGAGCGATCGCCGTGCCGGGGCAAGATAAAATCGGCAACAGCAATACCACCCCCATGCTCAGGAACAACCAGGCCGGCACAAGTTTGGCCCAACGTTGCATAACAAAACGCCAACCACACCACCGGATAAACAGCGATTTTTCAGACAAATGCCTCTATCTCCTATCTACTCTAGTTTACCTGGACTCGCGAGAAAAACTCGGGCACGCCCTGGATCCCCAGGTTGAGCCGGAAGAGCGCTCCCGCGCCGGGGCCATCGATTTCCTTTCGATGTCCAAAGGCAGTGGTTACGTATATCTCGGTATAATCCGGCCCGCCAAAGGTCACGCTGGAGACCTTTTTGGCCGGGAAGGCAAAGCGCTGCAATTCGACACCGTGCGGATCGTATTGTACCAGGCAGCCACCATCCCATCGCGCCGACCAGACATTGCCTGCTGCGTCGACGGTCATCCCGTCGGGGTGGCCCTCGCCCTCCTCTTCAGGCACGTGGACAAAAACGCGCCGGTTGCTGATTTCGCCGCCGGCCTGGTCGTAATCAAAGAGGTAAATCTTGTGTGCGCGCGTGTCGGTATAGTACATCCCTTTGCGGTCGGGGGTGAACCCCATGCCGTTTGAGGTGCCCACGCCCTCGATGACCACCCGTAGCGAGCCGTCCGTGTCGAGGCGGTAGAGCCGGCCCAGGCGCTCGCGCGTGGACATTGTGCCGCAAAAGACGCGCCCCTGCGGATCGGCGATCACGTCGTTGAAACGGCTGTCGCGTTCCTCCGGAATTTCTGCGATCACGGTTTCCAGTTTGCCTTCGCGCCAGATTTTCACCGCACCACGAGCCATAAACAAGAGCAGGGCGCCATCGGCCTGGACGGTAAAGCCGCCGATCGCTTCCGGGTATTCAAAACACATCTCGTGCACACCGGTCGCCGGGTCATAGCGAAATAGCCGCCCATTGGGAATGTCGCACCAATAAAGTTTGCGCTCCAGCGGGTGCCACAGCGGCCCTTCGCCGGTGACACAAGCGTAATCGGCAATCAGTTCGGGTTCCATTGCGCGTCTCCTTTCCAAGGTAACCGAGTTTGCGTTTTCAGAAATTGGGGCTTCAGCCGATCCGGCTCAAGCATCGAGTCCGTTACCAGAATCCGGCAGGTCACAACCGTCAACGGTCAGCCGTCAGCATTGTAGCACAGTGCAAGGGAGTGGTCAAAATGCCAGAACGCGCTATAATTGGGCAGGTAGACAGGGAACAAGTAGACAGGGAACAAGGGAGTGAGTGATGACCCGTTATTTGATTACCGGGGGAGCCGGATTCATCGGCAGTCATTTATGTGAGGCATTGCTGAATGCCGGACATCAGGTCTGGGCCATAGATGATCTATCCACAGGGCAGCGAGAGAACGTTGCTCATTTGCTAAAATATCCCGGATTTTCATTGACCGTTGATGATATCCGTAATTTGGACACATTGGGACGGTTGGCGCGTGAGTGTGAGGTCGTCGTTCACCTGGCGGCCGTGGTCGGCGTGGACAAGGTGCTCAATGAGCCGGTGCGCACACTGTCCACCAATCTGGGGGGGACCGAAGCTGTGCTGGAGGTGGCGCGAGAGCACGGTCTCAAGACGTTGATCGCTTCCACCTCAGAAGTGTACGGCAAAGGCGCGCGTGTGCCCTTTGGCGAAGATGACGATGTTTTGCTCGGCCCGACCAGCAAGCACCGTTGGGCCTATGCCGCCTCCAAAATGGTGGACGAGTTTATGGGACTGGCCTACCACCGTGAATACGGCTTGCCGGTAGTCATTTTCCGCCTGTTCAACACCGTCGGGCCGCGTCAGACCGGGCGGTATGGAATGGTGCTGCCGCGCTTTGTCGGCGCGGCGTTGCGCAACAAGCCCTTGCGCGTCTTTGGTAACGGCACGCAAAGTCGATGTTTTATGCACGTCCAAGATGCAGTGCGAGCAATTATCGCTCTGGCCGATGCGCCGCAGGCAACAGGACGGGTGTTCAATGTCGGCTCAAATGAAGAGATTTCGATTCTGGGGCTGGCCCGGCGGGTGATCGAGTTGACCGATAGCGCGTCCGAGATCGAGCTTGTGCCCTACGACCAGGCCTACCCCGACGGCTATGAGGACATGCCGCGCCGCGTGCCGGACACCACGCGCATCCGCGAGGCGGTGGGGTGGAAGCCGCGCCTGTCGTTGGACGAGATCATCAGCGACGTGGCCGAGTCGCTCAAATTTCGCCTTGAGCCAGCCCCGCCGGATGGCCTCGACCACGGCCTGGGTGCGGTTTGTGGTGTGCAGCTTTTGGAAGAGGTTTTCGACGTGGAAACACGCCGTCCGCTCTGCAATGCCTAGTTCTTCGGCAATGTGCGCGTTGGTGTGCCCCTGTGCCAACCGCCGCAGCACGCACAGCTCGCGGTCAGTCAGCGCATACTGCCGCTCCAACCGCACCTTGAGCGCCTCTTTCACCGTCGCCAGCACTTGCGACAAGACCAGTGGTTTTTGCAGGTACGAAAAAGCCCCCTGCCTGATCGCCTGAACGGCCTGATCGACGGTGCTATATGCCGTGATGAGAACGATCTCTATGTCGGAGTCGAGTTCTTTGAGCCTGGAAATCAGCTCCAGCCCTGACAGGTCGGGCAGCACCACATCCAGCAAAATCAAATGGGGCAAGTGTTCCATTGTCCGCGTCCACGCCTCCGCCCCATCACTCGCCGTCACAACAACATAGCCTTGAGCGGACAGACAATCCGTCAAGATTTTTCGCGTATCCCCATCATCATCGACGACCAGAATGCGCAGTGATTTCATCTCACCTCCTGATACGCCACATTATATGAATTTTACCCGCCGTCGCCAACTCGGCGATTTTGAGGGGTGCATGCGGAGTTTGGGGCAAGCGCCGGTTGAGTAGGGTTGTGGTGTGAACAACCCGTATCGAAACCCAGCGCTTGCCCCATCTTGGGGCGCATTTGGTGGTCTCGACAGGCTCGACCAACAAACGTGCCCCAAAGTACAACTGCACCCATTTTGAGCCTGCCAGGTAACTGCCTACCCAAGTCGCCCTTTTTGGGCCTTCGGCCTGCGTCGGCGCAGGCCGACGCCTGGCGCCGCATGCGCCCACAAAGGCCGATTTCTAATCGGCGCAAGGCAGCGAGCAGCCGGGTAATTACCCTGCCAGAAATCTCTGGCGGATTTCTTCTTTTGTGACATTACCCGTCACAACCCTCCTGTATACTGAGGTCAGTTAACAATTCCAGCAGCGCTCACCGGTTGGCCCGAGTGTTCTGCATCTTGAAGCCCTTGATACCTGTCGCGCACTGCGCGCGCGACAGGTATCCCCCGCTCCCAGAAGGCCAAGTCACACCAGGCAGGCCTGGCCAACCCTGGAAACGACCAACGGCCTTGCGGTCGAGAGGATACCGGGCCGGGTCCGGGGCGGTGTGCGGTTTGTCTGCGGACAAATTCCTGCCGCTCACCCCGGCCCTCAATCTCGCCCCCGCCGGAGGGCGTTCGACTCGCCTTTTGGGATCGCCTGATCGCTCCCGCAGGTTGAGTTTAACCCGCCGAGAGACACAAATATAAAAGGAGACACCATGAAACTCAGAACGGTAGTTCAGATCTGGGAATACGAATGCGGATTGCTATACCAAAAAGGCCGTTTTGTACGGGTGATCGAGCCGGGACGTTACGTGCTCTGGGGATGGCAACACCGGCACATCGACAAGCTAGACTTGCGCGAAACCAGCCAAACGATCCAAGGGCAAGAAGTGCTGTCCAAAGACAAAATCGGCGTGCGGGTGACGCTGGTGGCCCAATACCGGGTGAGCGATCCGGTAGCAGCACGGCACAATGTCGAGAACTATGTCGATCAGCTTTATCAGGACTTGCAGCTCACTTTGCGCGAAAGCATCAGCAGTCGCACGGTTGAAGAACTGTTGGCCGACCGCGAAGCCCTTTCCGGCGGCCTGCTCGCCGACGTCGGGCCACGGGCAACCACCTATGGAGTGACGCTGAATCGCGTGGGCGTCAAAGACATTGTGCTGCCCGGTGCTGTGCGGGCCGTGTTCTTGCAAGAGGTCGAGGCCGAACTCAAAGGCCGCGCCGCATTGATCGCTGCACGGCACGAAACCGCCGCCGCACGCGCTCAGGCCAACACGGCCAAACTGCTAGACGAAAATCCCCACATCATACGCCTGCGCGAACTGGAAACACTGAGCACGCTGGCCTCCAAGGCGGGCAATGTGGTGGTCATTCCCGGGTTATTCAAGTAAACAAGGGGAAGAAAATGATATTGCTTCGGGTGATGATGTGGAACGTGGATCAGGGAGTTACCCAAGGGGAATGCCGGCTGGCCAAAATCCTGGACGTGCCGACCCAAGAACTCGACGCAGTGCGCATCAGCCGCCGTTATCACTATCGGCCTTTTGCCGTGCCGAAAAAGAAAGGTGGTCAGCGACACATTCTGGCTCCCTCACCGGCACTGAAAGCGCTACAACAACGGTTACTGCGCCATTACCTGCAACGTTTGCCCATCCACCCGGCCGCGACAGCCTTTCATCCCGGCGCGTCGATCGTGCACAATGCGCGCCATCATGCCGGACATGCAATCGTCGCAACCGTCGATCTGGCCGACTTTTTTTCCTCCACCACCGCGCAGCGTGTACGCGCCTTCTTTCTTGCCCATGGCTGGCACGGCAAAGCCCTGCGTGTGCTGATGCGCTTGTGCACCTATCGGAACAGCCTGCCGCAGGGCGCACCGACCAGCCCATGCTTGAGCAACCTGGTCAATGTAGAACTCGACGGCGCGCTCGACGAACTGGCACGGCGTGCCCAAGCTACCTACACCCGCTACGGCGACGACCTGACCTTTTCATGGCCAACCACCGACCTGCCTTCATGGTTCCAACCGGCCGTCGAACGCAAACTGCTGGCCGTCGGTTATCGGATCCAGCCGCAGAAGGGCTGGCATATAACCTCGCTTGCCGCCGAACCCGAAATCACCGGCGTTGTGCTCCGCTCGAATGGCTGCATCGCTCCACCCAGGCGAATGCGCGCCCAAATCGGATCATTGCGCCGCCGACTCGGATGGCTGCGCATACTCGGCGGCAACATGGCCATGACCCAAATGCGTTTGCACGGTTACCAGGGTTTTTTGCACATGTTCAAATGATGCTCCTCCTCCTTTGGCCCATGCACCCCCGCATGGGCTTTTTTTTTTGCCACACCCGCATGTATAATAGGTTGCCATGACCAAACCTTCACTCAACCGCAATCGAATCATCCTTGTGCTGATTTTGTTGCTGGCTTTTGCCCTGCGCGTGGCCTATCTCACCCATGACCGCTTTCACGCCGATGAAGCCTTGTATGCCGGCTGGGCACTGCGCATTCTCGATGATGATCCCTTGTTGCTCAACGAGCCGGTGGACAAACCACCCCTCTTTTTGTACACCCTGGCCGGCGCATTCCGATTGTTCGGATCGAGCGAAGTGGCTGCACGTTGGGTCAACCTGGCGTGCAGCATGATCGGGATCGTGCTGGCATCCCGGCTGTTTTCCTTTTTTTTCCCCGCTGCAAAAGAGCAAGGAAAAATTTGGGCCACCCTGTTGCTGGCTTGTTCCCCCTTTGACCTTCTCTTTGCCCGCACCGCTTTCACCGACCCAATGCTGAACATGTGGTGGCTGGCCGCCATGCTTGCCGCCACACACCGACGCTTCTTTTGGACCGGCTTGTTGAGCGGCATGGCCCTGGCAACCAAACAGAACGCAACAGTCCTCATTCCTGTGGTGCTGATCGTGAGCATCATGTCTGTACCCACGGCCCGCTGGCGATGGGTAATCGGCCTATGCGCCGCTTTTGTGGCCGGCCTGGCAATCCCCTGGGGATTGGTCACATGGTGGGATTCGGCACGCTGGGCCATCCGTCCCGGTTACTGGGAACAAAGCATTCTCAGCTACGGCGGGCTGACATGGACCCCGCCGGCCAAATGGCCGCAACGCTTTTTCGAGTGGCTGAGCTGGGCACGTTATCTGGTCGGCGGCTGGGGCGGCAGTTTGCTTTTGCTCCTTGGAGGATTAAAGGATGAATACGAGGTCGAGGTCAGACTGGGGCCCAGGCCGACAAACAGATGGTCGATCATTTTGTGGACAACATTCATCTTGATTTACATTCTTTTACATACAATTCTAAGTTTTAGCATCTGGGATCGTTATCTGCTCCCTATGGCCGCTCCGGTTGCATGGTTGGGCGGAAGAGCAATTCAAGCCGGCAGTCAACTGCTGCGCCGGATCTCAAGCCGTGTCCAAGGCGCATTTGGCCTGGCCGTGCTCCTGATCGCCGTCAGCGTAGGACTGCGGGCCGCGTTCAACGGCTACCCCGTCGGTGGAGAGCACTGGGCCTATCAGGGCATCGATCAAATCGCGGCTTACCTCCAGGCCTACGCCGCCCCCGATGCCGTGCTTTATCACCATTGGCTGCGCTGGCACTATAGCTATTATCTGCACAACAGCACCTTTGAACTGCGTTGGTGGCAAAATGGTGAACACCTGCGCCGCGAAGCCCGCCGCACCGACCCGGCCCGCGAACAATATATCGTCCTGCCCGATTGGCGACCCCTCGACCCGACCGTTGCCGGCATCCGCTTTGAGCCGATTTTGCAAACTGAACGGCTAACTCTGTACCGGGTCATCGCTGAATCAGAGTAGACAGGGAGACAAGGAACAAGGAGTAAATAAGCAGCGTGTTTGCAATTGACGACAATAAACGTATAATGATGTGATAGCCATTATGGAGATGTTCACCGGCACTTGGCCGCTCACCGCCTTGCTCTTCGCCATACCGGGCAGCACTCGCTCATCTGCTCAAAACGCGATCACCCCTTCGGCGAATTGCTCGTCCTCTCGGCGCTGACCCCGATGACGGCGCCGGCCTTCAGCAGAAGCACAGTTTATGACAATGAACGATTTTTTATGCCCACTTGGCCCTACAGCGCCGCACGAGGAGGAATCGAGACAAGCTGGTTGGTGAACAAAAGGAAAGCATGATTATCGATCACACCGATGCCTATTGGGCGTTGGTGCAATGTCGACAAACCGGTTTTAGAGCCTATCCAAAAAAGCCGTACAAGTGGCATCCCGATGCCGCTTATACCAATGCATCGGAATGCGTCGGTTACGTTTTCGGATAGGCCCTTAGCGACGACCTGCGCTGCCGGCTGAGCGAACAAAAGCCGAACTTACCGGGGCATCCCGTCGATGGAGTTGTATAAATGAGTAGACAAGGGAAATGGCGCAAAGAAAGAGCGGTAGACATCCTGGCCGTAGGGCTGCTGGCGCTGCTGACGGTGGCCTTTTACCGCGAGATTGCCCTCACCGGCAAGATTCTGGCCGGCGTGGACGCTTTCACCTATTTTTATCCCTACCGGCACTACACCGCCCAAATGGTATGCGCCGGACGCCTGCCGCTGTGGAATCCCTATCTCTTTATGGGCGTTCCCCTGTTTGCCAACCCCCAGGCCGCCGTCTTGTACCCGCTTAACCTGCTCCTCTGCCGGCTCGACGGGCCACACCTGGTTACCTGGTCTATCGTTCTGCACGTGGCAATGGCCGCATCGTTCACCTACCTGTACACCCGCGGCTCGCTCCACCTGTCGCCGCCGGCCGCCCTGCTCGCCGCCAGTGCATTTGCCTTTGGCGGCTTGTTGAGCGGGATGATCGAGCATATCAACCAGCTCAATGTCCTGGCATGGTTCCCTTTGCTCCTATGGCTTTGGGATCAACGCGCGCGTTGGAGACGGCATGCAGCCATCGGTGCAGGGGCCGTGATTGCCCTGGGGTTGCTGGCCGGACACTCGCAATCCACCTACATCTGCCTCTTTGGGCTGACCGTTTACGCATTTGCCGTTATTTTTATCCAAACATCGTCAAGCATCGCCAAACGACTCGTCGTGCTGGGCCATGCCGTGCTCGATCTGGCCTTGAGCAGCGCGATCGGCCTTGGGTTGGCAGCCGTTCAACTGCTGCCAACCTGGGAACTGACCCGCTTATCCATTCGCGGCGGCGGACTGAGTTACCGGGAAGCAATCGCCTTTTCGCTCAAGCCATTGCCACGCCTGCTCCGCTACACCCTCTTTCCACCGCTCGGCGCCAACCTGGGCGATCAATTCGGCGGCGACTTTTTCACCGAATTCGTGGCTTACATCGGCATTGTGCCCCTGGTTGTGTTGATCGGGTGGTTGGGCAGTTGGATCGCCAGGCATACGGGCAAGCGACCGTGTACCCAGCCCCCCAACCGATCGTCCATCGCCCTCTTGCTCCTCACCGGCCTGGGGCTTTTCCTGGCCTTCGGCGGCTACAATCCACTGTACTGGGTGCTCTACAAACTCGTGCCCGGGTTCGGACTTTTCCGTGTGCCGGCACGCTGGCTCTTTTTGTACGCTTTTGGCGCAGCCGTCCTTTCCGGCATCGGACTCGATCATCTCACAACCGGCACCTCGAAACCTGGACGGACATTTCAACGGTTTCTTCCCCCTGTTGCGCTCCTCCTCACCTGGATCGAGCTGTTTATCGCCGCCCAGGCCTTCCCACTGTCCCATCCCACCGCTCCGGAGGCTTTTTCCTCCCTGCGCACAGCCCCAGCGCACATCATCGCAGCTCAAAACCTGGAAGCGCTGCCCGGCCGCGTGCTGAGCATATCGGACATCATGTTCGACCCCGGCGATCAACACGAGATCGAACAGATTTTTGCCGATCAACTCGAACCACGTGCCATTTACGACCTCATCGTCAGCAGCAAACGCAAAGAAATTCTCACCCCCAACCTGCCACTGGCCTGGCATGTGTACACCATCGACGGCTATGACGGCGGCGTGCTGCCCCTACAACGCTATGTAGAACTACAAAAACTCTTTCTGTCCCCCGAACGCCGCTCTCCCGACGGACGACTGCGCGAAAACCTGGAGCGCATCCCACCCTCGCGCCTGCTGTCGCTGCTGGGCGTGCGTTATGTGCTCACCGACAAAGTCAATGATGTATGGATCGATAACGTGTTTTACGATCTGGCCTTTGAAGCCGTATTGAGCCAGGTCAAGCCCGAGATCGACACCACCGACCTGCCCGATTTCCAGGCCACCGCCCTGGGCATCGTCGCCTACGTCGAAGGAACGGTGAACAGAGACACACCGATAGCCGAAATCCGGCTCGAAACCGCAGACGGTGAGCAAACGCTGCCGCTATATCGCCACCAGGTAGGCCAAAATGCCGACACACGTCATGCGACCATTGTCCGGTGGAGCAAACCGCAAACCATCCGTCGACTGCGCGTGATCGCCCAGGCAGGCACCTTGCACATTCAGGGGATCACTTTGATCGATCGGCGTGACGGCAGCAACATCCCCGTCATCCTTTCAACCGACGGCAGATACCGGCTGGTACATTCGGGAGATGTCAAAATTTACGAGGTGTCAGACACTCTGCCCAGAGCGTTTGTAGTTGGCAAAGCGACATGGGCAGAAACAGATGAACAGGCATTGGCCATATTGGCCGATCCAACTTTCGACCCGGCTCAACAGGTGGTTTTGAGCGGCATCAAAAAAGGCCCGCTCACATCGGGCCAGGTCCGTGCACAGATCTCGGTGCAACACAATGCGCCAGAACAAGTGCGTCTGCAAGTGACATCAGACGCACCGGGCTATCTTGTGCTCAGCGACACCGATTACCCCGGCTGGCATGCCACCGTCGACGGACAAACCGTCGAAATCATGCGCGCCAACCTCCTCTTCCGCGCCGTCCACCTCGACGCCGGCACCCACACCGTCGAATTCACCTACCAACCGACCACACTACACACAGGCATGCTCATCAGTCTGGCCAGTATGGTCATTTCGTTCTTGTTTGTCGGCTCGAAATGGGGCATCGGCATGGCCCGCGCGGCAAAAAAAGCCGCAACTTGCGTTGCGGCTGAGGAGAGAGGAGAGATCAGATAAAGCACATCGGTTCAAGCGTCATCTCGGTAGGCCAGCGGGTGATTAGAACAGACAAGACAACGGTCGAAATCGTCGATTGAAGGGCAAAAGCAAGCAGATCGGAAAAGCCAAGCCACCGCGCATAGGGTAAACCGACCAACACGCCCAGCAGAACACCGGTCATCAACGTATTGATCGCCTTGCGCCAAAACTCGGGCCTGCGCCAGAACCCAACGCCCATTCCGGTTCTCGTCAGTGAACACTGTCCATCCATGCTCTGCCCTCCCCGTACACCCCTATTTTAGCACACCCTACCAGATGACGATACGACTCAAGTCGCCTGGTCACACTACCGCCGGTGCTACCGCCGGTGCTACCGCCGGTGCTACCGCCGGTTTCCGACCGTGCAGCCACTCAAGATTTTCTGCGCCATTTTACACTCGTGCCAACCCACAAACAGACCACCACCGAAACGACTATCGGCAAGAGCCAATTGCCCCGCGTCATCCCACCTGTGCCCCCCAGATAGCTCAGATCGATCCCCAAGGCAAACAACAGCCCGATCACCCCCAACGAAGAGACCCCCACATGGAGCAACCCCCACACCAACGCGAGAAGCAACAACGGCAACATCCCCCGCAAGGTCAGATCGAGCACACTCCCGGCACGTACCATCCCAACCGGCACCTGGATCACCTGCGCCGCCAGCGCGCCGAGGACGGTCATTCCAACCACTGCGGCGGCCTGGGTGACCCCCGGCAACCAGCCGCTGGACAAAACGCGCGACACGGCAGCCTTGCCCAGCCGATAACCAAGCTCCCAAAATCCATAGCTGCTCCCCAACACAACCGCCGAGATCGCCAACACATAAGCGATCGGCCCCCACAACAAGCCTTGCCTGGCTATGCCGATCGCCGTCGACAAAAAGAGCGGCGTGATCAGCCCCTGAAACAGCAAATCCCCTACCCCGGCCAGCGGTCCCATCAACCCGCTTTTGACGCTGTGAATGGCCTCATCCGAGATCGGCGCACCGGCCGCACGTTCCTCCTCCATCGTAGCCACCACGGCCGGCACCAATGCCCCAATCTGCGGTTCGGTATTAAAAAAGAGCACATGTCGCCGCAACGCCGCCGCCCGTTCAGCCTGGTCAGGATACAAATATGCGATAATCGGTGACATTGCATGAGCAAACCCCAATCCTTGCAACCGCTCATAGTTATAGCTGGCATGTAAAAAGAGCGCCCAACGCCACCATGCCGCCAATCGCACACGGCGCGGCAGGCCAGAAGCGCGACTACCCGGTAACTCGCCCTCTCGCTGCACCGGCCTTCGCCTGAACGAAAAAACAGCGATCAATATCCCCAACAAGGCGATCGGCCACATCGACACGTTGAAATAACAGACCAACAAAAACCCGGCCAAAAAGCAAGGCAACAATCGCCACCTGCCCATACCGCGCAACAGCAAACCGATGCCAACTGCAGGCAACAGACCGCCCACCGTCGACAATGCCGCAATCAGGTGTTCAGGAATGAGCGCGATCAGCCGATCGATGCCCCGTTGTCCCCAGTAAACGGCCACAAAAGCAGGAACAGCATAAAACAGCGCCAGCATCGCCTGTCCGGCCCACAAATTGACCGCCGCAACCCCGCGTACATCCCCCTTTTCAGCCCGCGCGTCGGCCCAATGAACGATCCACGACCCCAACGTCATCCGCCCAAACCACAACAACGTCCCCAGAATCCCCAACGGCACCCCCAATGTCGCCAGCGCCGCCTCCACATCCAGCCCAGAAGCCAACGCCAACGCCGTCCCAACATATCCGGCGATGGCCAGATCTCCCGGCAACGAACCACCGGTCGAGACAAACCCCAGGTAAACGGCATTCAGCGCTGCGCCAAAAGCCATCCCACGCTGCACATTGCCCAAAATCAAGCCCACCAGCGTGCCGGCGACCAGCGGACGATAAAGGGTGAAATACCCCACCCCCAACCCCCACACA
>Ga0209101_1001357_pt1 | contig 18224 bp, 7 predicted proteins | sample ConPoolayeCmetaG_FD_185481 | JGI IMG/M metagenome (GOLD analysis project Ga0209101, IMG submission 185481) | Hot spring microbial mat communities from California, USA to study Microbial Dark Matter (Phase II) - Cone Pool mat layer C metaG... ...
CCCGTCCCCTGCCGGATTTCATCTACTTCGATGACGATTTTATTGCCCGCGGTGCACTGCTGGCGCTGACGCGCCGCGGTATCCGCATTCCCGAGGACGTGCAAGTGGCGAGCTGGGCCAACCGGGGTCTCGGGCCGGTTTTTGACAGGCCGCTGACGCGGATCGAGATGGACCCGGTGGCGCACGGAGTGACCGCGGCCGACTATGTGCTCCGGATGCTGTCGGAAGAGGTGCGCCCTGGCCCCATCGAGTTGACGCCCGAGTTCATCGTCGGAGAGACAACCCGGCGTCTCGGACGGTCCGGATACCGGCATCATCGGCGGTTTCCAGCGGCCCATGCGGTGGAGTGTTCGGCCATACAGTCGCGGGCAAATACCCGCACAACCGGAGCAGGAGGTCTCACATGAAACGACTCGGAAAATGGGGCATGATGGCGGCCTTGGCCGCGGGAGTGGGCGCATCGAGCGTCTGGGCCGAGACTTTCTACTATACTGGCGGGGGAACCGACCCGAACCAGTGGAACGATCCCAACAACTGGACCAATGCGGCCGGTTCTCCTGGCTATCCCTGGGGCACGGGACCGGAGGCCGATGCGGCGATTATTCCCGACGGATTCGGCCCGAGCTTCAACGCCGGATCCGTGCCGACTCACCTTCAGCGCCTCCAGACAGGAAACATGCTGGTGACCTTCCCCTCGAGCCTGAACATGACCTACAACAGCACGAGCGGATGGCGATCAGCCGTCGTAAATATCGGCTCGGGCGGGCTGACCGTCAATGGCGGCATTGGTTTTGGCTTCAATGGAGAAGTGGGCTTCTTCAGCGCCGGGCCGGTGACCATGAACTTCCTACAGATGTGTTTGGCAACTCCGACACAGAGTGGAGGTTATTACAATATCGGGACCATCAGACTTCAGGGCAACGGCACAGGCCAGATTCGCGCCTGGGTCTTCACCAATGCCACCAACACGACCATCACATCGAATGGCCATATGGGCTCCAATCACGAATGGGTCGGCAACCCGATTTTCGACGGCCGGCCGAACTGGGACCTCATTGATGCGGGCGTGACCTGGAATGCCAGTGGCGGCAAATGGGACCTGAAGAATTACACCCTCTACGGCAACCAGCTTCGGATTGACGGAGGGGTCAACGGCGGCGGCGCGGCCAACCCGTATCCCGACTATCTCGTGTCCGACGGCGGCACGATAGACGTCAACCGCATCCAGATCGCGCTCGGAGCTTCCGGCAACGGACGCAGTCATGTGCGGCTGTCGAATACCACGGTCCACATCCGCGGGGACAGCACGGCGTGGGAGAACAATTCGACCAACGCAGCGGCCTTCTCCATGACCAACAACACGACCGTCACATTCCACAACTCGTGCAATCTCGATACCGGCAGCAAGGACCGCAACAGCGTGGCGCGCGATCCGGCCGACTGGGTGAACAACTTCGCGTTCGACAAAATCTTCATCGCCGAGGGCGCGACGGTGACCCTGACCGGCAACGCCAACATCGAGGGCGGCGGCAACACGGCGCTCTATGCTACGAGCATGGAAGGGTTGGGCGCCGGGGCGACCGTGGACCTCAATGGCCGTAACATCTACCTGCTGAAACGTGCCAAAAACATAACCTTCGTGGGCCCAGGCAAAATCTATCAGGAGGCGAGCGGAACCGTGATTGTGATCAGGTAGAACCAATCAGACCGGAAGGCGGGTCAGAAGGAGGATCAAACAGATGAGAGCGAAAGCGGAGAAAATCTTGAAGAGGTGGAGTCTCACAGTTGCGTTCGTGGTTTGCGAAACGGCGTGCGCGAACAATCTTCAAATCACGAACATACAGGTGATCGGAAGGAACGAAACGACTGCTTATGTAAAATTCGATATCTCGTGGGAGAATTCCTGGCGGTTCCAAAACGGCGGAGATCTCCTGTACTATCATGACGCTGCCTGGGTATTCTTCAAAGTCCTGCCGGACGGTCGGGCCAATTGGGAACATGTCATACTCGAAGGCACAGGCACAAATCCGACGGATTATGCCACAGGTAATGGCACACCCATAGAGATTGTGGTCCCTCCGGACAGGGTGGGGCTATTTGTCCGCCGCTCAGAAGATGGCGCAGGAACAATATCGGCGCAGAATCTCAAAGTTGTCTGGAACATCGCGTCCAACAATCTGGCTAATACCAACTCCGTGAAAATTCAGGCATTCGGAATCGAAATGGTGTATGTGGCCGGGGGCAGCTTTCAGGTTGGCGACGGAACCAACCGCGGATTTGAGGCAGGGATATCGGGGACGCCCTTTACAATCACCAACGAAGTCTACGCGATCACGCTGGGCGGCGGTGGAGAAGGAAGCTTAGGCAACAATAATGGAGAAGGGATGAATCCCTCTTTTCACGACGACTTCAACGACCAGACGGCCAGGACGCTGCCGGCCTCTTTTCCCAAGGGATACGCGCCGTTCTACTGTATGAAGTACGAGATTACCCAAGGACAATATGCGGACTTCCTCAATACTTTGACAAGGGCCCAACAGGCGGAGCGTTGTACGGCTACTAATTTGAACTACTACATGTCCGCAACACCTGGCGGCAGTCTATCCTCACAGTTTCGCAACAGGGTGCGTCTGACGGAGGATCCTGGCCCGCCGTATGCCCGCATTTTTACTGCCGAAAGACCCGACAGATCGTGCAACTACATATCGTCCCAAGACCTTATGGCCTTTGCGGATTGGGCCGGCTTGCGCCCCATGACAGAACTTGAGTTCGAGAAGGCCTGTCGGGGACCGTTGATGCCTGTGGCCAACGAGTATGCGTGGGGAACTTCAACGATCATGGTTTACGCGAATCTTTCGATCAGCGGAGAAGAAAATGGAACCGAGACAATCACGACCGATGCGTCTCTCGGCGGATGCAACTATAGGAACTCCTCCCACACTGGCGGCGATGGAGAGACAGGTCCGTTGCGGGCGGGTATTTTTGCGACGAATAACGCCACACGCGTTTCCGCGGGAGCATCCTATTGGGGAATAATGGAGTTGAGCGGGAATGAGTGGGAGCGCACCGTGCCGGTGGGGGTGGCGGCCGCTCGCACCTTCACGGGGCTACATGGCGACGGTGTTCTGACTTCGGACGGTAAGGCGAATGTGCCTCAATGGCCGTCTGAACTCAATTGGCGCGGGAGCAGCTGGGGGGACGCTGGTAGTACTGGTGAGCAACTATGCGTCTCGGATCGATTCTGGGCCGCCGACATGCGGCCTCAAAGTCGTTTAAATCTAGATGGAGGACGTGCCGTTCGCACTGCGCCGTTTTGAAGAACGAATCTTTTCATTACCATGACATATCAAGTTCCTTACAAAGCAGGAGGTTGAGATGATAAAAATCAGATGGGTACTCATCGCCATGGTCAGCATTCTACTGATCCAGGTTCATTGTGCAAACGCGGCGCCGGAGGATGCCCGGTTTTCGGGCGGCTCGTATGACGGCTGGGCTCGCTCTCTTATGACTCAGTCTGTGAGTTTGCAACCATCCCCCCCAAAAGGGACGCTGATTATCGTTCAGTGAGGACATGCACATAGCGCCTCTCAAACGATGTATTTCGTTTGCGACCCTTCTTCTGGCCGGCTGCATCGCCGAAAAGAACAGGATGCCGCGAGACATCCCACTGCAGCTTCAGTTCACGCTGACCGAGCACTTCGGGGTTTCGCATCCTGAGCAGATCGTCACCTTCGACCTCCCACCCCACACGCCCACCTCGGGCGTGTGGGTCGTGGACGAGGGTTCCAACGCCGTGCCGTTCCAGTTCGTGGACGGAGGCCGCCGGCTTGCGGTGCGCACCGACCTGCCCGCCCACGCGGTCCGTTCCTGGACCCTGACAGCCGCCCCCCGTGGCAACCCATCATGGGAGCCGAACGCCACCCTCGTTACCCTCACTGAAACGGAGAACTATTACGAACTGGTCAACGGCCTGACCGGCCTTCGCGTGCCCAAGCCCGTAGACGACACGACGACCCAGCCGCTTCCCGCTCCGCTTCAAGGGCTGCGCCTGCGTGACGGCCGGTGGATTGATAATAGTGGCACCCCCCTGATCTTTCTGTCGCTCCACGAAAGCACGATCGTCACCGGTATGACCGCGACAGTGCTCGACCGGGGGCCCCTGCGGGCACGGGTGCGAATCGAGTACCATTTTCAGCATCCCGAACTTCGATACGGACCGCAGACGCTCAAACCCGCCGGATCGGGTTATTACACTTCAACCATCACCCTGGAGGCCGGCCAGCCGTCGGTGCTGTTCGAGGAAGAGACCGATTTCGAGCCGTCCTGGTCGTTCGATCTCTACGAGGCCGTCCAGCCGACCCATGCCCGATACCGCGGTCATCATGCGACCGACAAACGGTTCGGCGTCGGTCCCGGCGGTGAGGTGTACCAAGGCGCCTATGCGGGCGATGGCGATGCCGAAGTGGAACTCGCCTTCGACCGGGCGCGAGAGGTCAGCTATGTCACCGGAGATAGCACTCGGGCCATGGTGGCTCGGTGGGATCCGTGGTGCTTTGACACGGGCTGGTACTGGCAGCTTTTCAATCGCGACGCACCGGAATCGGCGCCCATGATCGGCCTTTTCGCTGGCCCAGCCTCCCGCCTGCTGGGCGCTCACATGAGTGGCGTGGGAATCTTCACGCGCCCGCCGGCCGAACCCGGAGGGCGGCCGCAATGCGGCCTCTCGCTCATCAGCCGCCGTCGCGGTCCAGACGGCCGGGTCTTCCCGATCAGCCGGTGGGTCTGGGGTCTCTATGTCGGAACCCGGGGTGATATAAAGCCGGCGCGGGAAATCCAGCCGATCAATATTCAAATGAATCTGCACGGCGGCATGAACCTGGAGAAGGTGAGCCGTTGGATCCTCGATTGGCCGGACCCGCCCGAGGGCTACGGCACGGCCTTCATGTCCCGCTCCGGAATCGAGGCGCTCAAAGCACGGGTGCGCGAGGACGAGGCCTATTACCAATGGCTCTACGATAACGACACCTACACGCGGCCGCTCTTCGACGCCTGGCGCGACCCCGGCCGGGAAAAACTGGCCGAGTGCGTCTCCAATGTCCTGAAGAACGCATCCTCCATGCTCGACGCTCTCGTGAACCAAGGCGGCATCTATGACTTCGGAATCCATTACTGGCACGGGGGGCTGAGGGCCCAGCGCGACGGCGTGTGGATTGATCAACTGCTGGGCGATCCGAGAATCACGGACGACGAACGCCGCGGACTCAAGGCTGCGGCGGTTCTCTACGCCAACGTGATGTGGGACGACGATCACGCCCCCATCAGCACCTCCGCACACGGTCTCAACCTCGGCACCGAGAACATGCCGGTCCAGCAGTGGGGCTATCGCCGTTTTTATGCGCTCTTTCTCGGCCGGCATCCGATGATGAAGGGCCGGACCGAACAGGTCGAAACCCATCTGAAGGAGACCGTTGAACACATCATCAACGAGCATGGCGCCCAGATCGGGTGCCCCCATTATATCGGGGCCTCTATGGTTCCAACCATGAACAATTTGCTGCAGATCAAGCAGTTGGGCCGGACGGATCCATTCGCTCAGTGGCTGAAGCTCCGCCGATTTGCCGAGTTCTACCTGAATCTTCAAACGCCGCCTGAGCCGCGGATGGGCAACAAACGGGCACTGGTCGCGCTGGGTGACAGCGGACTCGAGACCTCGGAGCTCTTCGGCCTCCTCGGCACCGGGTTTCGCGACGCCGATCCGGCGCTCAGCCGGCGTCTGATGGCCGCTTGGGCGGCCGGCGGCAGGCAGCACTCCTTTTTCTTCGGAACGACCACCGTCATGATTGACGACTCCCTGCCGGCCGAATCCGGCCTTCTCGGCGATGCCTCCGTCCCGGGTTATCTGAGCGTCCTGCGCCATGGCTGGGGGACCAGCAACGAAACGGCACTCTTCTTCGTCAATGGCGACTTCTATCGCGATCACCGCCACCACGATTACGGCTCCATCGTTCTTTACGCCCTGGGCAAGCCTCTTTCAACCGACTGGTCGGCCATCTACACGCCGCATGCGCCGGGAGGGTATGTCCACTCGATGGTGATTCCCGAGGAGGCCATCGGTCATGCCTGGGACAAGGACGGAGCCCTGTTGACCGCTGGCTCGGGCGCCTGGAACGGCTCCAGCCAGGAGGTTTTTGAAACCTCCGCCGATTTCGCCTACGCGCGCGCGTCGTTCCGAGGAAACGATCTCGTCTGGACACGCGCGGTCGCCGTGGCCCGGCCCGCCCCCGATCGGCCAGTAATTGTGATTCGCGACCGTTTTTCCGGTCCGAACGCGGCCGAGCCCAAGGTGTCCAGCCTCAACCTCATGGCTGTCGGTCCGGTCGAGACCCCGCACGGGCCGATCGAACCGCCGGTGCACACGCATCCCAACGCTCATCGAATGGAAGACCCTTCCGTGCTGCCCTCGGCCACGCGACCCATGGACCTATCCGCCGGGGTAAACGCCTTCACGTTCACGGGCCGGTACGATGTGGATGCGACGGTCTTCGTGATCAGCGACGAACCGCAGCAGGCGCTTCTTGGCCACTGGGGCAATACGGCATGGGGTGGAGCGGTGACCGAGCGCGACGAACGCCAGCATATTCTTCGCGTGCGCGGGACCGGTCCCTTCACCACGGTCATTGTTCCGTGGCGTCGGAGCTCACGCCCCGATGATTTGAGCGTGACGAGAGACGGCGAAGTCCTGCATATCCGCCTGGCCGGTTATGCTCTGCGATTCGACGCCGACGGCCAAGGATTTCGCGAATGATCCATCAATGCTCATAGAGAAGGCCGCACTTGATGTTCAAGCGGCAATATTCGGCTCATACCAGTAGGAAAAAAGCAGGGTACGATGAAGAACATTCCATCACACGAAGGCGTCAAGAGACCGATTCTCTTCATTTTCGACGATGTCGTCGAGACGCAGACCAATGTGCGGAAGATCTTCCACACGCCGCGGAAGGACCCAGGCAATCCCGTGCTGCGTCCGGAGAAGCCGTGGGAAGGCCATAGCATTCAGCCGTGGGGCGCGCTGATCGAATGGGACGGCAAGTGGCGGCAGCTCTACAATTCCGGCCATGACAAGTCGGGATGCGGCATTCACGTTCTGGAAACGAATGATGGCCGGCGCTGGCGGCGACCGAACCTGGGCCTGCACCCCTGGGACGGCGAGTCGGAGACGAACACGCTTCTGCCCCCCGTCCCGGGCAAGCAGACCTGGTTTCTGCCCTCGCTTATCCGGCATCCCGCGCCGCCCGACGAGTCCTGGACCTATCTGCTGTATGCCTGGGGATGGGGAGAACGCATGGGTTTGTTCGGGCACAAGTCGCGCGACGGTCTGCGGTTCGAGCGGTTCAGCGAGCAACCGCTGCTTTCGTGGGGATGCTTCGGCGCCCGGAGCACGAATGACGTGGTGATGGCCTATTGGGATTGCAGGCAGGCGCGCTTCGTCATGTACGCCACGGTCCTCCTGCCTCAGGCGCCGGCTGATCGCACGCCCTGGGACAACGCTCCGCACCTGAGGCGCTGCATTGGCCGACTGGAAAGTCAGGACGGAGTGACGTGGAGCGAACCGGAACTCATTCTAGCGCCGGATCGAAATGAACCGGAATGGCAGCAGTATTACGGTATGACGGTTTCCGAGTATGAGGGACTGTGGATAGGGTTTCCTCTATACTACCACGTGCGGGAGCAGTTCATGCAGCCGCATATCGTCTTCTCGCGCGATGGAAGATCGTGGGCGCGGCCCACTCGCCAGCCATTTCTGCCCTGCGGCGACTCGCCGGATCGCTGGGACTACGGCAATGTCTTGCTTTCCTGGGACTTCCTGCGTATGGGAGACGAACTGATCTTTATCTATGGCGGCAGTCCGCAGCGCGAACACACCGTTCGCATGGAGATGGCGCTGGGGGTGGCATCGCTGCGGCGGGATGGATTTGTTTCGCTGGCTCCGGGCGGCGCCGAAGCGGTCGAGGCGGAGATCGTCACAGTTCCCCTGACCGGAGCGCCGGGCCGCGGCGTTATTCTCAACACTGAGCCGGACTGGAGGCATGACTCCTGGTTTTCCGTGGAGGCGCAGAAGGCGGATGGGAGTTCGCTGGAGGGTTATCGTTTTGAGGATTGCGGGCATGTGGAAGCCGACGGTGTCGTCTGCAGGGTGCGCTGGGGCACACAAACCCGGCTGCCGGCTGATCGCGGACCTTTGCGCCTGCGAATCCGCCTGCATCGGCAAAGGCTGTACGCCATTCGATTCGAGGAATAAAGATGCCTCCTGGAGAAAATGTCGCAGTTGCTTTGGATGGAAAACATGGCAGGCGTATAGCCCCGGTGAGTTCTGGATGGGCAAACAGAAAAACTTAAGCCGGTCATTGGCTTGATGTATGGGCCGTAAACAATAAGGAACACCAAGATGATCACAACGCTTATCATTTTCTCGCATGTTGCAGCGATGACCACCGCCTCGGCCGCATTCGAGAAGACCTTCACCATGACTGAGCCGTTCGGCCTTGAGTGGGGACCGGATCGGGTGAGCTACCGCGTCGAGTTTCCACCGGGAGAGGTCGCACCGGATGGCGTGCGGTTGCAGAACGCCGCCGGCGAGCCGGTGGCGGTGCAACTTTCGGAGATCGAGCTCGGGCCGGACGGCAAGACCGTCAAGGCGGCGACGGTGTCGTTCCTGGCTACCCTGAAGCCTGACGAAAAGGGTGTATGGACATTGCAGGGCGGCAAAACGGCCGGTACTCCCGTGGTCACCGACCTGGCCGTCACCGAGCGCGATGGCGTTGTGGAACTGACCACCTCCCGTTTCGGCATTCGGCTGGCGGGCGGGACGCGCCGGTTCGATCCGCCGGCGGCCGCGGCGGCTGTGCCCGCGCCGATTCAGGGAGTGCGGTTTGCGGACGGAACATGGATCGGCCAAGGCTGGTGGGAAAGCGAACGGGCATGCCTGGGCTACACGGTGACGGTCGAGGAGCGCGGACCTGTGTTTGCGCGCGTTCGGCTGCGTTACGAGTTCGAGGGGGATAAACAGTACACCGCCACCGTCGAACTCAACGCCGGCCAGGACCTTGCGATCATCACCGAGGAGTTCAACCTGGCCGAGGGACGCGAGTACGAAATGCCCGAGCAACCTGGCGATCGCGGACAAAAGTATCGGCTCGTGCGACCGACCTTCGATCCGCCCGAGCGCGGTCTGTTGTGGGACTGGTGGGGAGGCACCGGCGGACGCATCCCATCGCCGAACGCATACTTCTTTTCCTTCCATGAGGGACTCGAACCCACGCATTGCCAATGGAATGGGAGGATGTTCCACATCTTCCCCGGCGTGGATTCTCACGGAAGTCCCCATGGCGCGGTCTGGCGTCCGTTGCCTCTGGACAAGGACAGCCGCGTGGTCAGCATCAATGCATTTCTGAATTGGGGCTCGGACGAAGCGCTGTTCTTCGGCGCCTACAACCCGGCCAAGGGCCGCGAAGTGGCGATTCTCGGGTTGCGGCCCTCGCAGTGGATCAACCCGGATCTTGAACCCAAGCCCATCAAGACGCTCAGGCAGTGGACGCAAACCGCCAACCTGTGGATCGAACGGCGCGCGACGCCAGACCTGTTTCTGCGGGCGCCGGTCATGCTCGGCCGGCGCGTGTACGCCATTTCCGCCCTGCCAGGCAACTATGAGCCTGAGGGCGTGCCGCCGAGCAATCTGATCCTCAAGCACATCCGCCACGGTCGGCAGCGGCTCGACGAAATCAAGGGTTGGGTGCTCGACTACCCCGAACCGGCGACATATCCACGTCTGCTCGGCACGTCCGTCACGCGCGATGAGTTGCAGCGCCGCGCTCAAAAGTGGCTAGCCGGCGATCCGCATCCGGTCTCCCGCGCCTTGACCAGTAATGACCCTGCCGCAGACCGCAAGACCGTTGAGGAAGCCATCACTTCGCTCGGCGACATGTGCCGCCGCATAGCAACCATTGGCCTTGACCATAACGGCTATGCCATGAACCTGCCCCGTCTGGCCTGGCTGGCCGATGCGGCGCTTAGCACTCCGGCCTGTACGCCGGAGGAAGCCGCACGGATTCGACGCTATGTCGCGGCCTGCGCCTACAATGCGCTTTCTCCGGATTACGTGCCGACACGCGAGGCCGGCTATGCCTGGGGTTCGGCCAACATGATGGAGGCGCTGCGGCTGCGCGGGGCCACGCCGATGGTGTGCCTTCTGCCCAACCATCCCAATGGCCCGGCGTGGCGGACGTTCCTGGCGCGCTTCGTCATACTCAACACCCGCGAAAAAATCAACGAGGCCGGCGTCACGCTCGAACCCGGCGCCTATGGCGTGATGGGCATCGAGTTCGCGACGGTGCCCGCCATCATGCTGGCCGGCGCAGACCCGTCCCTCGATTTTTCGGGCCTGCTCCCGCTATGGCGGGCGGCGGCGCTTCATCGGCTCTCCACCCTCACCCCTCCCGACGTGCGCGGGGGCATCCGCCCAGCCGCCCCGATCGGCGACTCGCCGCTGAGCGGAGAAGGCGCGCTTCCCTTCCTGGTCGGCGCCCTGGCCGCGCACGATCGCTCCCTGGCCGAACACCTGATGTGGGGCATCCAGGAGAACGCCGCGGCGCTCGGTGGTCATGGCACGCCGCTGGGTCTGCTGGTTCCGACGGATCTCGAACCGAAAGTCCCCGACCTGCGCTCAACTCATTTCAAGGGCAGCGGCTTCATCCTTCGAAGCGGATTCCCCCACCCCGAGGAAACGTACGTCAATATCAATTGCGGCAGCTTCGCCATCGGCCATGGACATCCCGATCGGCATGGTTTCATCCTCTATGCCAAAGGCGCGCCACTGATGCTCGACTTCGCCAGCCAGTACGTGCCCAGCATCGGCCAGTCCTGGCTGCATAACGGCATGATCACCTTCGATCATCGGGAGGATATCCGGCCGTGCCCTGGGCGCGATAAAGAGGGTTGCTACTTCACTGGCAAGGTCTGGCTCGATCACAAAACCGAACCCTTCACCTGTTTGGAGTTCGGCTGGCCGCCGGATGCGGCGAATCTTGACGAAGCCTTCGGCCAGGCCGAGTCCTTCGTCACCACCCCCCAGGCGGATTATGCGGCCATGCGGCGCCGCAGCCGCGTCCTGGACCGCGTCCCCTATATGCTCGATTCGACACACGGTCAGTTCCTCGGCCGTGGGGAAAACGAGCCGGTCAGACTGGATTCCCCCATCGAGTGGCGGCGACAGGTGGTCTTCGTCAAAAGTCCGGACGTCAACGGTCCGAACTATCTGGTGATCCGTGATACGCTCTCGGGAAATCAACGGCTGACACCGGCCCTGAACTACTGGTGCCTGGCCGACGAGTTGACGATGGACGGCCCGCGGGCCACCTGGAAGGGGCAGCACGGTGTGGACCTCGATGTGTATGTCGCTGAGCCGTCGGCGTTCACGCCGGTCAGTCATCGCGTGGGCCACAACTATGCCGGACCCGGCCCCTTCGGCCAGCACTATCGGGCAACCTTCGGCAAGCCGTTTCGCGAGGAGCAGATCCTGCTCCAGATTCCACGGAGCCCCGGCGGCGGATTCTTCACCGTGCTGGTGCCCCGCAAAGCAAATGAACCGGCTCCGACGTTCGAAACCGTTCTGGGGGGAGACGGCATTCGTGTGACTTTCCCCGGCGGCCGGACCGATACGGTGATTCTGCGCAACAAGGGGGATGCCATCGAGATGGCGGGACGGAGGCTGACGGGCACCGCGATTGTGGTGTCGCAACGGCCCGGACAACCGCTCGATGTCGTGGAACTCGCCCAGAACGCTTCCACGGAAGACCGCCCCGCGAAGGCGGTCTACACCATTGGCCGGCATGCCGGCAAGCCGGCCTTCTTCGAGAATGGGAAACCCGTTGTCATGCCGAGCTATTGTTCCTGCGGTCCGGCCTTCGACGGATGGGTCGAAGCCATCCAGACGTTTGCCCGGCATGGCGGCCGCGATTTCTGGCTGTCCTTGGTGGGGGGTTACAACAACGAATGGGGCACCACGCCCTTCTGGACCGGTCCCGGCCAAATCCATAACCCCCCTGTGCCGATCACCGAAAATTACTGGTCGCCCAAGGCCAAGCCCGACGGGTACTGGTCGCTGGACCGTCAGGCGGAGACGATCCTGGCGGCAGCACCGGATGCCCGGCTGTTCATTCGTCTGGGCGACTGGCCGCCGGAGAGTTGGAGCAAGGCCTATCCGGATGACCTCCTGACCGACTCTCTCGGCAATCGGCGACCTTACGCCTCGCTGGCCTCGAAACGCTATCATGAGGAATTCGCGGCGTTCATTCGCGCGTTCACGGCCTACTGCGAAAGCCGACCTTGGGCCGATCGCATCGTCGCCTATGTCCTCTATCCCATGGGCGAAGGCGGCACGCCGTTGGCCATGGAGGGCTTTCTCTTCGATCGCTCGCCGGTCATGCGTGACGCCTTTCGAACGTTTCTGACGGAAAAGTATGGCTCCGATGAGGCGCTTCGCCAAGCGTGGGGACGAGACGACGTCTCGCTGGCCACTGTGGAGGTGCCGCGTGATGACGAGTTCCGGGAGCGCAACGGTGGGCAGGTACTGTTCTGGCCCGAGCCCCACCAGGTCCGGCCGGAGCGGGATTATTTCGAGTTGCAGGCGCGGCTGTTCCGCCAGTACCTGAAAAATATGTTCGAGGCCTTTCGCGACGCCGCCGGTCCGGATCGGTTGCTGGGAATCGATGCCTTCAAGGGCAATATGGTCGGATGGATGTGCCATCCCATCTTCACCGGCAAGTTGTGGAAACACTATTACGGCGACAACATCGTGGCGACGGGCTCGACCGGCATGGGAGAGATGCTCGACTGGCCGGATTTTCACATAATCGCCACCCCCCACGATTACCGCTGCCGGTGGATCGGCTTTGGATATGATCCCGAAGGGATCGGCGACTCGGTGCAGCTGCGCGGCAAAATCATGATGGTCGAAGAGGACCAACGCACCTACGCCAATCAGGAGCGGGGATTGTTCGGCTCGGTCGAACCCGGCGAGGAAGAGGCCATCTTTTTTCGTAATCTGGCCGCCAGCCTTTCGAAAGGCCAGCAGACGTATCCCATGGACGTCACCGTCGGCTACTTCCAGAACGACACAATCCAGGCGATCCTCGCGAAACGACGAGAGATCGAACATCGGTTTTTGGACCTCCCCCGCGAGGACGTCCCGTCCGTCGTCATGCTCGTGGACGAAAGCGCCGCGTTGTACACCGACTTCTCCTGCGCCTACAACGATCTGGCCGTCATTCGTCAGCGCATCTGGGGCATGAACCATTGCGGTGTCCCGGCGCGGACATTCCTCTGGGACGATCTCGAACGCGACGATTTCCCCGCCGCCCATAAGCTGTTTCTCCTGCCCAACTGTTATGTGGCCAACGAGCGCAACCGGCATTTGTTGCGCGAAAAGCTGTTCCGCAACGGAAACGTCATCGTGTTCGGGCCGGGTAGCGGCATTACCGACGGCGAGCAGGTCGGTCCGGACGGTGCGGCCGATCTGCTCGGCATGGACATGGAACTCTACCCATACGAATATCCCCGTTTCGTGACCATTGACCACTGGGAGCACCCCTTGACCGAGGGTTTTGGCGCCTGCGACAGTTACGGGGATACGCACCGATACGGTCCCGTACTTCTTCCCTTTGACCGTTTCGCCCCAAAGACGGTCGGCGGCCAGAAAGCCCGCGTGGCGCTGGCCCAGGATGATCGCCCATTCGTGCGTCTCGGGACCATCCCGATTGACAACGGCAAACGGCGGCCGGGGCTGGTCGTCAAGGAGTTCGGCCGCGGTGCGGCCGGCAACGGCAACCCGGGCCCGCGCGGTCCTGGGGATTATGCCGTGGTCTTCACTGCCGCCGTTCCTCTGCCCGCCCGCCTTCTCAGGAATCTCGCGCGTTTCAGCGGCACTCATGTGTACAATGAGGAGGACGATGTGGTGTACGCGGACACAACGATGGTAGCCGTCCATGCCGTCAAACCGGGTCCGCGTCGGATTCTTTTGCCGGGAACGTTTTTGGTTGAGGATCTCATCACCGGTGAGGCGGTCGGCGATCCTCTGAAGGAACTGGTCTTCGAGGTCAAAGGCCCGGTCACCCGCTGGTGGCGGCTGAAGTCCGTCGCGAGCCTGGCCTCGGCTCCGTAAACCTGTTGTCTGTACCATAGGGTCTTGGGGACTGCGTAAGACAAATCAACCCAACGATAGAGTTTTTGGCAGGCGAATCCGTGACATGAGAGGACTGTTGCTATGACTCGAACCCGACAACTGATCGTGGGGATGGTGGGGGTCGCCCATTTTGGCGCCTACCGCCGGCAAATGCTGCATGCGGCCGGATGTTTCGATCTGGTGGCCCTGTGCGACCGTAATCCGGAGGCCCTGGCGGCCGCCGCTCGGGAAGAACACGCTCAACCCTATCCCGAGTTCGAGGCGTTGCTGGAACACCCGGGGCTTGAAGGTCTCGTCATCAGTACCGGAGCCGACACCCATGCCCGTTTCGCCATGGCCGCCATGCGCAAAGGGCTTCATGTCTTCATCGAAAAGCCGCTTTGCTGCTCGATGGCGGAAGCCGACGCCCTGCGGCAGACGCAACGCGAGACCGGGCGGGTGGTGGGGGTCGGCCACAATCATTGCCTCACAGACCCTCTCCTCAATCTGGCCAAACAGTATATAACGGAGGGGCGACTGGGAACGCTGGCGGCGTTCGAAGAAAACAGTTCGCATTCGGGCGGGCTCGAGATCAAGCCGGGCGATTGGCGCGGGATGCCCGACCGGAATCCGGGCGGCATGCTGTTCCAATGCGGCGTTCATGCGTTGCACGCACAGGCCTTCCTCTTTGGACCTGTGCAGGCCGTGCAGGCCATGATGCGCTATGATGTTAACCCCGTCACGCAGACCGCGGACGTCGCGAACGTGTTGCTTCAGTACAAAAGCGGGCTGATCGGCACGCTCAACTGCTATCACGTCACGGCCTACTGCCATGAGCTGCGCCTGTTCGGAACCAAGGGCAATCTCTATCTGGATACCCATCGCCGTCTCGCGTGGTTCCAACCTCGCAAACGCAACGAGGTTGAGGAGCGCGAGCCGGTGCCGGTCCCTCCCCCTCCCCGGGAGTATGCTTATGCCAATCTTCTCTCCTGGTACCATGCCATCCGCTCCGGATCGCCGGTGTATCCGGGACTCGAGGACGGCATTGCCGCGGTACAGCCTGTTTTTGCGGCCGAACGCGCGGCCCGGGAGAAGCGGGAAATTCCTCTGGTGTAAGGCAGGAGCACGACCCCGTGAGAGAACAGATTCGTTTGCATTCGCAGTGGTGGGTCTCGGTCTCTGCGGCCGATGCGCGGCGGGCCGCCGCCAACAGCGGCTGGTCCCCCTCCGAGCTCGAAATGGCCGACGATCCCGAAAATCACCCCCAACAGATTGATCTGCCGGGAGGATGGACGTACGGTCTCAGACCCCGAACGCCATCGTCCTTCGGAGTGGATCACGATAAGGGCGATCAGGCCGACCCTCGTTTTGTCGGCGTCCAGACCGCCGCCGACACGAAACGTCTGCCGTCGCACTTCCTCTCTTATGCGCGCCGGGTTCCGATCCCTCCGTCCTGGGCCGGGCACACCATTTTTCTGCATCTCAACAACGCCCGGTATCACGTGACGGTCGTCATCAACGATCGCCAGGTCGCCCAGTATGTCGGCGGACTGGAGCCACACCGGTTGGATGTTTCCGAAGTCATTCGGCCCGGCGAGGACAATTTAATACTGATCACGGTCGGCGATGTCGGCGTCAGCGGCCATCGGCCATTCGATCCCTTCCGATTCACCGGCACCCGCCTGCCGACATGCCGGGAAATCGAAAACAACCTCGTCCATCCTGTCCGGTATGGCGGTTCCGACGGCCGCGGCATCGAGGAGGCCTGGCTGGAGGCAGTCCCGCGTGTCCGGGTGGAATATGTCTTTGCCAACCCTAAGGTCGCGCAGCGGCTGCTCCGCTATCGCGTCGCATTCGCCAACGATACCGACATCCCCGTCACCGTTCGCGTTCATAGCGTCGCGCGGCCGTATTCGGATCAGACGTTTCTCGTGCCGCTCCTCACCGCCGAGGGTTCCTCCGTCGCCCCGGAGTCCATCGCGCCGCGAATCTTGCTCGACGAGGTCGTCACCCTTCCGCCCCGGGAGGGTCTGACCCTGACCCGCGACATTCCGTGGGCAAACGCGGTTCTCTGGGACACCGACCAACCGTTCCTGTATGAACTTGCCACCACATTGTCGTCCGCCGAAGCCGACGACCCCTTGGTTCGGCACGAACACCGACCGGATGCCGGCGCGACCGAAGTCGGCTCTCTGCTGGATACGCATACAGACACGTTCGGCTTTCGGGAATTCACCATCAACGGGCATCACTTTCTGCTGAACGGCCGCGTCATTCACCTGCACAGCCAGAGCGGTCACGTGGGATCGGCTCAACAGGCCATGACGCTGGCGCAGAAAATCGAATTTCTGCGTATCGCCAAAGAAGAGGGTCATATCAACCACGTGCGTCTGCACGCCAGTCCCCAGGACCGGCGATGGGTTGAGGCGGCGGACCGGGTCGGTCTGCTGCTGACCACCGAAACGGCGCTATGGACCACCGGCTTCCACAGTTTCGATTGGGCCGGCAGCGAGGAGGCCTGCTATCAGAACGTTCGCCAGCACTTCTTCGAGGCGTTGGTGCGTCGCGATCGGAACTCGCCGTCGGTCGTGATCTGGTCGCTCTCCAACGAGATGTCGCCGATCACGCCGTGGGATCTCACCGAGGGGCCGAGCGCCCCGAAGATGGCCGCCATGACGCGGGTGTTCCAACGAATACTGGCCGAGGTCGCGGCGGAAGACGACAGCCGCGTTGTGCAGATGTCGTCGGCGATGGACTTTCTTGGCCATCTGCGGATGTACAACCTACATTACCCGAAAAACTGGCAGGCCTATCCCGACTACCCGCACACGGCCTACTGGCTGGACAAGCCCTTCAAATTCCGCTGGTATGGGCCCGGCTATGCGCACATGCCAAGCTGGAGTTGGCGAAAGGACAAGCCGCTTTACTTCGGCGAATACACCTGCGTGTTCGGTCCCACCCCGGACGTCCAGTCCACCATTGTGGGGGATGTCGCCTTCGAGGAGGCCGATTTCGGTACGGAGCGCGTTCAGGAAAAGTTATGGCCCATGGAGGCCAAAGCTTATCGCCGGCAGGACGTCTCTGGTTTTTGCGCCTGGGCCTTTCTTCTGGGCAACGACACCGACTGCCGCCGATTGCTCGCCCGGCCGTCCGCCGCCGCGTACGTCAAGGCCATACGTCCGCTCGCCGTCCTGGATCACGGCTATCAGGCCGACACTCTGGCGGGGGCGGAGGTGGCCATTCCCCTCTCCCTTCACAATGACACCCGCCATGCGGTCATCCTCGAACTGTTCTGCGAGGCTCGGTGGGAGAACCAGGTGCTGGGGGTGGACAAAATGCCAGCCCGTCTCATGGCCCCCGGTGAAACGCTCGCTTTTGTCAACCGCTTTCTGGCACCCGTCGTTCAGGCGCCGGCGCGAATTCGTTACTGTGCCACGCTCAGGGCCGACGGCGCGGTGGTGGATCAATGGGAGCGCGAAATCCGGGTCTGGCCACGCCAAGCGGACATCGAGCTGCCGGCCGAGGTGGCCTTCTTCGACCCCGACGGACGAGTGGCTGCGATCCTGGCCAAACGGAACCTCGACGGCGGGTCTCTCATGAGAGAACTGACGAGGCAGACCCTGTCGTCAATTCGAGCCCTCTGGATGGGTTTTGGCGCGGCCAGAGCCCATTCCTCCGATTGGAGGCGTTTTCGAGAAACGCTGCACACGTTTGTCAGGAACGGCGGGGTGTTGATACTCGATCAGCCGCCCGCGGCTGTTCTGCACGATCTGCCGGTGCCTCTTAACAAGGCCAAAGGATACGCCGAGCCGGATCAGCGTCTCGAAGTCACCTATGCCTTCCCATGCGCGCCGTTTCATCCGGTCATGGCCGGTTTCCAGACGGAGGATTTTGCGTTATGGGGAGATGACTTTTACATCGCGCATGAATGTCTTGAGATTCCCCAAGAAGGAAACGTCGTGCCCCTCCTGGTGGCCGGAACGGATCGTGCCGGGTTGGTCAGTTCGCC
>Ga0209101_1001358_pt1 | contig 18217 bp, 17 predicted proteins | sample ConPoolayeCmetaG_FD_185481 | JGI IMG/M metagenome (GOLD analysis project Ga0209101, IMG submission 185481) | Hot spring microbial mat communities from California, USA to study Microbial Dark Matter (Phase II) - Cone Pool mat layer C metaG... ...
CGCAGGGAGTGGCTACCGGCGCGGTAGGACTGCTCGTCGGGCCGGCGCCGTTGGGGCCGGGCAGGCAGCCGCCGGATATGGTGAGCGCCAGCCCTATCAGCGCCAACAGGGTCGGGAAACGCCACGCGGCGCGAAGGGGGGGGGTCATGTCTCTTCAGATTGCTCTGGTGACCCGCTCCGGGGTACGCCCCGGAGCAGGTCCCGGGCCAGGGCTGCGAAAGCCTGTGCCTCCGCCACGATCGGGCCGCGTCTCTCTATCTCGTAGCGTAGCCAGTCAGTCCATAGTTGGTGTTCGTGGCTGATGCGCTCGCTGAGCTGGCGTCGGGTCTCCACGAACTCTTCCTGCACCTGGGCGCGCCATTTGTCGATCTGGGTCAGGGTCTCGGCGTCTTGCGCGCGGCGGTCGCTGCGTTCCTGCTCCAGGGCCTGGGCCACCTCATCGCGGTGGAGCTTGTATTGGTCCATGAACTCGCGCCATTGCTGATCCTGCTGCTCGTTGTAGCGGCGGCGCTCGGCCATCTGTTCTTGCAGAGCGATGATCTGGTTGGTCCAATCCAGGGCGCGTTCTTCCCAGCGGCCCCAGGTTTTCTGCTGTTGGAGCCGCCAGGTTTCCAGGGCCTCGATGCGGGCGGTCTGGGCCTCGGCCCGGCGCCCCTGCTCCTCCACCAGCTTGGTGCGAGCCAGGATAGCCGTGTTCTGCTCCCGGATCTCCTCGGCGAGCTTTTGGGCGATGGCGGCGGCCTCCACGCTGCGCCGACTGCGGTCCTCAAAGGCCTTGAACTGGGCCTGCCGTTCCGACTCGGCCCGGTCCACCTCATCCATCCGCAGGGCGGTAACGTTCATCCGCTCCAGGAGGCGCGCCAGGTTTTCTTCGGCCAGGCGCAGGCGTGCGGCGCTGCTCTCCCCATCGTGTTCCAGGGCCGTGGTGCGCTGTTCCAGTTGCACGATGGACTGGCGGGCGGCTTCCAGCCGGGCCTCCTGAAACTGGGTGGCCCGGCCCTCCTGGAAGTCCTCTTCCAGGGCCAATAATCGCTGTTGCAGCTCGACGAAGGCCTTGCGTTGGCGTTCCTCCTCCACCTCGCGCAGCCGGGTGGCCTGGCCGGCCAGCCGTTCCTGCTCGTCCATACGTTGCTGGAGTAACTCGATACGGTCATGCGCCTGTTTGAGGGCTTCCTCCAGGCGCAGGGTCTTGCGGGCCAGGCTGGTGGTCTGGTCCAGGTTCTCCTGCGTCTGGCGCAACAATGCCCCCTGCTCGCGGACCTGCAAGGACAGGACTTCCAACTGGCGGCCCAACTCGGCGATGAGGGCCTTGTCAGTTTTGCGCTCCGCGTCCAGCCATTCGATGAGTTTCATGGCCCGGGCCAGGTCTTTTTGTTCGTCGCTCAAGGTTCCCCCCTTGTCATAAACGATGTAGATTAAGCCATCGTCAGGTTCCCGAATGACAGGCTCGATTGTAACAGGTATTCGGCCCGCCGTCAAGGTAGCGCGGCCGACGAATAGGGTTCTTTCAAGTTACAAACCAGCGAGGTGTGAGATGTTCATGCTCGCGGCGGCGACCACCGGGAGTGCCACTCGCCGTTGGGCGCGGGGTCACAGACCCCGCGCGAGCACATACGAGGTGGTGTGCCATAAACAGCGGCGGGAGTGCCACCCGCCGTTGGGCGCGGGGTCACAGACCCCGCGCGAGCACATACGAGGTGGTGTGTGCCATAAACGGCGGCCGATGAACCCCTGGCTCTTGTTTCATCCTTCATCCTTCACGCGAAGCGTTCCGCCCTCCGTCTTGGTGATCGTCACCGTTTCGATCTTGACGCCGGCCATCTCGGTCACGACAAGGCGCAGGTTTTGATAGCGCAGTTCCTCGCCCTGGCGGGGGATATGGCCCAGTTGAGCCAGGATAAAGCCGGCCACGGTCTCATAGTCCTCGCTTTCAGGCAGGTTGAGGGCCAGTTCCTCGTTCACCTCATCCACCCTCATGCCAGCATCCACCCGGTACGTTCGTTCGTCAATGGGCTGTACCTCCTCGGCCCCGGTGAACAGCTCATCGCTCAGGGTGCCCACGATCTCCTCCACCAATTCCTCTGTGGTCACCAGGCCGGCCGTGCCCCCGTATTCATCGAGGATGATCGCCATCTGCACGTTGGCCCGCTGCATCTCGGCAAAGAGTTGGCCGATGCGCTTGCTTTCCGGCACGAACATCACCGGCCGGACCAGGTCCCGAATCCCGCTATCATAGGTCGCCCCCTGGCTCAGAGCCAGCATCACATCTTTGATGGAGATGATGCCCACGATGTCGTCCAGGTCTTCGCCGTAAACCGGGAACCGGGCGTGCGATGACTGGCCGAAGGTCTGGAGCAAGTCGCCGATGGTGGCCTGGACGGGCAGGCCCACGATGTCGGGTCGGGGGATCATGGCCTCGGCCACCCGCCGGTCGCCGAACTCAAAGACCCGGTGGACCATTGCCCCCTCCACGTCCTCCACCGTCCCTTCGCGCTCGCCGATGTCCACCAGCATCCGGATCTCCTCCTCGGTGACAAAGGGGGAGCGTGACCCGGCGCGGCTGCGCAGGAGGCGTAGCAAAAAGTTGGTCACCAGCGTAAAGAGCCAGATGATCGGCCTCACGATCCTGGTCCACAGTTCGATGGGGCGGGCTACCAGGAGGGCCAGCCGTTCCGCGTTCTGCGCCGCAAAGGTCTTGGGCGTGATCTCGCCCAGGATGACCACCAGCACGGTCATGATCAGCGTGGCGACCAGCTCGGTGCCGCCGGGCAGGAGAGTGTGGAAGAACGTCGTGGCGACGGAAGAGGAAAAGATGATCCAGGCGTTCTCGGTGAGGAGGATAGTGGCAAAGAGTCGCTCATGGTTAGCCACCAATCGCTCTACGGCCTGGGCGTTTCCGTGGCCCTCGCTTGCCAGGCGGCGGATACGGATCTTGTTGACCGAGATCAGCGCCGCTTCGCTGCTGGAGAAAAAGGCCACCACCATAACTCCCAGGGCCATGATCGCCAGGCTCAATAGCGGGTCCAGGTGTCCCAGCGGCACGGTCGTTTCCATGTCAGCCTCCCATGAACTGCGCCTGCCTTGCTCGTTCTGCTCGCCACCAGGCATGAGAATGAGGGCCGGCCTGTGACTGCTCAGCCTACACTCCCGCAGGTTGATGGTAACTGTGATTCGGGTTTGCGCTCCATCTATCAGGGCGATAACGCCCCAACCTGCGGGAGGGTGAGCAGGATAGCACGCCCGGGGCGAGTTGTCAAGCCCAGCCTTGACATCCGGGCGTAAATTAAACGCACGAGGGCACCGCCCCCCGCCCCGCTTCACGTCCCTGCGGGGAGGGGAAAGACTGCCTCATAGGGGCTTTTTCCCCTTGTTCCCTCCCTGACAGAAGTTATATACGGATGTCAGGATAAGGATTGCCTCTCAGGCCGGGATGGTGTATAATGCCCCCCGTCACCATGCACTGCCTGGGGCAATATAACCGCGATCGCATTACATGAAGTAGGGAGACTGGCGATGATCGTCGCTGGCGTGGACGTGGGGTCCCTCACGGCTAAAGCGTTGTTGCTGGATGATGGGCGGCAGGTGCTGAGTCGCCGTGTAGTCGCCACTGGCGCGCGGGCAGCGGAGGCCGCGCAGACGGCCTACAGCGGCGCATTGGCCGATGCTGGCCTGTCCCAGGCTGACGTGGTCTATGTGCTTGCCACCGGCTACGGCCGGGCCCGGGTCCCCTTTGCCCACGACCAGGTGACCGAGATCACCTGCCATGCCCGGGGTATCGCTCATCTGTTGCCGGCGACCCAGACCCTGCTGGATGTGGGCGGCCAGGATAGTAAGGCGATCCGCCTGGGGCCGGGTGGGCGGGTGGTAGACTTTGCCATGAACGACAAGTGTGCCGCTGGCACCGGCCGTTTTCTGGAGGTAATGGCCCGCGCCCTGGAAGTGGATGTGGCCGACCTGGGCGCGTTGGCAGCCCAGGCCCGGCAGGCGGCGCGGATCAGCTCCACCTGCACCGTGTTCGCGGAATCGGAGGTGGTGGGGCTGGTGGGAGCCGGCCGGCTCCCGGCCGACATCGCCGCCGGGCTACACCTCGCCATCGCCGAGCGGCTGCTGGGCCTGTTACACCAGGTAGTCTGGACGCCACCGGTGGCAATGAGTGGCGGCGTGGCGTATAACGCCGGCGTGGTTCGAGCTTTGGAGGCCCGGCTGGGCACGCCGGTGACGGTGCCGCCGGAGCCGCAGTTGGTGGGGGCCTTGGGCGCGGCACTCCTCGCGCTGGATCGGGTCAGCGCTAAAGGTGCCGGGCACTAAATTTCACCGCCGAGGTCGCCGGGCACGCAAAGAAATCGCCGCCCTCTGCGTGCTCTGCGGTGAGCAACCTGGCGCTGGACTGCTTACGGCAAAAAGTTCATGCCCGAACTCCCCGAAGTAGAGACCATCGTCCGCGACTTGCGGCCCCTGCTGGTGGGCCGGCGCATCCGTTCCGCCAGCGTGTTCTGGAACCGCACCATCGCCCCTACTCCGCGCTATGGGATGCTGGATGAAGCGGCCCGGGCCGCCGACTTCTGCCGGGACGTGACCGGCCGCCGCATCGCCGACGTGACCCGCCGGGGCAAGCACGTCGTCCTGCATCTGGACGACGGGAAGCACCTCATCGTCCACCTGCGCATGACCGGCCACCTGCTCTGGGAAGAGACCGTGCCGACGGGGAGCGCGATCCGCGAGACCGGTGCAGATTACTCTGACGATAGCCAGCACACCCGCGCCGTCTTGGAGCTGGACCAGGGCCGGCTGCGTTTTACCGACACGCGCAAGTTCGGGCGCATCTGGCTGACGGAGGGGACCGAAGCCGTGTTGGGCGACCTGGGGCCAGAACCCCTGGCCGATGACTTTACCCTGGCCGACTTTGCCGCCCGGTTGCGGGGCCGCCGCGCTCGCCTCAAGCCCCTGCTCCTGGACCAGCGTTTCCTGGCCGGCCTGGGCAACATCTACGCCGACGAAGCCTTGCATCGCGCCGGGCTCCATCCGCTGCGCACTGCCAACAGCCTGTCCGAAGACGAGATAACTCGCCTCTACGTCGCCATTCGCGCCGTGCTGACGGCCGGGATCGCCAACCGGGGCACCAGCCTGGGCGACGCCAGCGATTACCGGGACGCCCAGGGGGAGCCGGGCAACCACCAACGCTACCTGCTGGCCTATGGCCGGGCCGGCCAACCCTGCGTCACCTGCGGCACCCCCATCGCGCGCCTCACCGTGGGCGGGCGCAGCACCCATATTTGCCCCCATTGCCAGCCGGCACCGCTCTGATCCTGGTCATCCAGGGTGCGAAACTTGTGCTCCTCGGCGGTCCTGGCGCAGACGTGGTCGCCGCCTGGAGCGACTTTAGTTACTCGCCAAAAGTCTGGGGAGCGTAACATGCGCGGGATGTTCAACCTGGGGCGTGATAACACCCTCATGTGGTGGAGCTTGCTCCTCTGGGGCCTGGGTGACGGCCTGTTCCTGTACATCCAGCCGCTCTACATCAAGAGCCTGGGGGCCAATCCCACTGACATCGGGCTGACCCTGGGCATCAGCAGCGCGGCCACGATCCTGTCCTACCTGCCGGCCGGGCTGCTGTCTGACCGCACCAGCCGGCGCAAGAACCTCCTCTGGGGCTGGGGCATGGGGGCGATGGGTAGTCTGCTCATGGCCATCGCCCCAGACTGGCGCTGGCTCATCCCGGCGTTGGTGGTCTTTCGTCTGTCCGGGTTCATCATGCCGGCCCTCCAGAGCTATGTGCTGGCCGCCAGCCAATCCGGCGACATCAAACGCGCCTATACCCTGGTGATGACGGCCTGGTCCATCGGCACTGTCCCTTCGCCCCTCATCGGCGGCTGGATCGGGCAGACCTGGGGCCTGCGGACCATCTATCTCGTCGCCACAGCCCTGTACGTCCTCTCCACGATAGTCATGTTCTTCCTCACCGAACAGCCGGTGCCGACGCCTTCCAGCCGGGGCAATTACCGGGCGGTGTTGCGCAACCGGCGTTTCATGGTACTCTGCCTGGCCTTCACGCTCATCCTGGGGGTCTTTTACCTGGGGTTGTCCTTTATGCCGAACTATCTGGAAGAGGTGGTGGGCCTGAACGTGGAGACCATCGGCGGGCTGGGGGTAGCCGGGTCACTGGGCGCTTCGCTCCTGGGGATCGCCCTCAGTTCCTCGCGTATTCCCCGCCGGTCAGGCGTGATCCTGTCTCAAGGGGCGTTGCTGGCCTCGTTCCTGATCCTGCTCTATGCCCCGACCCTGGCCTTACTGGTGGTGGCCTTTTTCCTGCGCGGGGGCAATGCCGCTGGTGGGTCCCTGCTGGCCACCTGGCTGGGCGAGACGCTGGATGAGGAGACGATGGGCCGGGGCTTTGGCGTCTATAATACGGTCTACAGCATTGGTCTCACGGTGACGCCCTACCTGGCCGGCTGGCTGTATGAGGTGCGCCCGGCCTTGCCCTTCCTGTTAGCCACGGCCCTGCTCATACCCACCCTGGTGCTGGTGTTGTTACTGCCCCCGGCCAAAGCGCCCAGCCCCACACCTGCCCGCGTAGTAACTCATAAGTAAATCTTACCGAAGGGGTATCGTTACCTCAATAATCGAGCTTACCGGGCAGCCAAAGCCCATATCCGGTCAAGTTGCTCGTCGATCTGCTGGCGCAGGCTGACGGGGTTGAGCGTCCAGTAGGTCTCACGCAGATTCGCTTTGGCTTCCTCTGTGACCTCTGGGGCGGCCAAGACCCGTTGGTAGGAGGTGCGTGCTGGATCATACTTCTTTTTCAGCTTGCCGTCTACCCGGGTCTTGGACTCCAGCTTGAGGACGGGGAGGAAGAAGTTGGTATAGAGCCGCAGGAGCTGATAGAGTTCGTTCAAGGCAGCTAACGCCTCGGGCGACTCGTAGCGGTCATAGCCTGCAGTCGGCGCACCACGGCCCAGTTCTTTTGCTCCACATGGGCCTGGTCATTCTTGCGGTAGGGTCGGCTCCGGGTGAAGACGATGTGCTCCTGCTGGCAGTAGCGATAGAGATGCTGGTTGATGAACTTGGAGCCGTTGTCCGAGTCCACCCCCCGTAGGGGGAACGGCAGGCGGCTGCGGATGGCAACCAGGGCGGCAAACGTGGCGAGTTGGCCGCGATTGGGAATGGCCTGACACTCCACCCAGCCCGTGAAGACATCCACCACATCCAGGGTGTAGATGCCCCCCCGCTGCCGAGTCGCGGCAGTGGGCTACCAAGTCGATTTCCGTGAAGCCAGGCTGGTGCTCGTCCCACTCGGTCCCCGCGCGGAGGGGGATGTCTCGCTTGAGCAGGGTGCCAGGCTTGGTCGTACAGAGACCTCGCCGGGGTAACTGCTGCCGCGCTGAGGCCAGGTGGCGGTCAATGGTGGCTGCACTCATGCGGCAGAGCAAGACCTGCACCGGGTCTGGGAGCACGAGTTCCCCCTGCCGTTCCAGCACGGTGATCATCTCTGGCACAAACGGCTGCAGACGCTGGCCACAGATCCGATCACAGGTCTCCCAGATGAAGCGCAACGCCTGGTCGACCTGAGGGGTATAGATGCGTGGGCGGCCTAGTCGTGACTGGGCGGGGCGAGCGCCCCAGCCCCGCCGCAGCAACTGGATCGCGTATTTGCGATGGTAGCCCGTGTTAGCCACGAATTCGTCCAAGATGTGGGTCTTTTCGGTTTTGCTGGCTTTCCAGTAGGCGCGGCCTGACGGCAGCCAATAGCTCGCGTTTGCTCTCGGGTGTCATATCGTCGCCTCCTATGTGATAGTTGAGCCTGGGGCTCGGTAACATTATATATGAGGTAACGATGCCTCCGAAAGTAAGATTATTTATGATTCAATTCGTGGGCTTGACCACCGGGGGACGCTGGTGTATAATTATTATGCTTCCCGGCTAGCTCAATTGGCAGAGCGGGCGGCTGTTAACCGCTAGGTTGTAGGTTCGAGTCCTACGCCGGGAGCCAGTTATCATGATGCCTGACCAGTTGGTCAGGCATTATTTTTGTGGTGAGGGGAAGTCGTCCCGCAGGTGTTACTCTCCTCCAACCGGCGGCAGGGCTGGCTCTTTTTCAACTCGACCTAATCTGTTAGACTCTTACGCCCGCCCCTCTGACATCCGTGCATAACTTCTGTCAGGGAGGGAACAAGGAGGGAGAAAGCTTTTCTGGGGGTTTTTGCGGCGGCTTTGCCGCCGCAAAAACCCCTACCAGGCATTTTTCCCCCTCCCCGCATCGCGTAGCGGCGAAGGGACGCGAAGTGGGGAGGGGCACAGAACCCTCATGCGGATTACGCACGGATGTCAGGTCCCTTCCTTGACAGCCCTCCCCCATAGTGCTACAATCCCTGGCGCAGACCCATAGCGACCGGGAGGGAAACAGCCATGGAGAAACGAACCATCTACCTGGATCACGCCGCCACTACCGCCGTGGATCCCCGGGTGGTGGAGGCGATGGAACCGTATTTCACCACGCATTATGGCAATCCCAGCAGCATTCACCACAAGGGCCGCGAGGCGCAAAAGGCGTTGGAGGATGCCCGGCGCCTCGTGGCAGAGATACTGGGCTGCGCACCGCGCGAGGTCATCTTTACCTCTTGTGGTACCGAGAGCGACAACCTGGCGATCCGGGGCGTGGCCCTGGCCGCGCGCCATCAGCGTGGCGTGGCACGCCCGCACATCATCACCAGCCCCATCGAGCACCACGCCGTGGGCCATACCTGCGAGCAGTTGGAACAGGCGTTCGGCTGTGAGGTGACGTACCTTCCGGTGGATGAGTATGGCCTGGTCAGTCCGGCCGAACTGGAGCGCGCCATTCGTCCCAATACCGTTCTGGTCACCATCATGTACGCCAACAATGAGGTGGGCACGATTGAACCCATCGCGGAATTGGCCGCTGTGGCCCACGCCCACGGCATCCCCTTTCACACCGACGCAGTGCAGGCCGGCGGGAGCCTGGACCTGAACGTGGATCGGCTGGGCGTGGATTTACTCTCCCTTTCGGCGCACAAGTTCTATGGGCCAAAGGGAGTGGGCGTGCTCTATCAGCGTCACGGTACGGCGATGCTACCCATGCAGACCGGCGGCGCCCACGAGCGCGGCCGCCGCGCTGGCACCGAGAACGTCCCCTACATCGTGGGCCTGGCGCAGGCGTTGGAGCTGGCCGTCGCCGGCCAGGCCGAGGAGAACGCCCGGCTGACCCGCTTGCGGGATAAGCTCATCACCGGCATACTGGAACGTGTCCCCCGCTCCCGCCTCACCGGTCACCCCACCCGGCGTCTGCCCAACAGCGCCAGTTTCGTCTTCGAGTACGTGGAAGGTGAGAGTATCCTGTTGCTCCTGGATAGCGAGGGCATCTGCGCCAGCTCCGGCTCCGCCTGCACCTCGGCCGAGGTGGAGCCGAGCCACGTGCTCACGGCAATGGGTATCCCCCGGGAGATGGCTCCCGGTAGCCTGCGCCTCACCCTGGGCCGTGAGAACACTGACACCGACGTGGACCGGGTGCTGGAGGTGCTACCGCCCATCGTCCAACACTTGCGCGATATGAGTCCGCTTTATCCAGGGTGAACTGCTGGGGTGACCCGCCGGCCACCGACTGCGGACCGCCAGGAAGATGGTCGTCATTCGTCGGCGGTCGGCGGTCAATACAGGAACGTAACGTGATCGGCGAACAATACGCCTACTTTGTGCTCCACAACCTGCGGTGCCGTCTGCTGGGGCACCGCATTCCGTTATTGGCGAGCTTCAAACTCACGTACCGCTGTAACCTGCGCTGCCGGGGTTGTCCCTTCTGGCGCCTGCCCCACGACGATGAACTGGACCTGGCCGGCGTCATCGCCACGTTGGACCGCCTGCACGACATGGGTGTCCGGCTGATCATCTTTGAAGGCGGCGAGCCGCTGCTCTGGCGTGACGCGGCCGGCCACACCGTCCAGGAGGTGGTGCGCGCGGCCCGGGAACGCTTTTTCTGCGTGGGGATGACCACCAACGGCGTTCTCCCCATCGCGCCCATCACCGACATCACCTGGGTCAGCCTGGACGGCCTGCGTGAGACCCACAATGCCAATCGCGGCCCCACGTTCGACCGGGTCATGGCGAATATCGCGGCGACGGCCCATCCCAGGCTCTACGTTAACATCACCATCAACCGTCTGAACTGGCAGGACATCCCCGATCTGGTCCGCCTGTTGGCCGCCAAACCTACGGTCAAGGGCATCACCATCCAGTTCTACTACCCCTATGAGGGCACTGAAGACCTGTGGCTGCCCCGGCCCGAACGTCACCAGGTTTTGGATGAACTGATCGCCCTGAAACGGCAGGGCTATCCCATCGCCTGCTCCAAGCCCAGCCTGGAGGCCCTCAAGGACAACACCTGGCGTTGCCACCCCTGGCTCATTGCCAGCGCCGGGCCGGACGGCCGCATCACTCACGGTTGCTACCTGGAGAACCGCACCGCAAACATCGCCTGCGACCGCTGTGGCTTTGCTGCCCACGCCGAGATCAGCCTGGCTTATGACGCCGGCCTGCGTAGCATCAACGCCGGGCGGCGCATCTTTGGGTTTCGGTGAAAGGGGGTATCCATGCGCCCTCCCCATATCGTCCTCATCGGCGCGGGCAGCGCGCTATTTGGCCCGGAGACACTGCGCGACATCCTGGTCTGCGAGGCTTTGCGCGGCAGTCGAGTCACTTTGGTGGACGTGCACGAGGAGCACCTGGCCCGGATCCACGCCTTCGGGCAGGCATTGAACCGGGCGGCCGGGGCCGGCTGCGAACTGCAAGCTACCACGGACCGCTGCCAGGCCCTCCCCGGGGCCGACTTTGTGATAGTCAGCGTGGCCGTGGAACGCGAGCGGCTGTGGAAGCTGGATTGGGAGGTCCCCCTCCGTCACGGGATACGCCACGTCCTGGGGGAGAACGGCGGGCCGGGTGGCCTCTCTCATGCCCTGCGCAACATCCCGCTGATGCTGGACATCTGCCGGGATATCGAGGCATTGGCCCCAAATGCCTGGCTCCTCAATTATACCAACCCGTTGAGTCGCCTCTGCCTGGCCGTGGCCCGGCACACACGGGTCAAATGCGTGGGCCTGTGCCACCAGATCGGCGAGGGCTATCGCGTGGTGAGCACCATCCTGGGCGTGCCGACCACGGAGCTACGCATCCGGGCCGCCGGCCTGAACCACTTTACCTGGATCACCGATCTGCGCTTCGCCGACGGGCGCGATGCGTACCCGGCCTTCCGCGAGCGACTGGCCGCCAGCGACCCGGCGTTCATGCCCCTGTCGCGCCGGCTGCACGACGTCTATGGCCTCTATCCGGCCGTGGGAGACAGGCACGCCGGCGAATACATCGGCGACGCCTGGCGGGAGGTGGGCCTGGCCGGGTATGAATTCGGCATGTACGAGAATTGGGTGGCCGGCGTGTGGGAGAGCATTGATGCTGTGTTGGCCGGTGATGAGGGTGAGGTGGGGACCTGGCTGAGCGAGGTCTCCGGCGAACGGGGGGTGCCCATCATCGCCGCCCTGTGGACCGGCGCGAACCAGTACGAGGAAGCCGTGAACGTGGTCAACAATGGCGCCATCGCCAATCTGCCACCAGGGGCCATCGTGGAGGTGCCGGTCGTGGTGGGTGGCGGGGACATCCGGCCGCTCTGTGTGGGCGCCTTGCCGACCGGCATCGCCGCCCTGTGCGCGCGCCAGGTGGCGATCCAGGAGTTGACGGTGGAGGCGGCGGTGACCGGGAGCCGCCGGGCCGCGCTCCAGGCATTGTGCCTGGACCCGGTGGTGCCGGACACGCCGACGGCCCAGGCCGTCCTGGACGAATTGCTGGCCGTTCACGCGCCCTATCTGCCGCAGTGGTTCTGAGCGCAGTTGGCCGCTCACAAAAACACGGCCGTGGCCTTTGCCACGGCCGTGCCATTGCTGAGGAGAACGGACCTGGGGTTATTTCTGGCCCAACATCCCGCCCAGGCCCTGAACCAGGCCGCCCAGGTCCCCGGCGGCCCCGGCGCCGCCCAACAACGCGTTAATCTGCCCGGCGACCGGGGCCGGCAGCCTGGCCTTGAGATAGCCGATCACCACTTCCACGGCCCTTCTCGACAGTTCCTCCGAAAGGCCCGTCTTTTGCGACACGAGCCTGACCAGTTCGTCCATCCGCTTCTCCTCTCTAGCTTCCCAGTTCCGATGTGCAATACGCGCAGCGCGTGGCCTTGATGGGAATGGCCGATAGACAATACGGGCATTCCCGGGTCGTCGGCTCGGCCGGTGGCGCCGGCTTCTCCCGCCGCAGCCGGTTGATCGTGCGAATGAGTAAGAACACCACCACGGCGACGATGAGGAAGCTGATGATCTGGTTAATGAACACGCCATAGTTGATCGTCACCGCACCAGCGGCCTTGGCATCGGCCAGGGAGGCATAGGGGCCGGCCGGCGTCCCGGCCCTCAACATGAAGAACTGGTTGGCGAAATCTATCCCGCCCAGCAGCAGGCCGATGGGCGGCATGAGGATATCGTTGACCAGGGACGTGACGATAGCCCCAAAGGCCGCGCCGATGATGATGCCGACGGCCATGTCCACCGCGTTCCCGCGCAGGGCGAATTCCTTGAACTCTTTGAGCATATGGTCCCCTCCGGTTCAGCTTACCTGCGGCCGCCCTTGAGTTCGTCCTGGAGCTTTTGCAGGGCTGCCCAATCCCCGGCGCCGGCCAGTCGGGCCTGCTCCGGCCAGGTAGTGGGGTCCGCGAGACGCTCCAGGCCAGCGTCCGTCAGGATCTGCTTCAGCCGTCCCACATCTGCGGCGGCGAGCTGGGCAAAGGTTGTGATGCCGGCGTTGGCGAGCAGGCCGGCGATCTTGGGACCGATCCCCTCGATGACCTTCAGATCGTCCGGCTCCGATGGCGGAGTGGGTTGGGGTGACGGTGGTGGCGCGGCCGGCACCGGCTGCTCCGGCGAGATGCGCAAGAAAAGCCACCAGATCAACAAGGCCAGCAAGATCAGCAAGATCATAGCGGCGATGATCCAGGCCCACGATGAGATGCCGGCCCAGCCGGACCCTTGCAGTGGGCTGGTAAAAGCCGCCAGAGCTGGACTGCTGGCCAATAGACCCATCAGCACATAGCGCTCTTTGGACATTTCTGCACCCTCCTTTGTGTTCCAAGGCGTGAAATATCACTGGTCACCTGGTCCAGAAGATAGCTCACATGGCAACACCTCCCCGTAATGTTCGTCGAGGGCGCAGACGCTGCCTGCGCTCTCGGCGTTCTCATTGGAACCTGGTTGGCAGCGCCCAAGAAGGGGACTTTTCCGGGCGGATCTGCGGCTCGCGCGTGGTGCCGGGCGGGTCTGTGATCCGCCGCTGAGTATCTCTGCGCATATCTATTGGGTGTAATCATGCTCGTCTATTCGGCAGTTATTTCGCCACGAATTGCACGAATTGGCACGAAAATAGGAGCGGAATTGGTGAAAATTCGTGTCATTCGTGGCTGAAAAGTAGGCAAACCGCTGGTGCGAGATAAGCGTAACTGCACCCATATCTATTCTACAGAATTATCATGCCTATGTCAATACTCGTCCGGTATCCCGTGCTGGCCTGTCCGGCCCACCCAGTCCGGCCTGGGCCGGGGGCTGGACTGGGTGGCAGGCAGGCCGGACTGGGTGGGCTGGGGGTCTGACCGGGTGACCGCCGCGTTGCGCGTGCCGCTGAAAACCTGGCTGAAGCCTCCTGTAGACCGCCTTTGAGCAGCCTGGCTGAGCAGCTACGGCATCAGGTGTTTATATCGGCTATGGACTTGCCAGGGAGTTGCCAGGGGTTGGATGAACGGGGTCAGGTCGCTCCAGGCGGCGGTCCGGCGGCGCTGGATGGCCCGGCGTTTGGCCCACATGCGGGGCAGGGCAGGCAGGCTGCGCAGCCGCCCGAGCAGGGGGTTGACGTCGCGCTGGAACAGGAGGGCAAAGAGAACCGCGCCCAGGTCGTAGGCCAGGATGGCCGGCAGGTAGGCCCACAGGGCTGGGCTGGGGTAGTTCTTGACGATGGTCCAGACCTTATTGCGACCCAGCAATTGCCTTTTGAACGGCGAGCCTTCCCGGCCGCTGGCGGAATGGACGTGATGTACCACGGCGTCCGGGACATACAGGCACCGCCAGCCGCGCAGCCGGGCGCGCCAGGCCAGGTCCACGTCCTCCAGGTACATAAAGAAATCCTCATCGAAAAAGCCGATGTCGTCCAGCATAGCCCGGCGGTAGAGGGCGGCGCCGGCGCAGGGGCCAAAGACCTCAATCGGGCCAGGTTCTCCGCCGTTGTTTGGCTCCCCTCCCTGGCGTTCCCAGGCCAGTCCGGCCCGGTCGAGGCAGATCCCGGCGGCGTTGATCATCTCTGGTCGGTCAGCGAAAAGCATTTTGGAGGCGCACATCCCGATCCGCGTATCTGTCTGCATCGCTCGCACCAGGGCTGCCAGCCAATCCGGACGAGTATATGCATCATTGTTCAGAGTGGCGACGAAAGTTCCAGCGGATTGCTGGATCCCGAGATTGCTGCCGGCGGCAAAGCCATTATTCGTATCGTTACAGATTAAGTTGAGGTGAGGGAAATTGCTGCCCACCCATTCAGCAGAGCCGTCATGCGACCCATTATCAACCACGATCACTTCGGTAGGGGTATAGGTCTGCTTGAGCACGGCAGGCAAGCACTGGGCCAGCAGTTCACGGCCGTTCCAGTTAGTGATCACAACAGAAACCAATTCAGGGGGCATGACAACGGTCCTGCGTTTCTACGAGATCGGAGCGATATGATGAGGTTCGAATGATACCGAGACCGCCCTAACGGGCGGTCTTCGGTCATCAGATTATGCTTGCTGTCGGTGTATGGGGTGAGTCGGGCCTAGTGTTTGATCACTACCGGGGTCTCGCTGGTCCATTCCGTATGGTTATACCCGTCATGGGCTTCGATCTGGATGTAATACGTGCCGGCGGGTATATTAGCGGTATACCAGGTGAAACAGTTGCCTTCTTGATCGCAGGGGGCGCAATAATTTCGCATCACCAGGGGCAGATAGACCGTATACGAATAGGTTTCGCCTGGCTGCACCTGCTCCTGAGTCATGGAGGGGCGTCTCACCTGACCGTTGGCAACAATACCGATCAAGGTCCGTTGATTTTGCCCGTCAACCGCATAGAGTTCCAGGGTCACATCGGTGGAATCGGGGTCGTTCAGCTCCCAGCGGATGTTGAATGCGGCATCGGCTTCGTCATTGGCGGTGAGCTTCACGTAGTCCAGATGGAAACGCATGGTTGAAGGCATCTCGTCCACGTCGAAACGGAACCAGGTCCATTGACCATCGGTCCAATGATAACGGCTGATAGACTCTATACTCGCGGTTTGCAAGTCCAGCGTGTAGGTACGCCAGCCTTCGTAGATGACCACATCGTCCAGGATGCCCGGCTCCCATGGTGTGTTGTAGAAATACACCCGATGTACCCAGCCAGTGCCGATGTCCTGGGTGCCTTCCAGATACATGCGGAATGTGTAGTACCGATACTTGTGTGTATCAATCGGCTTGGGCGTGTTTAGCCGAAGCTGGGGATCATTGCCTGTGGTAATGGCATTGAAGATGCCACCGGCGTATTCATAGCTCGCGATGTCATACATCCAGGTGATATCGCCAGGGTCGTTCATATCCCATGGGTTGCCTGCCTCCACGGTAGCATAATCTGGGCCAGAGGTCATGCTGGGGGCAGTGATGGCAACGACGGGGGGATGATTGATGCCCAAAGAACCAGGACTGGCAGCTTGCGCCCCGCCACTGAGTTGAGCAAAGACGTAATAATTTCCTGGCGCCAGGCACGGAGTCCAGGTATAGGAACCTTGGGTAGCCGGTATGCCTGTAGCGAAGAGTTGCTTGTGGCTACCGTTTCGGTCTGTGTCGTAATACAGGGATACTATTTCACTCCCGGCCCCTATGGCGCTCCATCGAATGTCATACGTGGGGGCGGTGCTGGGATCGATAAGTTGCACCCAATCCAGCTTCACGGTCACACCGATGCTTTTGTTCAGCGGATCGATCCGAAACCCCCTGATAGTGCCTGCCCAGTTCGTATCACCGGCAATGCGGCCGACGGTCGCCAGGTTAATATCGTAGATGTACCAGCCAGCGCGCAACGGCAGAAAAGATGAGGCGCCATACCCGGTGCCATCGAATCTTCCGTGGACATACCAGAATATTTGGAGGAACTCGTCTGGGCGCGCACTGCTCAAATACATGCGGAAGACCAGCCGGGTATAGCGTGTGGCGTCAATGGGGTACTGTGCCCCGGTATGGCCCAACATTTGGCTACCGGGAATGCCCGGCTCCATGATCCAGATGTTGGGATCCGTAGTGGTGGTGATCCCGCTCATGAAGCCATTGCTGACTACCAGATCCCTGAAACCGCTTTCCCGGGTATCTTCAAAGAAGATATCAGTGGGCTGATCCATGTCCCACGGGTCCCCGATGACTTCAGTGGCAAAGTCCCGACTGGCTGGTATGGTGTCATTGTCAGGCGTTAGTAGAGAGATCGTCCCTGTCCGGAATGGCTGCGCCTGCACGACCGGGATAGACAGTACCAGCAGCAAAAGCAATACCAATATACCTGGTAGCCGATAACGGCGCATTTGTACATTCATTGTTCACCCCTCCAGATAACCGCACCCCGCCTGTTTCCCCCATCCTTTCCTTCTAAGCAAAGTGTATCACCGCAATGGGTGGGCGTCAATGGTCAATCAGTACTATTTTCGGTGCGAAAATAGAACTACCGAGGTTATCTTTCTGGTGCCAATAAAAAAGAACACAACAAGGATTCTCCTTGCTGTGTTCATCTCATTTCCCAGTCTCATCGGAGATACTGGAGGGCCTTCTTGACCAGTGCAACTGGCCCCTCTGTTGTCAGCGTCAGGAATATCTTTTTCCACATAGACCTACTGCCGGTTTGCTCGTCAATGAACCGCTGCTGCTCTGGCGCCGGGATGGCGGGCAGGTTCTTGATCCAGGAGCGATCCGCCAGGCGCGCCGGGTCCGTGTATTTGGAGAACGGCCGCAGGCCCGTGAAATACGCAGCTATCTCTGGATACTGTTGGCAACCCTCGACCTTTGCCCACAACATCAGGTTGTCCGGAGCTGCCAGGTCGTTAGGGTCCGGATAGCGAGATTGCAGGGCCGGGGTACGTTGGTAGACACTCAGAATAACGGGGGGGATGATCGTGTCGCCAGGATTGGGTTGCTTGATCCCCAGGAAGTAATCGCCGGCTGCGACCTTGAACGCTGTATCCGGTGCGAATTTGGCGTCATAGCGGCGGATCGGGTAGCTCAAGAGCATACGGATGGTGCTGGCAAATTGGGCCTCGACCGGTGTCTCGGCCTTGAAGAGAGATAGGTAGGTCTCCAGAAAAGACTGCATGGCAAACGAGGGCATCTGGTAAGGAGCCACGCCGGCCCTCAGCTCTGTGAATTGGGAGAACAATTGCCGCAAGCCATCCACTGAGGCATTAAAATAATGGTGCGGATAGCCGTGATATGGAAACACAAAGTTGCTCTCCGCGTACACGTATCCGCCGGTCTTCAACGCATCATAGATTTCCTTGGCGGCTACGAATGGCTGACGCAGATGCTCAAATACGGCCAATGCGAAGATGAAGGTGATACTGGCCGGTCGAAAGGGCAAGGCATGTAGGTCACCCACCACATCCACATAGGGGGTTAGCTTGATGTCCATGCGGATGATACAAGGGTCATCCAGAGTCATGTCGCCACAGCCGGCATCAACGATGACCTGATCGTCGGTTAAGGATTGCATGATCATCCGGTGTATCCAGGGATCGTAACCCCTTCTCAAGGTTAACTCGCCCTCGTGCTGAATGCGCGAGTGCTCCCAACCGGGCAACAACACTGGGACGCCGTTTACGATGGGATACCTCCTGGCACACTGGATACAATGCAGATATTCACCGATCACATGGAGGTCTGTTTTGCAGATAGGACAAGCCAGTATATCGTAGAGGCTCATACTTTCAGTTGTTCCCTAAAAATTGAACAGATCCGTGATACCAAAGAGCCGGGCCAGTTCCATCTGGGTATGCTCGTAGTTGGCGTCGGCGTAGTTGGCCTGGAAGGGTGCGCCAAAGAGCTGGAAGATCTCGGCATCGGGCCGACGCCGGGCCGCCTGGACACGCGCTC
>Ga0209101_1001359_pt1 | contig 18217 bp, 10 predicted proteins | sample ConPoolayeCmetaG_FD_185481 | JGI IMG/M metagenome (GOLD analysis project Ga0209101, IMG submission 185481) | Hot spring microbial mat communities from California, USA to study Microbial Dark Matter (Phase II) - Cone Pool mat layer C metaG... ...
GAGATTGTTACCGTAGTCGAACGTGACCGCGCCGCGCCGCTGGAGCTCGAGCATCCCCCGCATGTGGTCGGCCATCGTGCGGAACGACGCCTTCAAATACTGCTCCGGATTGCTCCGCCGCAACGCCAGGGCCTGCTCGTACGTCATCCCGTTCGGCACGTAGCCGTTCAGCGGGTCGTGGGCGGAGGTCTGGTCGGTAAGCACGTCCGGGGTGATATCGCGGTCGATGAGAATCTGGAGCAGTTCGGCGGCGTTGCCCAGCCAGCCGACGGATAGCGGCGTGCCGCTTTTCTTGGCGTCCAGCACCCATTTCAGCGCTTCGTCGATGTCGGCGGTCATCTTGTCGAGGTAACGCGTCGCGAGACGTCGCTCGATGCGATGGCGGTCTACCTCGGCGATCAGGCAGGCGGCCTCATTGAACGTGGCTGCCAGCGGTTGGGCTCCGCCCATGCCGCCCAGGCCGCCGCTGACCACGAGCTTTCCTTTCAGCGAGCCGCCGAAGTGCTTCCGAGCGGCGGCGGCGAAGGTCTCGTAGGTGCCCTGGAGGATGCCCTGGGTGCCGATATAGATCCAACTGCCGGCGGTCATCTGCCCGTACATGGTCAGGCCGAGCGCTTCCAGTCGGCGAAACTCCTCCCAGGTGGCCCACTTCGGGACCAGCATGGCGTTGCTGATGAGCACGCGCGGGGCGTCGGGGTGGGTCTTGATGACGCCGACCGCCCGGCCGGACTGCACGAGCATCGTCTCGTCGTTTTCGAGCCGCCGCAGCGTGGCAACGATGCGGTCGAAGTCAGCCCAGCTCCGGGCCGCCTTGCCGCTGCCGCCATAGACGATCAGCTCGTCGGGCTTTTCGGCCACGTCGGGGTCGAGGTTGTTCATCAACATGCGCAGGGCGGCTTCCTGCTGCCACCCCTTGCACGACAAAGCAATGCCGCGCGGAGCGCGGACGGTGCGAATGGAGCTTGAGGTGGGAGTCATGATGGTTCCAAGATTTGCGCCGGTTTCTGTTCCAGATGCTGAACCTTGTCCCGCACGAGGCCCCACAGGGTGTCCAGATAGATGCCGAAGTACTGGTGGATCAGCATGTCGCGAAGCCCGGCGAGACGAGCAGAGAGTATTTCAGGGTGTTTCTGCGGCATGGCGTGCGGGATTCGCTTGGCCGCTTCGCCGACGACTTCGAGATTGCGCGCGACGGCGTCGAGTGTCTTTTCGTCGTCCAGGGATTGTTTTCCCAGCCCGCCGACGTAGCGCCGGATCTTCCGCGCCGCCTCCAGCATGTTGCACAGGTAGATGCTATAGTCCCGGGGCATTGACGGCGTCTCTCATAATCGCCTCGCGTAACGACGGGCGGACCGCGTCGGCCAGCACCACGTCCACCGGGCAGTCGACGTTGACTCCAAGAGTTCTTTCACGTCCATATAGGCGTCGAAGGTCTTACGCTCGAGGTCCACCAAGAAGTCCAGGTCGCTGCCGGCGTTTTCGTCACCGCGCGAACGCGATCCGAAAAGCGCCAGCCGCTGCACGCCCAGACGTCGCAGCAGGTCACGCTGCTGAGCGGGGGACTGGAGAACATGCTCTGTGCTGCGTACCATCGCCGGGCTCCGTCGGCCAGCTCGAGTCATTTTACTTGACGGGCCAGGATTTCGCAGCCCCGCACAAACGATGGGGGGAGGGTGCTGCCGCCGCGGGTTAGGCACCCGGTCACGGATTCGCCCCCAACTCCCGGAGGGTGCTAAGCCGACCCTCATCTTGTGAAGGGCCTAGGTCCTGGGCAAGTCCTTCCCAGGCGCCGAGCGCGGCGGATTCAGTCCTCAGTCGATTGACGCAGATCAAGCCGTGGTCGAGCAGGGCCCATACAATGGCAGGAGAAAGGAATACGGGCCGTAGTTCTGGCCGCGCTGCCAATGCCATGAGCGAACTAATCGATAATCGCCGAAGACGCATCGCCACACTGAAGGAAATCATCAAGCAGCTTCACCGCGGCGTGGATCCGGCGCACGTTCGTCAGCAGCTCGTTGAGCTGGTTAAGACGGCTGATGCCGGTGAGATCGCTGCCATGGAGCAGGAGATTCTGGCCGAGGGCGTTCCGCTTGACGAAATCAAGTCCATGTGCGACTTGCATGCCCAGGTGGTGCGGGACGTGCTTGAGCAGAAGCAGGTCGAGGTGCCGCCGGGGCACCCGGCAGATACACTGCGTCGGGAAAACGCAGCGCTGCGGGCGGCGTGCGACCGCCTGGAGGCGGCCATGCAGGCAGTGCGCGTCCTTCCACCGGATGGCCCGGCGGGCGAGGCCCTGTTGGCGTGGCGACAGGCGCTCAATGACTTGATGGACGTGGATAAGCACTATCGTCGCAAGGAAGACCTTTTCTTTTCGGTTCTGGAGCGGCACGGGATCAGCGGTCCGTCGAAAGTGATGTGGGCGGTGCACGACGAGGCACGCAAGCGATTGAAAGCCCTGGATGAAGCACTGCAAGCCAGCCAGGCGACGGCTGGAGAGTTTGCGGTGGTGGCCGATCACATCGGCGCCGAGGTTCTGACGATCATACGCGGCATGATCAGCAAGGAGGAGGACATTCTCCTGCCGATGATGATGCAGACCCTCACCGAGGAGGAGTGGGGCGAGATCTGGTTGCAATCTCCGCGCTATGGTTGGTGTCTGGTGGAGCCGCGCAGCGGGTACCGGCCGCCGCAGCCGCAGCTTCGCCAGGACACGGTCGAGGTGCCAGCCGATCGCGCCATCACCTTCCCAACCGGGCAGCTCGACTTCGGCCAACTGCGCGGCATTTTCCGGGCCTTGCCGGTGGATCTGACCTTCGTGGACGCGGATGATCGCGTGCGGTTCTTCTCCGAAGGTGAGCGTATTTTTGCTCGCAGCAAGGCCATCCTGGGACGCAAAGTTCAGCATTGCCATCCCCCTAAAAGCGCTCACATAGTCGATCAAATCATCAGCGATTTTCGCAGCGGCCGGCAGAACGTGGCCGAATTCTGGATCGATCTGCATGGCCAGTTCGTGCACATCCGCTACTTCGCCGTCCGCGATGATAGCGGTGCATATCTTGGCACCCTGGAAGTGACTCAAGACCTGACGAGATTGCGGGCGTTGCAGGGCGAACGCCGACTGTTGCAATACGATACGGCGGGGCAGAAAACATGAGCGACGACAGGCCCGAAATCACTGGCAATCTGAAGGTCGGCGCGCTTCTGGCAGCCTACCCGGAGCTGGAATCTGTTCTGGTCGACCTGGCGCCGCCATTTCGCCGATTGCGCAATCCGGTGCTGCGCCGGACGGTTGCCCAGGTTACCACGCTGTCACAGGCAGCCCGTGTGGCCGGCGTACCCGTCGGGCAGCTCATACAGACGCTGCGGCAGGCGGCGGGACAGACGGCCACTCCGGCGGCGCAGGCGACGGGGCCGCCATCGACAGAACCGGTTCCCGACTGGGTGCGCCGTGGCGTGCCGGCGGCCGTGGTCAATGCCGACGAGGTATTGGCGACCGGAGACCACCCATTGACGCTGGTTCGCGAGCATCTCAGGAGTCTGGCTGCCGACCAAGTGCTGATCATCGAAGGCAGCTTTCGCCCCGAGCCGCTGACCGACCTGCTGCGCGGGCAGGGGTACGCCATCCATGTCCAGGAATCCGGCCCCGCCTCGTTCCGCACCTTCGTTGGCCGGCAGCCTCAGTTCGGGCCGTAGTAAGAGGGGGCACAACGTCCCCAGAGCCTCACGTCAGGCCTGCCCGGAAGATCCGCCGTCTCTTACCGCGAGCTACGTCCTAGCCACAATCCCCGTGCGAGGCCGCCCGGGTTCCCGTCAACGCCCCCAGACACCGGTCGAATGCCGGCTTGGTGGGTTCGCGACCCGGTGGTGCAGCAGCAACCGACAATCAGCCGTCGATATCGATCGGGACGCGCAAAACCTCCTCGCGACTGGCGCGCTCGCGGAAGCGCAGGTAACCGACCGGCCGCTGGCCGTCGGGGATATCTTTCAGCTCGGCTGTTGCCGCGTATTCGATAACCACCGGAATATTCGGCAGAAAATCGAAATTGCCTTCGCCGTTCTGCGTAACGTTCAGCCCCACTGGGGCAGCCAGCAAGGAATCGATTTGCACGGTGATGGGCGTCTCGCGCTTATCATCGGCGACTGCGAACCCGGCATGGATGACGACCGTGAGCGACTTCTTGCCCTGGGTGTCCAGGGTCGCCTCGAAGAGTCGTGTTTCGAAGGCCGACTGATGGATCGCTTCTCCGTCGCCATCCTTAACGATGACGGCGATATCGGTCGTCGTGGCGTAATCTTCCGGCGTCATCTCCAGTCGCAACCGCAGCCGGTTGAAGCGCCCGTCCAGATTCAGCGTGTAGGTGAGGTCGTCCTTCAGACCCTTGAACTTGGCGTCCTTATGAAGCCGGAAACCTTCGATCTGACCTTCGCCAGTGGCTCGCACGGGTTTCTCGAAGAGGTTGGTGATCGTCAGCTCGCCACTGGGCTTGCTGGCGCCGCCTTCGGTGATGCGCGGCGGGTCGGCATGCAAGCCGAAGAACTGCACTCTCAGTTCGTAGGGCCACTGCTTGTCCGGTCGATCGGCGATGACGGGGATTTCCCACACGCCTGGGCGCAGTTCCTGAGAAATCGTCCATTCCACCTCGCGCCGTCCGGTATCGGTGTCGAGGCGTTTGGTGCTGCCGGACAACTGATGACCGGCGGGGTCGAAAATACCGTCCACCATCGCCTTGGAGGTCTGGTCCATGGGTGCCGAGAGCACGACCCGCATCGTGGCAGCTCCTGGCGGAGTAACGACGAAGTAGCGCTCCGGCGTCCAGCCGCGTGCCGTCCGGTCCTTGAAGTGTTTGGTGAAATTCTCCTCGGCGCCGAAGCGGAATGGCACGATCACGGTATTCAACAGTCGTATCGCCACCAGACCATCGGCCAGGGCTTCGACCACACCGACGTAGATTCCCGGCTCGGTAAGCTGTTGAGCCCGGTACTCGACGAACACCCGCGCTTCCTGTGCGCTGCGCAGATAGAACGTCTCCTGTGGCACGCGCAGCCAGGGGACGTTGCACCGCAGCTCGAATTTGCGCGTGAAGGCTGTCCGCACGGTAGCGTCGGCGGTCGGGCCGAAGACCGGGGTGATGCTGAAAGCCTGCCGGTCTTCACTGGGGAACCAGGTGCCGCGCCAGTAGGCAGCGCGAGCCTTGCCTTTGTAGCCCTGTGGGCAAGGCGTGGATATCTCGTAGTTGATTACCGGATCGTCCGCCGACTGTGCTACGATTTCTTCCAGCAGCGCGGCGGCTTTGGGAAGGTCTGGAACGCCATAGCCGTAGTCCAGCGGCGTGAAGCCCGCCAAGGGCTGCGCCGACAGACACAACGCCCGGCGGACGTCCCAGGCGCGCACTTTGACCTGCGGGTTCTTCTGACGCAGGTAGCTGATCAGATCGGCGCACAAACCGGCGGCGTAAGGGCTGGCCATACTGGTGCCGGACCAGAAATCTCCGCGACGGACCCAGCGCGGCACGGTCGAGGTCGCCCAGCCCGGCGTGACGATGTCCGGCTTGTCCAACTCCCCACCGCGTGAGCTGAAGGGCGTCACGACCGCCGTCTCCAGGCTGAAGCCGGCCACGTCACGGGCGCTGTCGGCGGCCATCAGGGCCCCGACGGTGATCGCGTGGGTGGCGGCAGCAGGCGTGCCGACGGTGGAGAGCCCGGGGCCGGCATTGCCCGCCGAGGTGCAGAAGACCATGTAGGGGTTGGCCGCCAGGACCTCGTTCACCACATCGTCGATGTCCGAGTGTCCCTCGATTTCCGACTCCACGCCGAACGACAGATTGCACACCACCGGGACGCCGTGCTCCTGGGCATAGCGGGCGGCGTAGCGCAGCGCCTTGCGCTTGCTCTCAGTGACGCTGATGCCGCCCAGCCAGCCGCAGCCGATCTTCAGGCTCATGACCTTCGCACCCGGCGCCACGCCGTTGAAGCCGTCCTGATTGTTGATGCGGTAACCGGCGGCGATGCCGGCGACGTGCGTGCCGTGCGCTCCGTTGTCGAAATGGAAGACCACCTTGGCTTGTCGCAAGAAGATGTTGACGGCGAAGGTCAGGGGGACGATCTGCTGTTCAGGCTTGTCACGGCGAAAGGTGAAGGTGTCGAAATTGAGGCGGTAGTTCTTCAGCGGCTTTTCGTCGGCGAAACTGCGATTCAGGTTGGTATCCACATAACAAATGGCCTGGTCGTCGCCGTCCCCCGCCAGCGCCGTCACCAGCACGGGGAATTCGTCGTCGGTCGTCTCGTTGCCGTTCAGGTCAGCTTGGTCGGCGTTGACGAACTTCTTCTCTTTGAACAGGCCGAACCACCAGCGACGTTCCTCGCCGGTTGGAGCGGCCGGCAGGGTGGGAGGTTGGTATTCAATCGGCGCGCCGTCCTCATCGGGACGTACCAGTTTGCCAGTAGTCGCGTCCAGTCGGATCCACTCCAGCTCGACATCGCCGTCGCCCGTGAAGTCCTGCACGTCGATGACCTTTACCTCTCCGTCCGGAGTATGGGTCAGGCCGGGGATCGACGGATCGACGCCCGTATCTAGCACCGCGATGACCACTCCGCGGCCATCGGCCTTGGGGTTGCTTGCCAGAAAGCGGTCCACGCCGCAGGTGGACAGCGACAACTGTGTCCAAGTCGGCTCGACCTGGGCGAGGGTGGACGGCACACACAAAGCGACAATGAGCCATAGCGAGCGCCGATGCATCGGTCTGACCTCCAGCCCCCCGATACTTCCAGATTTCGCAGAGCACAATCTAATCTCGCTGTTGCGGAATGCCAAACCAGGCTTCGCGGCAGGCGACCGAGTTATGGCACTTCGGCATCGGATGCCGCCGCCTGCCAACACTTTCAGATCACTTCTGCCTTGAGCGGGCGGTTCATCAGGTCGGTAATGGCTACCAAAGGCGCCTTGCCTTCGAATAGCACCTCGTAGACGGCGCGGGTGATCGGCATTTCCACGCCATAGCGCTCGGCCAGCCTCAGCACGGCCTTGGTGGTGGGAATCCCCTCGATGACGGCGGTGCTTTCGGCAATGACCTGCTCGACGGGAACGCCCTCGCCGATGCGCTGGCCGGCGGAGCGATTGCGGCCATGCGGCGAGACGCTGGTGGTGATCAGGTCGCCGACCCCCGCCAGCCCGCCGAAGGTTTCGGCGCGTGCGCCCAATGCCACTCCCAGACGGGTGATTTCCACCAGACCGCGCGTGACCAACGCTGCCTTGGCGTTGTCGCCGGCGCGCAGTCCGTCGAGAATGCCCGCGGCCAGAGCGATGACGTTCTTGAGTGCGCCGGCCAGCTCCACCCCCGCCACGTCGGGACTGGTGTAGACGCGGAACCAGGAGGTGCTGACCGTCTGCTGCACCAGCGCGGCTACGTCGGGTTGCCGGCACGCTACTACTGCCGTGGCTGGCAGGCAGCGCGCCAGCTCGCGGGCGATGTTCGGCCCGGACAGGACGGCCACCGGGTTGTCGCCGACGTGCGCCCCGATGATCTCGCTTGGTCGGCTGGTCGTGCTGACTTCGATGCCCTTGGTAACGCTGACGATGGGTACTTGCGGCGGCAGATGGTCGGTCAGCTTTTCCCACACGCCGCGCAGGTACTGGCAGGGAATGGCCGAGACCACCAAGTCGGTGGCGGCGAAAGCGGCCGGGGCGCTGTTGGTCGGTCGCACGCGTGACGACAGGCGCACACCCGGCAGATAGCGGGTGTTCTCGCGCTTCCGGAAGATCTCGGCGACGGGTTCGCAGTCACGGGCCAGCAGTGCCACATTGACCCCGTTGCCAGCCAGTATCTGGGCCATGACCGTGCCCATGGCCCCGATTCCCACGACGGTGGCCTTCTCGACCATGAAAAGCTCTCCGGCGGTGTGGCCGCCCATCTCGGCGGAAGTCCAGCATTCTACGCGCGGTCGCCCCTTATGTCCGCCAGCCGATGAGTCGCGGTGGTCATGTGACCTCCAAGCAGATCGGCAGTCAGCGGGCGGGGAGCGACCGTGACGATGCGGCGGGCCAGCAAGAAGACCAGCGCAGCGTGCGTGACCGGGCGGTTGAACACTGCCGCCGCCGCCTGCGCATAGACGCGCAATTGCACTTGGTAGCCAGCCAGTCGCTGTTCCCATCGCTCGGTGCTGCTTGCCCGATCGGTCTTGTAATCGAGAATCACCAGCCCGTCGGGGGTCTCGATCAGGCAATCGATGATGCCGCGGATGATGGTGTGCTCGCCGTCGCCGACCGGCAGGGCATACACGAACGGGACTTCGCGGCGCGCCGCGTGGCACTGGGTGGCCAGCAGGCGTCCTTCGGACGTTCCGGCGAACCAGACGACTTCGTCAATCGGCACCAGCGCGCCTTGCTCAGGAGTGAGTTGACCAGATGCCACCTGGGCCTGGACTTGCGCAGTCACCTCCGCCGCGCTGCCCAGATGCCGGCAATCGGCATGCTCCAGAAAGCGATGGCAGACCACCCCCAGCGTTCGTCCGTCGATGCGATTGTCGTCAGCGGCGAACGTTGGAGTCGGCAAGCGGTAGACTTCGCTGTCGAGTACTCGCGGCTGATCAGCGCCGCTTTCGCGCAGGGCCAGCTCTTTGGCCGCGTTGACCGACAAAGCGGCGGGATAATCGGCCCAGACGCTGGCCACATCGGTACGGACCAGTTGTACGCCGCGCTCGACCCAGTTCTGGTCCGCTACCGACCACTCGCCGACGGAGGTTGCCGGGCCAGTAGCCAGGCGGCCGGGGCGTGAAACCACCAGATCGGTGGCGGCGTGCGTGACGATTTGCAAGCGCTGCGCCGGCTGCCGCGCCGCTGCCATCAACAGCCACTCCAGGCGGTTGTCCACGTTCAGACGCGAGATGAGCGGCAGGGTGGGCAGGTGTGCGAACATTGTCCGGGTCTGGTCCCATTGGCCGGGGCGGATGTGCCCGGTGATGAGCAGCAGCTCGCGGGCCCGGGTGGCAGCGACGTAGAGCAGGCGCAATTCCTCGGCCAGCTCGCGGCGTGCCAGGTGTCCTCGGATGACTTGATGACGTGCGCTGGTGAGGATCGCGCGGCGCGAATAGTCGGCGAAGCGCAGTCCCAACCCCAGTCGCTCGTCACATTGCAGCGCTTCGTTTTGGCGCTGGCGATTGAAGCGCGTGCCGGCGCCGAGCAGGAACACGACCGGGAACTCCAGGCCCTTGGCCCCGTGAATTGTCATGATGCGGACGAGGTCGTCCTGTCCGGCAGCCAGGGCGGTCGGGTAGAGTTCCTGTCGGGCTAATTCTTCCAGGTATTCGACAAAGCCGTCGGCACTCGTTCCGCCCCCGCGGCTGAACTGGAGGGCGAAGGTCTGCAAAGCCCGCAACAGGGCCACGCGCTGCTCACCGCCACGCAGCCCGCGTGTCAACAGGACCAACCCGGTCTCCGTCAGGATGCGACGCAGAAGGCTGGGCAGGTCCTCTTCGCGTGCCGCTTCAGCCCAGCGGTCCAGTTGGTTCAAAGCTGCTTCCAGACGCGCGGCCAGCGATTGACGCGGTTGCTGCCGACAGTAGTTCCTGACGGCCACGTACAAATCGGCGTGCGGGTGCGGACAGGCGGCCCGGACAGCACGCAGTTCGGCTTCGGTCAGCGCGGCCAAGGGACTGCGCAGGTAGGCCGCCAGAGGCACGTCCTGTCGCCGGTTCACCAGCAATCGCAGAACGTTGCAGATGTCCTGGACTTCGACTGCTTCCAACAGCGATTCGCGCGCCCCGGCCAGGCACGGCACACCATTGAGACGCAGCACACGGGCGACCTGACCGGCCGTTTGCACGGCTGATCGCAGCAGTATCACGATGTCGTTCAGTCGCAGCGGGCGCAACCCGACGGTTCCATCCGGCTGACGCTCGGGGATCTGCACACCGGCTTGCAGCAAGCTGCGGATTTGGTCGGCGGCCAGTTGCGCCTCCCGTTCGATGCGCTCCACCTGTAGCACTTCTTCGCCGTCATCGCTTGCGGCGGCATCCTCTCGCGTATCGTGTTCGATGAGGTGCAATTGAACCCGCGGCGAGGCGTCAAGGGTTGGGTTGCGGATCTCGCTTGATGCCCGGCCGGCCCGCAGGCGTTGCTGCGGTCCGTACTCGGTGCCGCCCAGTTCCGGGTCGAACAACTCGGCAAACACGTCGTTCAGCGCGGCCAAGAGGTCGGCCTGACTGCGAAAGTTGTCGGACAGGTATTCGACACGACCCTCTTCGCGGCCGGTCAGGAACGCCTCAGCCTGTTCAACGAACAGCCGCGGCTCGGCTTCGCGGAAGCCGTAAATGCTCTGCTTGACATCCCCGACCATGAAGCAATTGCTGCGACCGCGGCCGCGGCGTGTCACCAGCCGGAGAATCTCCACCTGCACCGCGCTGGTGTCCTGGTATTCATCGACCAGAATGTGCTCGTAGCGGCCTTGCAGCCGGCGCGCGATGTCCGTCGGTTCGCGGTGCGGACCGCCGCTGGGGCGACCGAGCAGGTCCAGCGCCAGCCGCAGCACATCTCCGAACTCGTAGGTCGCCTGGGTCTGTTTGACGGCCTGCAACATTTGCTGGTAGCGGGCTTCCAGGTCCAGCAGCGTGCCCAGCAGGTCGCGGGTGGCGGCGGCGTGCTGCACTATGCCGGCGACCGTTGCCGGGGACCAAGTCTTTTTCAGTCGCAGCTCCAGCCAGCGCTGCCGCACGTCGGCCACGGTCGGCGTCAGCCCGCCGTTACGTCGTCCGCGACCCACTGGTCCGATGTTGAAGGCATCGATATCCGCCACGACCTCGTCCAGTCGGTCGGCGGCCTTGAGGCGCTCGCCCCAATCGGCCAGCGCCGTTACGTACGGCTGCAACAAGGCTACCTCATCAGCGGACAGCCTGGTCAGCAGAACCTGGAGCTGATCGTGCTGAAAACGACATTCCTCCTGCAAGGCCGCCGACAATACCGCCGCCGCGTCATCGCTTGCGCATTCCGCGCGGCGTTGTGCGAACCAGGCCTGCGGATCGACCAGTTGGTCGCGAAAGGCGTTCAGACGCGCGACAAGCTGCCGCAGGAAGGTGTCGTCGGGGACTGCCGCACAGGCGATCCAGCGGCGTGCCGCCTGGGCCAGCGGCGTGGCGTCCTGGTGTACCCAGGTCAGCAGTTCGTCCAACACTCGGCCGCGCAGCAGGTGCGCATCTTCTTCGCTCAGGGTTGTGAAGACCGGGTCCACGCCCGCCTCGGCGAAGTGTTCACGCACAATGCGTCCGCACCAAGCGTCAATCGTGCCGATGTCGGCGGCGCCGACCAATAGTTCCTGACGCCGCAGGTGCTCGCGCAGCGTCGCGTCGGTCGCCCGGTCGGCCTGCTCGCGCAACATGCGAGCCACCCGCAGACGCAGCTCAGCGGCTGCTGCCCGCGTGAACGTCACCACCAGCAGACGCTCCACTCCGCAGGGACGTTGTGGATCTGCTACCAAGGCCGCGCAGCGCCGCGCCAGGACCTCGGTCTTGCCGGCGCCTGCCGATGCCGATACCAGCAGGCTGCTCCCACGATGTTCGATGGCGCGCCGTTGACTTTCGGTAAGTCTCACGACTGTCCCTCCGGCGCGGGCGGGGCGGCCGGGCTGCCGTCGGTCGGGGGGTCCGGCGCTGCTCCGTCTTCCGGCGTTTGGCCAACGGTGCCGGCCGCGCGTGGCAAGACGACTTCGGCGGCGCGGGGTCGGTTATAGAAGGCATCGAAGCGGCAAACGGCGGCGAAGTCGCAATGGCGACATGCCAAGGTACGCTTTTCCACCAGCGGCGCTATGGCAATGTCACCGCGGGAGATTCCTTCGGCGGCCACAATGACGGTGCGCTCGGCCACGCGTAGCAATTCGGTCAGCTCGGTGGCGCTGACGACGTCGCTGCGTGTGTCGAAGCCACCGTCTTTTTTCAAGCGAAGCTGGGCGACCGGCGACCATTCCGACCCCAGCTGACGGTCGAGCAGGTGGGCCGCCTCCTGAGTCACCAAGCCGCGCGGTCGGTAGAGGAGCATTGTTTGTTCCGGCTCCTGTGCGGCGCGGGCCCTCTCGAGCGCAGTCAGGTCGGGATAGAGGGGCATGAGAAACACACCGACCGGCTGAACCGGCGCAGCGCCCGTCCGCGCACTGCCGCGTGACGACCGGTCGCCCAACGCCTGGTCCAAGGCCAGCAAGTAAAGCAGCAGTTGCAGGCGGTCGCTGGTGAGATAGGGGGCGCGCAGACTGTGTGTCCGCGAACTCTTGTAGTCGTAAACCAACAACAATGTCCGGCCATTGCTGAGGGCCGCATCCACCCGGTCGATCCGGCCGCGCAGCCATACCTGCCGGCCGTCAGCCAATTGCAGGCGTAGAGCTGGCAGAGTGCCGCCGTGGCCGGCCGGGTCGAACTGCTGCTCGCAGTACAGCGGTTCGAACCGGCCGCGCTGCCAGCGTGCCGCCTGCACCCGGACCAGTTCGCTCAGCCGAGCGACCAGCACCTCGGTCAGGAGCGGCAAATCAGGGCGCCGGCGCTGGTAATCACCCGGCAGACGCCGGCGAAAGTCGGCTACCGCGGTATCCAAGAGCGTCTGCCAGCGCTGCGTCGGAACGGCCTGAATTCCGCCGGCGGCCACTGCTTGGGCGGTGACCGCCGCCAACAGCTCGTGAGCCACGCTGCCCAGATCCCAGCGTCGTGGTCGTGGTCCGCGCGCCGCCTCCAGTCGCAGACCATAGCGCGCGAAGTGCTTGAAGGGGCACTGCAAATAGGTTTCCACTTCCGATGGCGATGCCTGCCAGACCAGATCGACCGGGCCGTCGGCCGGCTGTCGATAATTGCCGATCGGCCTCGGCTGATTGTCGTAGCGCAGCCCGCGCAGACACCAATCGAGCTGGTTCCCCAAGCGCGGTTCGGCGCGCAGGCGTTCGATCAGGCGCTCATAGCGGCGTAGAGTCTCAGAAGCCCGCGCGTTTTGCCGCTGGCGCAGGTAGCCCCAGGCCGCTTCGGCGACCGTACACGGCGGCGCATCCGACCGTTCGGCTTCCACGGGCACGTCCGGCAGTATGCGGCGCACATCCGCCAGCAAGGGCGACGGCAACAACTCGCCGCCGTCCGCGCCGACGGTGGCGTAGCTGATCGTCAGACTGTGCGACGGGCGCGTCAGGGCGATGTAGGCCAGTAATCGCTCAGCCAGGACGTCTTCATGCCGCCTGGCGGGCGCCGACAGTCCCGCGGCGCCGAGAAGCTCCCGCTCGCTGGCGCTCAGCAAGAGGTCGTCCGCCGGACGGGCTGGGAAAATACCCTCGTTGAAGGCCAGCACCCAGGCGTGCTTGATGTCCGGATGTCGGCTGCGCTCGATCGAGGCCACGAGTACCTGATCAATCGCCGGCGGCGCTACGCCGAGCGTCAACTCGTCCATGGCTGAATGGATGATCTGCTGGACGTCCATGACCGTGAGCAGCGTGTCGCCCAACACATCATGCAGCTCGTCCAGCAGAGTGCACAGTCGGGTCCATACTTGCCGGTGGGCTTCGGCACTGTCCCAGCAGCGCTGGCGGCGGGCCCGGGCCATCCAGCGCCCGATGCGCCGTCGTACGCCCAGGCGCACCAGGACGGCATACAGCGCCAGTGCCCAAACCTGTCCGCGTGCCCCTGACAATAGCTCAGTGAGCGGCTGCACAGCGGCGAGTATCGCGCGGCGCTCTTCGGCGAAAGCCGCCACTTGTCGTCGCGACTGCTCCAGCTCCCAGGTCGACTGCTCCCAGGCGGCACGGCCACGGATCTGCTCCCGGACGATCAGGTTTTCGAGCCGCTCCGCTTGCGCCCGCTTCAGCGGCAATAGACGCGTGCGTAGCAATCGCACTACGGCCGGCACGTCGAAGTCCCCGGCCAGCACTTCCAATAGCGCAGGCAAGAAGCGGCCGAGCGGGTGACCGCGCAGCGGGCGGCGTCGATCGAGGAAATAGGGGATCTCGTATTCCGCGAACACTTCTTCGACCAGAGGTGCCAACGACTCCAGATCGCGGGCGATCAGCGCGAAGTCGCGGTAGCGCAGCCTCCCGCCGGAGTCGGCCCGCAGGGTGCGAATCCAGCGTGCCGCCGCGCACAGCTCGTCGTAGTGCGTGCTGCATTGCCGAATGCTCACTACCGCACCGCCATGTTCCGACGTGGGCGAACTGCCGACGCTGGCTGCGGTCGCCGGCGCGTCGCCCGTGAGCGGCGCAGCCAGCCCGGCTTCCAGCGTCGCCAGCGCTGGAGCATGGACGAAGCGCGGCAATGTCCGCGGCCGCAATTCGATCGGTGGTCGCAACTCCACCTGGGCTGCGGCAAACAACGTACACAATCGCCGGTAAGTGGTTTCGGTGCGGTAGAACAGGCTGAGCGGATCGGGCGCGTGGTGGGCGAGGCGGATCGCCGGCGCCAGCGGATCAACCAGCAGGGCGATGGTCAGCTCACGGACTTGACGTGCCAGCGCGACCAGCACGTGCAGTTCGGAAGTCGTGAAGCCTGCGAACCCGTCCACCCAAACGCGCGCCTGCCTCAGCCACTCGAGGCCTGCCAGATGGGCCAGCAGGGCCGTCAGTCGCCCGGCGCTGTCCACCCGCCGCGGGCCTAGCCAGGACAGATAGGCCGCATACAACCGGGCCAGCTCGCGCACCTTGCGGCCCGTTGCTGCGTCATTCAGTCGACCGGCGACTTCAGCCAGCTCTTTGGGTGTAATGGCTTCGCGGAGCAATTCTTCGATTAGCCGATCGACGGCCGCATGAAAACCCGCGGTCCGCGCGCTGCTGCGGAAAACTTCCAGACCGCCGCGATCCGCTGTCGCGGGCGTGGCCTCGTCGGTGCTCAGCAGACGCCGCAAGGCGAGTCGGCGTGTGGAGGAACTGACCGGCGACGGCGCGCCAACCTCATCGAATACACGTCGCGCCAGCCGCGTGAAGCTGAGCACTTCCGCTCGCCAGTAGCCGCCGGCGGGCAGCGTGGTCGCCAGGGCGCGCTCCATCTGGAAGCTGGCCTGCTCGGGCACGAGCAGGATGAGCCGGTGCTGGTCGTCGCCTGCGGTCAGTGCTTGGCGGATGGCGCTGAGGCAATAGTGAGTCTTGCCGGCGCCGGCCCGCCCGAGCACGAACGTCACGCTCATGAGTTGCTTCCGCTACGCGCTGCCACGCGCCAGGCGCGGGCGCCTGGGCGTTCTGGCAGGGGCCGACTGCTCAGTCTTCGTACCGGTCCAGACGTTTGCGACACTCATCGCGTTCGCGCTTGTAGCGCTCCGCCTTGTCTTGCAGGCGCCGGTTTTCCTGCTCCAGGTAGCGGATGTTCTCGTAGGCCTTGGCCAATTCCTGTCGAGCCTCTTCGTGCGAAGTGGTGGCTGGCACATGACTGCTGTCCACCGGCGGCGGGCGACGTCCTTCGCCCACACTGACCTCGATCCGCTCGGGTGCCGTCACGCAGCCGCCCAGGCTCAACAGCAGGGCGCCGCACGTTCCCAGCAACAAGATCCGCCGCATTGTCCAATCCTCCCATTCGGTGCGCCTGATTCCGACGTCAGTCCCGGGGCCCGTGCTCCGGGCAGCGCGCTCAGCTTATCTTCGAGGCGCGGCGCACCGCGGTCAAAGCCGGGCGGGAGCAACTTGTCAGCCTGATGGTCGGACGGATAAAACGCCGGCGTGGACCGGCGGGTCATCGTCATCGTGGGTTGCACGGCGACGGGCAAGGGGGCCTTGGCTCGCGCTCTAGCCAGAGAGTTGGGCGCAGAGATCGTCAGCGTCGATTCGATGAAAATCTATCGTGGCATGGATATCGGTACCGCCAAGCCCGGCCCGGATGTTCGGGCGGCGGTTCCGCATCATCTGATCGACGTGGCCGACCCGTGGGAGTCGTTCAGCGTGGCGCGTTTCGTCGAACTGGCCGACCAGGCGGTGGCGACAATACACGCCGGCGGCAAGCCGGTCGTCGCCGTGGGCGGCACCATCTTGTACCTCAAATGCTGGTACGAGGGACTGTTCGCCGGACCGAGTGCCAATCCGACGCTGCGCGCCGCCCTGCGTCAACGGGCGCGGCTGGAAGGCACGGCGGCCCTGCATGCCGAACTGGCGCGGGTCGATCCCGAGGCGGCGACACGCATCCACCCCAATGACTTGCGCCGTATCGAGCGGGCCCTGGAAGTCTTCCAACTCAGCGGCGAGCCGATCAGCCGTCTTCAGCAGCAATGGGACCGCGCCCAGCCGCGTCGCACCGATTGGGAGTGGCGCCTCATCGGCCTGCGCCGCAGCCGCGAGGACACCAATGCTCGCATCAATCGGCGTGTCAGACGCATGCTCGCGCAAGGGCTGGTCGAAGAAGCTCGCCGCCTATGGTCGAACCCGCGTGGCGTCGGGCCGCAGGCTCGCAAGGCGGTCGGTTACGCGGAGTTGTTCGCGCACTTGGCCGGTCGCCTGACGCTGGACGAAGCGATCGAGCAGATCAAGATCCACACACGCCAATTGGCCAAGCATCAGCGCAGTTGGCTGAAGCGGCTGACGGCCATCCGCTGGTTGGACGCCGAGGGAGTGGAGGACATGGAGAAGCTACTGCCGACGGCTGTCCGCCTGTTGACCGGGCCGGTTGCCAGCGATTGAGAAAGGCCGCTGAGAGATTGGTCTATGGCTCGCCGCTAGCCAGATAGAGCGCTTCCGAGCCGTCGTCGTACTTGACACGAAAGACCAGCTCGTCGCGGTCGTTGAACATGCCAGTGCGTCCCGGGCGATCGCGTTCGGGTCCGACCACGGTGCTCAGATCGCTGATGCCGGCCGGAACATCCGCCGCTGCATCCGCCACCAGCAGCAGTCGCGCACCGGTCCACATGACCAGGCCAGGCTTGCCATCGTGAGTGAACCGTAAGACGACCCGGCCGTGGTTGTTGATCGACCCGCCGCTGTCGTTCCAGGTCAGGTTCGCGCCCTGGAGCTGTGCCGGCAACGTGGCGTTGAGCTGAGTGCGCCCGCTGCCGCTGACCAGGTAGGGGTTGCCATCAGCGGCCAGGATCACGACCTGACCATCGTCGTTCACCCCGGACAGCAGGGCGCTGGCCGCCACGCCGTTCGGACCGGTAAGCTGGGTCCACTTGACGGACTGCGGGTCCCACAGCAGGACCGTGTCTTGTTCGCCGCTGCCGAGATTGATGGTGGTATCGATGGCGATGTGGCCGGCCGGACCGAGTGCCAGGCGATACTGTTTTTTCCCGATCTGCGCACCGCTCGGCAAGCCGGGCCAGCTCGCGCCCGCGCGACTGTCGATAGCGCGATAGTTGTTGCTGCCGCGCCGCAGGTAGGCGCCGCGTCCGTTGCCGCTGGAGGTGGTGTAACGCGCCTGGAAGAGCATGTCGCCCAATCCGTTGATGGTCGTGTTGACAACGACTTCAATGAAATAGGCGTCGTTGGCTTGGTCGGGGACGACGCCCTTCGTCAGCGTGCTATCGTCGGCGACTTTGGTGACGCTGGTGCCGTTGCTGGTGAAGATGCCGTTCTTCTCGATGACGAAGCGCTCGAAGCCTTCGCCCGTGGCCTTTATGTACGTGTAATTAACGCCGAAGATGGCGATACCGGTGTCGCTCACTCCCGGCACGCCGTAGAAGTTCGCTCCGAAAACCGGCCCGCTTTGGCCCTGGGAAACGTCAGGGAAGGTGCCGGCGATCTGCTCGGCGTCGGCGACGCGTGCCAGGTTGCCGTCGCTGGCGCGCCAGCGGTAGACGCCGGTGCTGTCATTCGACCCGTTCGTCACGTCGGAGACGAAGATCAGCCGATCGCCGGCGCCCCACGCCAGCTCATAGGCGCGCGGGTCGAAGCCCTGCCTCTTTCCGAAATAGTTGGCACTCGTGCGGCCGGGGACGGTGCCGGCAGTAGCGGGATCGTCATGCACGACCAGCTCCAGCTCCGTGCCGTTCCAGACGTAGAGCCCGGCCGAACCTTTGGCTCCGGTACCTTGATAGCGGGCCCAGAAGGCTATGCGTCCTTTGGCGTCGATGATTGGGAGGCCGAAGTCCCGGAACGTGACGGCGGCCACCTGCTGGGGAACGTTGTCACCGGTCTGGGCGATGGGGGTGAGGATGATTTTTGTGGGAGCAGGTGGAGGCTGGGTTGAACCACCGGATCCCCCGCCGCCTGATCCGCCTCCGCCTGATCCGCCGCCGGAGGATCCGCCTCCGGAGGATTCTCCGCCGGACGATCCCCCGCCGCCCGATCCACCTCCGCCGGAT
>Ga0209101_1001360_pt1 | contig 18209 bp, 11 predicted proteins | sample ConPoolayeCmetaG_FD_185481 | JGI IMG/M metagenome (GOLD analysis project Ga0209101, IMG submission 185481) | Hot spring microbial mat communities from California, USA to study Microbial Dark Matter (Phase II) - Cone Pool mat layer C metaG... ...
TCGGGCATTAATCCACCCGGCGGTGCTGGACCACAATCAGGTCGGCCAGCAACCCCATCATGCCGATCAGAAAGGCGGTAACCAGGATGATCACGTCCGATTCGCGGATGTTATGGAGCACAAAGTTGTCATAGGCCGTCTTGACCAGCCCCAACAAGAAGAGCATCAGGCTGGCCGGCAAAAAGACCCGCAATGGGTTAAAGTACATCACGGCGCGCACCACCAGCATCAAATAGTTGTAAGTGTCCTTGATGGGATGAAAGGTAGATTTGCCCACCCGGGGGTAGTAGTCAATCGGGATCCAGGTGACCGGATGTCCATTGCTCAAAAAGGTGAGGGTGATGGTGCTGACCCAGGAGTGGGTGTTGGGCAGGAGGTTCAGGTAGCGCATGGCGATGTCCCGCCGGAAAGCACGGAATCCTGAGTTGAGATCCGGGATGGGCACACCGGTCAGATAGGAGGCCAGCCAGCGGATAAAAGCCTTGGTCGGCGCGCGCAGCCAACGGACCGTGCCCGCCTCCCGCCGTCGGGCGCCGATGACCATATCGCAGCCCTGCTCCTCCAACACCGCCACCAGGCGGGGCATCTCCTGATTGGGATAGGTGCCGTCGGCATCGGTCATGACGATCACTTCGCCACGGGCCGCTTTCAGGCCGGTGGTCCGCGCCGCCCCCGTCCCCCGGTTGACCGGATGCTGGATCAGCCGCACCCCCTCCCAGCGACGCACAATCTCGGCGCTGCCATCGGTGGAGCCGTCGTCCACGACGATGATCTCATAGGGCCGGCCGCTCCGTTCCATCGTCGCCGTGATCCGTTCCAACTCGGCGCCGATGGCCCGTTCCTCGTTGTACATCGGAATAACGATGCTGATCAAAGTGGTGGATTCGGTCAAACTGCCCTCCGCTTGAGCCCACCCCCAGGGCGAGCATGGCTGGATTATAATCGAGAAGTGCCGGATTTGCAACCCGGCGCGGACGGGACGATTGACAGCAAACCCGGAATGTGGTAAGCTGAAAGGGCCAGGCGCCTGGGTGGTTACAAAGCCATGTCCGAAACTCTGGTCGGCACCGTCGAACGGATTACGTTCTACAACGAAGAGAACGGCTACACTGTGGCCCAGCTCACGCCTGAGGGCCGGGCCTGCACCGTCACGGTCGTCGGCCACCTGCCGGAGATCAGCCCCGGCGAATGCCTGCGGCTGCACGGCGAGTGGACTAGCCATCCGCGCTACGGCCGCCAGTTTCAGGTGGAACGCTACGCCACCGTGCTGCCGGCCACGGCGGCCGGCATCGAAAAATACCTGGGTTCGGGGCTGATCAAAGGGGTCGGCCCGGTCACGGCCCGGCGCATTGTGCGACACTTTAAGCTGGACACCCTGCGGGTCATCGAGGAGGAGCCGCATCGCCTGCGCGAAGTGCTAGGGGTGGGCAAACACCGGGCGGCGCTCATCCAAAAGGCGTGGGCAGAGCAGAAAGCCATCAAAGAGGTGATGATCTTTCTGCAAAGCCACAACGTCAGCACCGCCCATGCCGTCAAGATCTACAAAACCTATGGCGATGCCAGCATTGATGTGGTGCGCCACGATCCCTACCGCCTGGCCCGTGACATCCACGGCATCGGCTTCCTGACCGCCGACAAGATCGCCCGCGAACTGGGCCTGGCCCCCGATAGCCCGCAACGGGTGCAGGCCGGCATCACCTATACCCTCAGCCAGATGGCCGACGATGGCCACGTCTACGCCCCGGAAGGGGAACTGGTCCAGGAGAGCACACGCCTCCTGGAGGTGCCACCCCATCTGGTGGCCCAGGGCATTGAAACCCTGGCCGCCGCGCAGCAACTCCACGTCGAATACCAGATGGTCGGACCCCCTTCTCAGGCCGTGCGTGAGGAGCGGGCCATCTACCTGCCCCCCTTCTACTATGGCGAGATCGGCGTCGCCAACCGCCTCAAAACGATCCTGAATGTGCAGAAAAGCCGCCTGGTCTTTTACCACCAGGCGGACCTGGATCGGGTCCTGGATCACCTGGCGGCCGAGGATGGGCTGGCGCTCAACGCCGACCAGCGACAGGCGGTGCGCACCGCCCTGACCCACAAAGTCACCGTGCTGACCGGCGGGCCGGGCACCGGCAAAACCACGACGATGCGGACCATCATCCGCCTGCTGGAGGCCCACCAGTACCGCTACCTCCTGGCCGCGCCCACCGGCCGCGCGGCCAGACGGCTGGCCGAGGCCACCGGCCGCGAAGCCAGAACGATCCACCGCCTGCTGGAGTTCAGGCCCCAGACAGGGAGGCAGTTCCAGCGCAACGAGGAGAACCCCCTGCAGGCCGATATGGTCATCGTGGACGAAGCTTCGATGCTTGACCTGCTGCTGGCCAACCATCTGCTGAAGGCGATCCATCCCGAAAGCCACCTGCTGCTGGTGGGCGATGTGGACCAGTTGCCCAGCGTCGGGGCGGGCAATGTGCTCCGTGATCTGATCGAGTCAGGGGCAGCGGCGGTGGTCCATCTGCGGGAGATCTTTCGCCAGGCGGAGGGCAGCCTGATCGTGGTCAATGCCCACCGCATCAACCGGGGCGAGATGCCCTGCTTCAGCCGGACAGCGACCGATTTTTTCCTCTTTCCCACCGATGACGCCGAACAGGCGGCCGACCTGGTGGTGGACCTGGTCCAGAACCGCATCCCGCGCCGCTTCGGCTTCGACCCCCTGACCGATGTGCAGGTGCTGTCGCCCCTGCACCGGGGAGTGGCAGGTGTGGGCGAGCTCAATCGGCGTTTGCAGGCGGCGCTCAACCCGCCGGCCCAGGGCAGGCCGGAGCACCGGCGGGGAGCGCACCTCTTTCGCCTCGGCGACCGGGTGATGCAGATCACCAACAACTATGACAAAGAGGTGTTCAACGGCGACATCGGGCGCATCACCGCTCTGGACCCGGTGGATCAGGTGATGACCGTGCGCCTGGACGACCGCCAGGTCGAGTACGATTTCTCCGAGCTGGACGAGCTGGTCCATGCCTACGCCATCAGCGTCCATAAGAGCCAGGGCAGCGAGTTCCGGGCTGTGGTCGTGCCGGTGCTGACCCAGCACTACCTGATGCTGCAACGCAACCTGCTCTATACAGCGGTGACACGGGCCAGGGAGCTGGTCGTGCTGGTGGGCAGCCGCCGGGCCATCGCCATAGCCGTGCGCAACAACCGGGTCGTAGAACGGCACACAGCCCTGGACGCCCGGCTGCGGGTATAGGGCGGAAGGCCGGTTTGCGCGGAAACGGTTTCCCTGCTATACTGCTCCTGCTTCAACCTTTGCAGAGGTATCGCCATGAGTGTCATCGAAGCCAGCCATTTGACCAAGTATTACGGCAAAGCCCGTGGGATCCTGGATGTCTCGTTCCAGGTGGAAGAGGGGGAGATCTTTGGCTTCATCGGGCCGAATGGGGCAGGCAAATCCACCACGATCCGGCTGTTCCTGTCGCTGATCTATCCGACCAGTGGCACTGCCACCATCTTTGGCAAGGATGCCATCAGGTACGGGCCGGAGCTCCGGCAGGAGATCGGCTATTTGCCCTCCGATGTCTTTTACTATGAGCGGATGAAGGTCATTGACCTGCTGAGCTACTCGGCCAGTTTTTACAACCGGGACTGCACCCGGCGTCTGCACGAACTGGCCGGGCTGATGGAGCTGGACCTGCACCGTCGGATCGAGGACCTGTCCTACGGCAATAAAAAGAAGGTGGGTATCGTCCAGGGGCTGCTGCACCAGCCCAGACTCCTGTTCCTCGACGAGCCGACGGCCGGCCTGGACCCGCTCATGCAGCGCAAATTCTTCCAACTCATCCAGCAGGAGAACCAACGCGGGGTGACAGTCTTTTTCTCGTCGCACATCTTGAGCGAGGTGCAGCGCCTGTGCAACCGGGTAGGGATCATCAAGGAGGGCCGCATCATCGAAATCGCCGACATCCACACTCTGCAACAGAACAACTACAAGAAGGTCCGGGTGGTTGCCGACCGACTGGACCCTGCCTATTTTGACCTCCCCGGCGTCACCGGCCTGGAGCATCACAATGGCGTGGTCCGCTTTTTCTTCAAGGGCGACATCAACGCCGTTATGCGCCGGATCGGCGAGATCACGGTCTCCGATGTGACGATCGAAGAGCCAACCCTGGAAGAGATCTTTATGCACTACTACGAGTAGGAAGGGCTGGCCATGAGCACAAACATTTTCAAACAAGAGTTCGGCATGCACCTGCGCTCGGTGATCACCTGGTCGGTGGCCATCGTGGCCATCATGTTGCTCTACTTTTCGATCTATCCCTCTTTTGCCCGCGATGCAGAGCTTTTGAGCAAAATGATGGCCAGGTTCCCGAAAGAGTTGCTCAACGCCTTTGGCCTGAGTGGCGTGGACCTTTCGACCCTATTGGGCTATTTCAGTTTCGTCTACCTGTATGTGCAAATCATGCTGGCCATCCAGGCAGCCAACTACGGCGTCGGGCTGGTCTCCATCGAAGAGCGCGAATGGACGGCCGATTTTCTGCTGACCAGGCCGGTGGCACGGCATCAGATCATGACCAGCAAGCTGGTGGCCGCGCTGACCAGCATGGCCATCACCCAGGCTGTGGTCTGGATCAGCACCTTTGGCTGCCTCACCGCCTTCAAAGGGGACAAAACCTTCGAGACCGATATCCTGGTTCTGCTCCTGTTGGGCCTGATTGTCTTTCAGTTGTTCTTCCTGACCGTCGGATTGGTGATCTCTTTGCTGGTCAGGCGGGTGCGCAGTGTGACGCCCTATGCCCTGGCACTGGGGTTGGGCCTGTATGTGCTGAGTGCCTTTGGCGACATGCTCGGCGAGAGCAAATTTGAACTGCTCACCCCGTTCAAGCATTTCAACCCGCACTATGTCGTCCAGCACGGGGCCTACGATCTGCCGCTGGTGATGATCAGCGTGGCGGCTATTGTGATCTCGGTCGTGGCCAGTTACTGGCTGTACCTCCGCCGCGACATCCCGGCGGTAGCATGAGGAGGGGAAGCGGTGAACATTTTCAAGCGAGAGGTCCAAGCAAACCTTCGATCGCTGCTCATCTGGGGGACGATTGTTGTCCTGTTCACCGTCATCGGGTTTTCCAAATTTTCTGCTTATGCCAACAACCCCGAAATGCTGGCTGTTCTGGATAGTATGCCCAAGGTCTGGATGGATGCCTTTAACCTGCGTGCCTTCAATCTGACCACGCTGAACGGCTTTTACGGGGTCATGTTCACCTATTTTGCGCTCATCCTGTCCGTGGCAGCGGCCATGTGGGGCAGCGAGATCATCTCCAAAGAGGAGCGTGACAAGACGGTCGAGTTTGCTCTGACTCTGCCGGTGGCGCGCAGCAAATTGATCACGGCCAAGGCGCTGGCAGCGTTGGTCCATTGCCTGGGCCTGCTGCTCATTACCTGGGGGGTGACGCTCGTCAGTGCCCGGTCCTATCAGCCGGACAGCGGATTCTATCGTTTTCTGAACCTGGGCACGCTGGCCTTATTGATCATCCAGATGATCTTTCTGGCCCTCGGCCTTTTTCTGGGCTGCGCCATGAAACGGTACAAACTGGCCGGTTCGGTGGCCATCGCCCTGTTGCTGGGAAGCTATTTCCTGTCCATTATCTCCGGGATGCACAAAAAGCTGGAGTTCCTCAAATACTTTTCGCCCTTTCGATATTTCGAGGCTGCCAGGTTGTTGCACGAATCGAGGCTTGACATGACATTCGTCTGCCTGTCGGCCGCGATCGTATTGGTCAGCATGGCGGGCGCATACCTGACCTACGCCCGCCGGGATCTGTACATCTAGAAAGCTGCTGGAAAAGTCCTGGTTTGCACCCCCTGGCAGCCTGTCGGAGAACCCCGTCGCTCTCACTCCATCCTGGCATCCACCCCTCTTGGCATCAAGTCAAGGCGCGGGCGATTGGAAATCGCACCGGGTAGCCGAAGGCAATGCCTTCGGCTACCCGGCTGTCCGCCTGCGCGGACGGAGGCATCCACGCAGGTGGATGCCTGGCCGCAGGCCCCTGAGGTGCGACCTGGTCGCTTCACTTGATGCGTATGGCCATCCACCCCATTGGGCATGGATGGGACAGATTTTTGCGGATCAGGCGGTGTTCAGCTGTTCTACCTGCCTGACTGGAGCAGGCGCAATCCCTCCAGCCGGAGCAGGTCGGGCATGAGGGCGCGGTAGACGGCGCACAACGGCGAGCGGGTATCGTAACGGCCGGTAGCCCGATAAGCCTGGAGCGGACAGCCGCCGGCGCACCAGTAGCGCCACTCGCACCCGGCGCAACCTTCCTTTTCCTCCACCGACAGGCCGGGGATACCGTCAGGGGCGTTTTGTATATCGGCCAGTGGATCCTCGGCCCAGAGGGTGCTGACAGGGTGATTCAGCGCCATCTGGCACTGGGCAACGCGACCCCGATGGTCCACCACCAGGTAGTTGTGGGCGGCAGCGCAGGGGTAATGGTGGGGCGCGGCCATCTGCACCCGGTCGAGCAGGCAGTTGAGCAGGCTGTAGCGTGGCGGATTGGCTTCGATCACGGCAAAGGCACGGCGCACCCCCTCGATCAGCCGCCCGTCCCGCAGGGCCAGGTCGCGTCGTCCGGCGCTGCGCCCGTGCTCACGATAGAAGTTGAGGGCAAAGGGCAGGTCGTGCTCCAGCAGCCAGGCGACGGTCTCGGCCAGGCTGTCCAGATTGCGGTCGGTGACGGTCACCGTGACATCCGGGCACAGGCCCAATGCCTGAGCGCGCTCCAGGGTACGTTGCACCGGGCGCGCCGTGCCGCTTCCGTCGGCACGGGGGCGCTGGGCGTCGTGGCTCCCGTCCAGCCCGTCCAGCGAGACGGCCAGGCCGATGTTTTGGGCCAGCAGGGTAGCCAGCAGCCGGTCGCCCAGGTCCACGCCGTTGGAAAGGAGCACGCCTTCCAGTTCCAAACCCAACTGCCCGGCCTGAGCACGGGCGTAGCGATGTAGCTCGGCAACAAGCGGGAAGTTGAGGCTCGGCTCGCCGCCGGCATATTTGAGGCGCAGGGCCGTAAAGCCATGGCGGACGGCAACGCGCAGCACAATGTCCACCGCCCGGCGGCCCACCTCCGGGGTCATGGCCTCGCCCGACCGGGCGACATAGCAGTAAGCGCAATCCAGATTGCAGGCATTGGTGACATGCAGCCAGGCGTTGAGGGTGGTGGGGGTTTCGGGTGGCAGGTGCGGTTGAGCCCCGGCCGGCACCAGCAACCCCAGGCGGATCATCTCCTCGATGGCGGCGCGGGAGGGTTCGGGCGGATAGTCGGCCGGCAGGTGGGCCAGAACGCTGGCCGGGGTACAGCCGGCCTCGAAGGCGTGGAGGAGGTAGGCAGCAGGGGCGTTGAGGATAGCCAGAGAAGGGACGGCGGCCGGCGACAGGGCGACCTGGTGGTCCCCAGGCAGGGAGCAGGCGATCCGGGCGGCCGGGACAAGGGCGATGTCGGCGTCCAGACAGGCCGGTCCCCAGGACCGGGCGCAGACAGCAGCTTCGGCGCAGGCATCACACTGACCACGGGCATCGCAGTTGCCTGTTGCGCCGGCCAATCCGATGTCGGTCCAGACGGATATCGTCTCGGCGCAGGCGTTGCACTGGCCGTGGACCAGGGGGGAAACAGAAAGGCGATAAAGCACAATGGGGGAAATCATGATTGTCTCCTCATTTGACAACTCACCGGTTACAAAGCGCCGCGCGGACCATCACGAAGGCACCTCAGTCAGTTGTTGCACCAATTCAGCCATCTCCCAGGCCCGGCGGCATACTTCGAGCACGGCCGGGTGGCGTTCGGCCTGCTCCAGTCGCTGCCAGGCGATCTGCACCTGCTCGCTGTAGCGCAGGGCCAGCCTCAGGTCCGGCAGGTCGTAGAAGCGGCGTTCCAGCTTGGCCACCAGCTCCATATACCGTTCATAATTCTCAAATGCCCCATCGGTCAGCCGGCCCATCCGGTCACAGGCCTGAACATACTGTTCAAATGCCTCCTGGAAGTGTTGGCAGGCCTGATCCACCTGACCGGCTTCATGCTCCTGTCGTCCTTGTTCAAAGAGATCATCAGCCCTGGCCTCGTCCAGCCGCGCCTGGGCGGGATAGAGGACCCGCCGGCAGGCCTGGGCGAATTGGGGGTGAGAGGCCGCATGGCCGGTCTGTCCCCACCGCCGCAGGGCCAGTTGGGCCAGCCCGACCCGTTCTTTATCGTCCGGCCGTTCCTTCAGCCGCCCTTCCAGTTGCCCCACCAGCCGGTCGTAGGAGGTGCGAAAGGTCTCGCCGGCGCGGGTGTGCAGGCCCACGTAGGAGCAGGCCTGCACATACTGCTCCACCGCCTCTGCCAACCGGCCATCTTCCCAGGCCAGCCCCGCCCGCCGTTCGGCCACGCGGGCCAGGTGCAGCGGGCACTCCCGTTCCCGGGCGATCTCTTCCAGTTCATCCAGATGTTCCTCCAGCGCCTCCCTGCTCTTTTTCTGGAAGCGGTATTGGTCGGCGTACAACTGGCACAGGTCATCCAACAGGTCGGCCATCTTGAAGCCGGCGTCCTGTTCCCGGTATCTGTCCAGGGCCCAGGTCAGCTTTTCTCGGGCCTGTTTCCAAAGTTGACCTGCCTCTCTCCTCCGTGCTTTCTGAGCAGCGATCCGGGCCCGGTCACGGAACAGGCAGCCCAGCTCTTCGACCGCCTGGGTCTGCCACCGGCCAAAGCCCTCCGCCTGGGCCAGGCGGAGGGCATTCTCCAGGGCTTCCTGCGCCCGGGCGAAATCATCCGCCTGGGCCTGCTCCGATTGGGCGCGACGGCGGTAGAACTCCCCCCAACTGATTGCCAGCCGAACCCGGTCATCGGGGCTGCCAAACCGATCGCAGTAGAGTTGGGATTCATCCAGTGCCCTTTGGGCATGAGCAAACTTGCCCAGGGCCTGGTAGATGTGGCTCAGGTGGTTCAGTGCCAGCCCCCGGCTGCGGTCGTCCCCCAGCTCCCGGAACAGGGTCTCGGCCACTCTGGCGTAGCCCAGGGCGCGGCTGGATTCCCCTTGCAAGTTGAGCGAGTAGCCCCACTTCATGGCCACCGAAGCCAGGCGATAGTGGTCTCCAAGCCGCCGGGCAATCTGGATCGCCTCCTCCCAGGCCTCGTCAGCCCGGCGGAACAGGCCAAGTTGGTCGCACGATTCGCCCAGAAAATCAAGAACCATCGCCAGGTCCCAATCCAATCTCAGGCGGCGCAGGATGTCGGCCGCCCGGCTGCGATACTGCCGGGCCAGCCGGGTCTCTCCCTCCAGGGCGTAGGCCCAGCCCAAGGCACTGCAGGCATCGGCCAGCAACTCGGAAGGCTTACCGCCGAGTGGTGGCTCCTGTTCGCGCACCTTTTGCTCCAATTCCTGGATAGCCTGTGCCCGCGCCCGGTCACTGTACTGAATCTTCCACCACAACTGGCGCACACGGGCCATCTCCCGGATCTCCCGTTGGCGAGGGCTGGCTTCCAGCTCACCGTTCGACCAGGCGCTGAGCACCGTTAGTTCCAACTGCTCGCAGTAGCCCTGCTGGTAGGCTTCAAAGGCTTCATAGTAGGCACGCCGCCAGCGCCGCCAGCCCTTCTCCAGGTCGCGGTCCATCTCGTACAGCAACTGTTCGGCCATCAGCGCATGTTGCTGGTACTCATACTCCACCCAGCGGGAGGATTCCTCCTCTTTGTCTATTCGTGCCCGCTGGCTGTCCAGTTCCCGGCGGCGGGCCTCGTAGAATGCAACCGCCTTGTCATCCAGCCAGCGCAGGATCGGCTGCAATCTGGCGGCGGGGATTTCCGCCTGTTCTCCCTCCCAATTACAAATCTTGTCCCACAGTTCATCCAATTCCCGGGGGAAGATGCCAGCCTGGCGGCCCTGTCGAACGAAGGAAAGGGGGATCGAGCCACGCCAGTAGCGGTCATACACCCAGTCGCGGATCAGATCGTGGAGCGAGACGGTCGTCTCCTCGAACAGCCGGGCTTCCTCCGGAGGCAGGCGGAAGGTGCCCCGCAGGTGGCGGTACTTGGCCATGTATAGGTTCTCGAAAGCGGTAAAGGCAGCTTCCAGGCCCACATCACCAGGGGGTCTGCTCATCAGCGTCGCGCACAATTGCCGGGTGAAACGCCGCCGCAGGTGGGCCATAAAGAGCACGGCCCATTGCTGCTCTGGCGTCTGGCCCAAGAGGTCCACAATCTGCTCGATCAGACCTGTGGACAGATTGCCTCGCCCCTCGATCTCGCGCAAAACACGGAGCAACCCGCCGCCGGTCAGCTCGGGAGTGCCGTAGGTGGCAATGTACAGGTTGGCCAGGTCCAGGGCCAGGGCCACCAGCACCGGATGTCCCCCCGTTTTGTCGGCGATCCAGGAGGCCAGTTGTCCGACAGGCTCGGCCGCCAAATCAACATCATCGTAATGGCCCAACACCTTGCGCACATACTCCCCCACCTCCGCTGGCGAAAAGTTGCCGGGCGAGCAAAAGCGGATGGAAGCCGGCGTCTTTGCAGGGTCGAGCGGCGGCGGCCGGCTGGCAATGACCACAGCGATGTCCCGGGCCGCCACAATGGGCGGCGGGTTCTCCCCCCGGGTACAAATGTCCTCAGTCTGGCCCAGCAGGTCCTCCAACACCCAGCGGCTTACCCGTCCCTCCTGGACCGCCTCGAAGGTGTCCAGCAGCAGGACAACCCCCTTGCTGCCGTCCGGCTGCCGGTGGGCAGCCCCCAGGGCCTGCAGCCCGGTGAGGAAGGCACAGTCCATCCGTTTGCCAATCTCCTCCAGCGCCCGGCCGCCAAAGCCCTGCGCCCGCAGGCGGTCGAATCTGGCCCGCAGCTCCAGGTAGGGACCAAAGAATTCGTGTTTCGGGTCCAACTCCTGGATAATGCTGGCGATCAGGCCGCTGACCCGGTGGTGAGCCGTATCGTAAAAGTCAATGATCTGCCTGTTGTACAGCAGGCCGTGCTCTTGACAGTACCTTTGGATGTCCTTCAAGAACCAGGTCTTGCCCTGCCCGCCGTCGCCGTACACGTTCAGTACACGTTCGGCCTCTGGCCGCAAGATGGCCTTGAACTCTTCAAGGGCCTGCTGACGAGGGATCAGCGGGGATGGGGATGGTGGCACCTGGGTTTCGTTCATGGGAGGTCTCCTTTGACTCCAAGAGCCTGTCTGAAAACCACCAAGGACACTAAGGACACCAAGGTTTTCTCTTGTATTCTTTGTGTCCTTTGTGTCCTTTGTGGTGAGCTTTGTGGTAAGCTTTTCAGACCGGCTCTCAGACGCCAGGCACCTGGAAAGTGCCTGACAAAGCCGGAACAGCCCTTTCGATCTCGGTCACCAACTCTTGTACCTGTTCTTTGCCCAGCAGATCGGGCAGGTCTGGGTCGTGCTTCAGTTCCTCCACCAGTTGCCGGGCACCATCCACCAGGCGGTCCTCTTCAACCGTGATGGGGCGGTAGAACTGTTCCAGCAGTGGTTGCAGGGCCTGGCGCAGGCTCACGGCGATTTCGAGCGGCTTTCTGCCCGCCAGGCGTTGCCCCTGTGCCTGGTGGTAGAGCCATTCCACCAGGTAGGCTCCCCGGTTCTCCGGCACCTCTTCCAGCCAGCGGCGATACAGTCCGGCAGCGCGCTCGTGGATGCGTCGGGCCAGGTCTGGATCGTGGGTCTCCAGGTCCAGGATCAGGAATTGCCGCAGGGTGTTGTCCAACACGTACGCCTTGCGCCCGGCGCTCCACTCCACCAGGGTGGTGTCCACCATGCGGTTGAGCATCAGCAGGTAATAGTTGCCCCCTTTGCCCTCAAAAGTGGAATCGAATTCAGGCAGCACCCGCCGCAAGGTGGTCACGTCGAACCGGCGCAAAGGGGCAGCCAGGCGCCAGGCCAGGCGGATGTCGTTGTCCACCCCGGCCAGCAGGGTCCCTTCGATGACCTCACTCATGAGCTGGCGGATCAACAGTGGGCGGTGTTGGTCAAAGGTTTGTTGATCTGTGATCTGGCTCCGCTCCAGCGCGGCTACGACGGCATCGTTTGCCGGTGGGTAGTTGAAGGTGATCTGGACGATTTTGGGTGCCACCGGCCTCCAGGAGGCCTCCGGTTTTTCGAGCAATCTGCCATCTTCAGGCGGGTTCAGTTTGCGCAGCAGCACCCGGCGGCGGACCTCGAAGCGCTTCCAGCGCACCGGGCTGCGGCCGGTCACCACCAGCAGGATGCGGTCGGTCTGTACCAGCGGGCTCAAGACCTCGTACTCCAGCCAATCAAAGGTCTCTCCCACGGCGGCTTCGCTATTATCAAACAGGAGCACCACCGGCTGTCGGGCATGGCGGTCTACATACAGGCGAAAGGCATCGGCCACCTGTTTCGCCTTTTGCCGAAATTCGTACCAGGCTGCCTCATCATACAGGTCTGCAGGAACGGGGTGGGCACGGAAAGCTTTGAGCGCCTTCTGGAAGCCGGCGTCGGACAGGTGGGTCTGTTGCTCCAGTTGGGCCATCTGATCGGCCAGGACTTCCGGTCCGGCCCGGAGGCCATCGCGGAAAGCGGCCAGGTCGGTCAGGGCGGTGGGGACGCCTCGCTCCTGGGCGCGACGTTGGATCTCCACCAGAAGTGTCGTCTTGCCGATGCCGGGAATGCCATAAAAGTTGATGACGCACTGGAAAACGCTGCCGCCGGAGCGCAGGATGCCCAGCCGGTACAAGACGGCCTCCAGCTCCCAGTCGCGGTCGGCAAAGGATCGGGCGTGGGGCAAAGGTTGGGCTTGAGTCATTGGTGCTCCTCCTCCCAGACCAGGCGGGCGCGGGGGTCGGCGATGTCAAAGAGAGGCGCTGCTTCCGGGCGGGCCAGATCGCGGGGTTGGCGGGCGACCAATCCCTTTTCCAGCCAGTCCTGAAGCAGCGCCTCTATCTCCTCTTCAGCCAGCCCGAGCACCTGGCTTGCAGCCTCAGCGGTGAATGGCCTCTCCGCCAGGCGGATCAGTTGGGCCAGCCATTCATCGCCATACAGTTCCCGTGCCCTGGTTTTGGCAAACCAGCGCCTGGCGGCCTGGATTTCGTCAGGCTCCAGGTAGAGCCTGTTTGTCGGCACGCGGGTATGTTCGGAAAAGATGCGGTTGCACAATCGGACCAGATCGCGGGGGGAATGGTGGGCGAGCTCGAGCAGTTGATCATCCACATCGGCAGGGTTGTCCTTCACCAGCGAGGCAAAGCTGGAGTGCCGGCCCTGGCTGCTGGTGGACAGACGGGTCTGCAACAGGGTGCGAATCTCCTCCGGCCGCCAGGCGACTTCCAGGGTTTGCGTCTTGTCCTCGCGGAATTCATCCGCTCCCAATTGCCGGCGCAAGACGGGCAACAGTTCGAGGGGCAGGAAAAACTTGAAGCACAGGATGCCCCGGAGGGGGACATTGGCCAGCAACGGTTCGAGGAGCTCTGCCTGCCGCTCCGGCTTGCCGGCGGCGCCCTGAACTTCATCCACTCGATCCACCAGGACAAAAACCTGGGTGATGCCCACCTCTTTGGCGATGCCCTTAAAACGGCGCATCAATTCGAGGGGTTCCAGTCTGATCCAGGTTGCAGCCTCGGCTTCTTGAAATTCCCAACTGAAGAGATTGACGAGGGTGCTTGCAGCCTCTTGGACCGCTTCTATCGGTTTATTTTTGAAGAGAGAGGTAACCGAGTTGATCAATCCTGCAGTCAATTGGGGGGCTTTTTCCGCCGCTGCTTCGGCTCGAGTAGCTCCCACCGCCTTGAGTTGCTGTCGCAGGCCGCGGGGGATCAACCGGTCCGAGTAGTTTTGAACAAACCAGCACAGGTCCTCTTGGGCGCGGGGCGACAACCTGTCCGCTGCGGTGGGAAAATAGCGAAAGAAGGCCTCCAGCAAAGCCGGGATGGCACGGCGCAAGATGGCTTCGACATGTCGGGCCAGCGAGATGTCGGCCAGGATGGTCAGGAAATCGTCGTGGCGGACGGCCAGGATCTTGGACTGGCCTGGCCTCTCCAGCGTTTCTTCACACCAGCGTTCCAGTTGAAGGCGGTTGGCGCTTTTGCCACAGCCCCGCCGGGTGAACAGAACGCTGGATCGAAGGCTCTTCAACTCGTCAAAATAGGGAAAAGGAACAAAGTACTGGTCCAGGTGGGGGTCGCCGCCTTCCAGTTCATCGGCCGCTTCATATTCAAAGGGGTTGAACTGAAAGCCCAGCCGCTGCAACCACCGGTCGCGCGTCATCAGCTCCTCTTGAGCGCCTTCTGGTGGTGTCCCCTCAAGAGGTGTCGGGGCCATAAGACCTCCCCTCAGAAACCAAGCAGTTCGGCGACCACAGACCGGTACCGGGCTGTGATCAGGGAGTGGCCGGAGGCGAAGTTGTGGTAGACCAGGTTGTCGTCGAAACGTTGATAGATGAACAGTTCCTCGTGCCCACATGCCGGGCACGGTTCGGCAACCAGGAACGGGAAAAGGGCCAGGGCAATCTGCCCCTGGCTGAACCATACTCTATCACAACTCAGGGGGATTGTCAAATTCCACTCTTCTTCGTTAAAAAGGGGATTATCTCCCTGGTAGCGCCGTACCAGATGGAGATAGTCGTCGCCAAGCCGTCTCAGGTTCAGGGGCCGGAACAACACCGTTTCGGCCAGAAAGTCCAGGCCGATCAGCACCGTGAGCAGGTCTTTTGAGGCCGGGGCCAACTGCTCTTCGTAAAAGGTAGAGGGCAGAGCCTGATGAGCGACCTGGTTGCGCAGGTCCCGCAGGCGCTGAACGGCTGCCCCCCTTTCACCCTGGAGCAACCGTTGCAGGGGACGGCCGATGGGCGTCCGGCCCAGGCTGCCGCTCAGGCCGGTCAGCCGCTCCAGCAGCCACAGCCACCTCCCTAATGTCATCAGCCGGCATTCCCTGCCCACCGCGCTTTGCAAGCTCCGCACCTGTTGTCCTTGTCTTGTTGCTTCCTCCACCTGCTGCCGATAGCCGGCCAGCATCAAGACCCCACAAAAGCTCACGGTGGCCTCAAAGGCATCCAACAGCCGCAGAAAGCGGACCATCGGTTCCTGCCGGATCAGACAATCCCGGAGCGTCAGCGCGATGGGACTGGGGTAACAGGCCAGAATCCGCTGCCATACGGACATCTGCTCTGCCTCTGGGACAGGGGCCTGGATGGTGGGAAGCGACTTTTCTCCTGTCGGGAGAATCTCGGTCCGGGCCCGCTCCCATGCTTCTTTCCGCAGCCGCCAATCGGCCTGCTCGTCCATCCCCACCAGGGCAGCCTGCTGACGCAGCAACGCCTGGCCCAACTGCAAGAGGGCGCGCGGCGAACCATCCGCTGCCTCAACCATCCCCTTCTCCAGTTGACCAGGGGGCAGGTCATCGGCGCAGATCGGGTCCAGGCTGGGCACCCGTCCTTCAGAAAAAACATCCAGGCGTTTGTGCAGCAAGGCCAGCAGTTGCTCCGGCTTCCAGACCAGGTCATACCAGATGATGCGGTCACGGCGCACTGATTCCAACGCCTCCAGGTAGGGCCGCATCTCAGCCGGCAGAAACAGGCGAAAGGCCACGCCGGGCATGTCGAGGATTTTTAGATTGGCGGCCAGCGCCTCGACCAGGCGGGCCGCATAGCCGAATTCCGCCGCCGTGCTGGCCAGCTCGTCCACGCCGTCCACCAACACATAAACTGCCTGAAAGCCAGCTTCCAACATCAGCTCGACGAAGCGCCTCAAGAGTTGGACATAAGAGTGGGGGGATTCGCTCTCCAACAGGCTTTGCCAATCGGCGAGATCTTCTAGAGGGAAGGCTGCCCTGCCAGGTTGGTGGGGCAACGGAAACCCCAGCCGGGGTTCTGATCCAAATCCTACTTCCCTCAACCGTCGCCACTCGATGGGGGAGAGGTCCTGGCCAAAGGCGTGGAGAAACCAGCGCAGAAAGGTTTTCTCCTCGGCCGGTTGAGCGCTCAGCCGCTCTCTCAAGGTGGGATCCTGGCCGATTTGTCGGGCCAGGGCGACCATCCCCGCCCGCAAAATCGCCTGCACATGGTCGCGGGCCAGGTCAGCCTGAGGGTTCTGGCGGGCCATCTCCTGGATCAGGCTCAAGTCGGTGTGGAGGATGCTCAAGATCTGACCGCCACCGGGCACCAGACGTCGTTGGCAATAGTCGTGGACCATCACCCGCAACGCCGTTTTGCCACTGCCGCGGGGAGCAAAGATCAACATCGGCTGGGGGGAACGGGCGTCGCCCACGATCTCGTCAAAGCGGGGCGGCTCGACGAACGACTCGTAGAACCAGGCCTGGCCCTCCTCTTTGCCCGCTTCCAGCGAGGCGAAGGGATTGCCCCTGGTAAACCCCAGGTTTTTGAGCAAAATGTCGAGGCTGCTGGACGAGGATTCGCTCATCTGGTCCCTTCCCCGCTGTTCACTGGAGAGCTGAACAAAGCCGACGACCTGACAGTGGATATTGTACCCAAATCTGGGCCGCCTGTCAATGTGCTGCGGCTACTTCTTCTACCCTCCCGCAGGTTAGAAAGTGGCCGGCAACAGGGCGAGCATCTCATTGCAGCGCACTTCAATGCAAAGATTGCGCCTCAACCTGCGGGAGGGCAGATCCGTGTCCTGTCCGGCCTCTGGAATTGCCTCAGAACTGCGCCCCCTCTCGTGACGGTCACGGGCGTCAGGTTGACAAATCTGACGGGGTGTGGTAAAATCCCAATAAGAAGGAATCGGTCTTAATATCCGGGAGTTGTTTATGTGGCTCTCGCTGATCGGCCACATGGCCGTCCTGGTAGAACTGGATGGGGTTGCTTTCCTGACCGACCCCTGGTTCGGCCCGCGCACCTGGCTGGAACGCCGCCTGGCTCCCCGTACTCTTCCCCCTGCCCTCTCACCCGAAGAGATCGCTGCCCTGGATGCGATGCTGGTCTCCCATCACCACATAGACCACCTGGACGAGCCTGCGCTGGCGCTGGCCCGGCGGCTGGGGTGCGCGGTCATCGGCTCCCAGAGGGCCGCCCGACAGGCCCGGCGGGCCGGGGTGCGAGAGGTGATCCCCCTCCGGGCCGGCGAAACGGCCACCCTGGGTCCCCTCACCATTCACGCCGTCCCCGCCGAACACCCCCTGGCCCCCGACGCGGTGGGGTTTGTCGTCGCCGGCAGCCACAGCGTCTACTTCAGCGGCGACACCCGCTGGACCCCGGCGCTCCAGGCCGCGCTTTCGCCCTTCCCCCTGGATGTGGCCCTGGTCCAGGCCGCCTGCGCCCACTACCCCTTCTTCGGCGACGACGGCATGTCCCTGCCGGAGGCCGCTGCCCTGGCCCGCGCTCTCCAGCCCCGCTGGACCGTCCCCCTGCATCTCCACTGCGCGGGAAAGTGGCTGGACCGGAGGGCCGGTATCCGGATAGAAATGGGAAACGCCGACCGGGTGCAGGCCGCGCTATCTGCCTGGGCGGACTCGCTCCGGGCCGAGGGGTTGGGCGTCCAAATCCTGGAACCGGGCAGGCATGTGGAATACGTGAAAAGTGAAACGTAAAACGTAAAACGTAAAACGTAAAACGTGAGACGTGAAGGAGGTGCCAAATGTCCGTCAGTGAAATCCCTCTGGAAGAGATGATCGCGCGCTACAAGCAGGTGCGCACCCCCGCCATCGCCGACATCCTGGACCAGAAGGGGCTCTTCCACCAGATTCTCCCGCCCCAGATTCAGGCCATCGCGCCGGGGATGCGGGTCGCCGGGCCGTCCCTAACCGTGAAGGGCACCCCGACGGTCATCCACAAGGACGAGTATCTCCAGGCAGCGGTGGAGGCCTACGCTGCCCTTCAGCCGGGCCAGGTGGTGGTCTACGATACGTCCAACGACCCCGGCACCGCCCACTGGGGGGAGATGATCAGCACGACGACAAAGGCCAAGGGCTGCGGCGGCGCGGTCATAGACGGCGGCGTGCGGGACGTGGAGGCCATTGTGGAACTGAACTTTCCCGTCTTTGCCCGCTACAAGACCCCCGCCGACATCCGCGGCCGCTGGCGCTATGTGGAGATCAACGTCCCCATCCGCATCGGCGACGTCCACATCCGCCCCGGCGATTGGGTGATCGGCGACGCCAACGGCGTGGTCGTCGTCCCCCAGGACCTGGCCGTGGAGGTCCTGCTGGAGGCGGAAAAGGTCATGGAGACGGAGCGGAAAATCTGGGAAGAACTGCGCGCTGGCGAACATCCGCTCAACGTCTTCCTGAAGTAC